>Ga0181520_10003108_pt1 | contig 29612 bp, 29 predicted proteins | sample PEATcosm2014_Bin_29_FD_132451 | JGI IMG/M metagenome (GOLD analysis project Ga0181520, IMG submission 132451) | Peatland microbial communities from MTU Mesocosm Facility, Houghton, MI, USA - PEATcosm2014_Bin02_30_metaG | ecosystem: Environmental > Terrestrial > Soil > Wetlands > Peat | place...
AACAGTAATATCTTTTCGTATGGCTAGATTAAACCCCAAGAGATCATCCAGTTTATTTAAAAACATCTTAAAAGGTTCAATATCGTTTGGACCAAGTAGATCTACTTCTAATTTATCCTGAAGTTCGCTTAATTTTGCCAACATCGCTGGTGAATTAAGGTCATCTTGAAGATAGTTCAATATATTTTGATACTCAGAGGAAAAATCTATTCCTGTAGATGTAGTAGACTTTGGTTGCCACACCAAATCAGCTAAGGCCTGTAGAGTGTTGAGTCGTTGCTCGGCGGCCGTTAAGCTTTTCCAAGTAAATTTGCTTTGACTTCGGTAATGCGATTCATAAACATGTAAACGAAGTGCCATTAAATTAAGTTTTTTAGCTTCAATATCTTCAAGCGTTACACTGTTATTAGCGGATTTTGAAATTTTGTTTCCTTCTATACTGATGTGATTAGTGTGCATCCAAAGATTAGCGAATTTTTGATCAGTAGCTGCTTCGGACTGGGCTATTTCGTTAGTATGATGAACCGGAATATGATCAATACCACCGGCATGAATATCTAATGTATTACCCAGATATTTCATGCTCATAGCAGAACATTCGATATGCCAACCAGGAAAACCTTTACCCCATGGGCTATCCCATTCCATATCGCGTTGACGATCTTTTGGAGAGAACTTCCATAGAGCGAAGTCGGTTGGTCGATGTTTTTGAGGATTGTATTCAATACGGGCTCCGGCTTGTTGTTCATCTAAATCCAGTTGAGCAAAATCAGCATAGTGCGGGAATTTGCTGGTCTCGAAATATACACCGTCATCAATAATATATGTAAAGCCTTTGGATTCGAGTTTCTTAATCAGATCAACTTGTTCCTTAATATGTTCGGTGGCTCGAGGCATAATATCCGGTTTGGTCATATTAAGCCGATTCAGACCCTGAATAAAATACTCGTAATAATAATTAGCAATATCCCAAGCCGATTTGCCTTCGCGTTTGGCACCTTTTTCGAGCTTATCTTCACCAGTGTCGGCATCGCTAGTTAAATGACCGACGTCGGTTATATTCATTACCCACTTTGGATTAAAGCCGGAGGCCTTTAGCGTGCGAATAAGTAAATCGTAACGAATAAACGTAAACCAGTTACCAATGTGCGGGTAATCATAAACTGTTGGACCGCAAGTATATACCGTAACTTCAGGCGGATTGATTGGTTGAATCGTCTGAACTTGTCGGGTAAGAGTATTGTAGAGTTTCACCGGATTTAGTCTCCTGTTTTATATTATCAAGAAGTTTACTACACAACTCAAGGCAAGATTGCTTAATCTGCTCGGGCGAACGACCGTCGGTGACCTTAAAACCACTGGCATAAGCATGACCTCCTCCACCTAAGGGTTCTGCAATTTTATCGGCAATCGGAAAACCTAAATTAGTCCGGATAGCAGCAGTGATACGGCCGTCGTCGTAAAACTTCATGACAATGGCTACCGCTATGCCGGTGATTTGGAGCATATCGTTTTGAATTAAGGGAATCGGGTTATATAGCGGACTAAATTGACTGATTTCAGTTTGAGGAATACTAACTATAGCTAGCCGGTTATTATCAGTAATTTCGGTCCTTTCAATAAGTTTTGCTTTATATCTGAATATTGCTGGTTCCATTTTAGATAAATTACGTCGTTTAGCTTCAAGAGCCGGACGATTAACGCCAATATCAATTAAATCTGCCATAATCCGATGTGTATTAGCCGTGGCTAATTCGTTGGACAAGCCTTGGGTATCTCCTAGAATCGAAGTCATTAAATATTCGCCAACTTCTTTAGTTAGTTTCCAATCTAGTTGTTTTGCTAAATTAAAGATTATTTCACCAGTTGAAGATGCTTTTTCATCGCAGATTTTAATTTTAGCAAAGGTAATACTATCATCGACAGTCTGATGGTGATCGAGTATGATGCTGGGTTTGGCGGCTATCCAGCCAACCTGATTTTTAGATTGCAATTTATCAAAAAGAGTCAAAGTCGAGGCATCGACGATGATGCATAGATCAAATTGATTGGGTAGTTCATGATCTATCCTGTCCCAACCATCTAGATAGTGTAAATATGACGGTATATCTATACCGCAATACATAGCGATTTGCTTACCTTGATCACCTAATATTTGTTCTAAAGCTAAACTACTGCCCAAAGAATCTGCATCAGGATTGTCGGCTTGAATAATTAAAATTCGAGTAGCTTGTGCAATTAGCGATTTTACTTCCGACGTTTCAGGATAATTCATTATGAGTACCTTAAAGTATGGTACGCCCTTCTAGTGCTCTTCCCAAAGTAATTTGGTCGGCATATTCTAAATCAACTCCAATTGGCAGTCCCCGGGCTAAGCGAGTTATTTTGACTTTACGATCGCCGATTTGCTGGCGGATATATAAAGCCGTTGATTCGCCTTCAACACTGGCGTTTGTGGCGATAATTACTTCTAAAACTTTATCTTTAGTTAATCTTTTTAATAATTCCTTGATATGTAGCTGTTCGGGTGTCACTCCGTCAATTGGCGACACTAATCCACCCAAGACATGGTAAGTACCATGAAATTGACCAGTAGCTTCTAGGGCGACTATATCGAACGGTTCGGCAACTACGGCAACAGTTTGCTTGTCTCGGTTAGGACTAGTATAAAGATCAGACAAAGTTTGATCGGATCCAATTAAAGCAAAAGTTACCTGACAATAGCCAAGCCCGTGCTTTAGTTTTTTTAGAGCATCAGCTAATCGAGCACTTATCTCTGGATCTTGTTTAGCAAGATAGTAAGCATAACGTTCAGCCGTTCGCGGACCAACGCCCGGAAGTGCTCCGAAGGCTTCTATCAGATTAGTTAGGGCTGGTGGTAAGACGCGCATTGATTTTATAGTCCAAGACTACCAAGAGCCCCCATCATCGGTTGCATTTTTTCAGTGGCAACTTTTTGACTTTGTTGGATAGCTTCTTTGACAGCATCTTCTAACCAGAGCTCTAATTGATGAACATCATTGGTGTCTATATATTCCGGGTCAATGCTTATTTTCTTTATCTTTTGATCACCGGTGATTTCGACTTTTACCGCTCCATCACCTTTTTCAATCAAAATTACCTGATGCTCTAATTCTTTTTGAACTTTCTTCATGCGATGAAGCATTTTTACCTGATCTAATCGGCTCATCGATTACTCCTTTTATCTAATTAGTCTTAGGTGTACAGGCTAAATATATTAGTCCGTAACTTCTATTTCACACTTTATTGTAGCAAATGAAACTTTAAGGTGAAACGGGTTGATAAATCTGGGTCGTTTCCGGATTATTTGGCCAGGCTACAAAATATTGCTGTAAATTATAAAAACAAGATAGTCCGATAACTAAAGTGACAATAACTATACCAATACCGCGAGCAATCGGATTACGCGGAAAAACTCTTAACCAAAAATAATGAGTATAAGAAATTCCAGCAACTATTACTAAATAAACTAGCGGTAGAATTATGCTTAAACTAACCGACCCACCAATAGCCACCAACAGACATCCGATCAAAAAATAACTAAGAATCATACGCGGTCGTTCGGATTGCCAGTGTTGAATATAAAAAGCAATACCAACGGCCAGCATTAAACTTAGAAAAGCATCGAGTATCGGTAATCGACCCAACCATAGTTCGGGGTGATATGGAGCTTGGTAAACTAATGCGGACATTGATTTACCGAATTGTTCCAAAATAGTTAGCCATGGTGCAAAATGCACCGGTAAACCTATCCATTGTTGAATTAAATGAGGAGTACGTATGAAATTAATTGCTAAAGCAGCTAAGCCGATGGATGCCAGTAATAAACAAATGAGACGTTGCCAAGTTGCCTGTAAAAAATGCCAACGGTTCAAAATTATATTTCGCTGCCAAAAAATACTTAATATGAATAACCAGATCATACCTGGAATAAATAGTAATATTAGATTTACAACTAACCAGATATAAATCATTAATTGATTATCTTTGTGAGAATCTAAGCCGACTTGGATTGCCAATAGACCTAAAACAGCCGTAAAGTACTCTATATCTGTACCCGTAAATCGACTAATATGTAAAAACCAAGCCGATGAAAGTAAAATACAAAACCCGAAAAAAGTAGATCTTGGACCGTACCAATGCCTAAGTATGTATATGAATAAGATCAAACTACAAACTGCCAGAAAGACACTGGGTAATCGGCTATATAATATCAGGTGCCCAGAAGGTGCCTTGGTTGCTAGCCATTCTAGTAGTCGATAGGGAGCATTCAATGAGTTATGAAGTATTAATTGAATGGAAGAGCTACTAGTTAATGTAATTTTTTCAGTAGGACTAAGGTTAGGAGCTAGTGATCGAAGATGGATTAATAAAGCTGATAGTATGGCAATTACTGCCACAAATAAGATACTCAGCCGTTGCCATGATGCCCACTGCAGCAATCGGTAATTTTTCATATTTTACTATGGCATTGTATCACGCTATATCAGTTGATCAATTGCGCTGCTTAACTTAGGAATTGATTCCCGGTGTCAGAACGTTTAGTTTCCAGGGATCGGAATAATTGTTTTTCACTATCAAAATATAGTTCTGTTCCACCGGTCGGACCGTTACGGTGTTTTTTTATAAATATGTCGGCAATTTTCTTTCGATCGGTATCCGGGTTGTAATATTCTTCCCGATAAATGAACATAACCACATCTGAATCCTGCTCAATAGTGCCGGAGTCTCTTAAGTCGGCTAATTGAGGTATTTGCGGACTGCGGCTTTCGACTGATCGACTTAATTGCGATAAAGCAACTAAAGGTATATTAAGCTCTCGAGCAACACCTTTTAGGCCGCGAGATATTTCAGATATCTCTTGGACACGGTTACCTTCATTGGCGTATTTTCCGCCTCCGCTCATCAGTTGCAGATAATCGACGATAACTAGACCCAGATCACGCTGATGAGCTTCCCTACGGGCTTTAGTACGAAGATCACTCACTGTAATACTCGGTGTATCGTCAATAAAAATTGGCGCTTCGGAAAGGACTCCCATGGCTTGTCCGATTTTCTCAAAATCTGAATCAGTAAGATTGCCGGTTCTCAAAGCCCAAGCGTCAACCCCTGACTCCATAGCCAGTAACCGATCCACTAGCTGCTCTTTGCTCATCTCTAAACTAAATATTAATACAGGCAGTTTTGATTGTACGGCGACATGATGAGCAATATTTAAAGACAACATAGTTTTACCCATAGAAGGTCTTGAGGCGATAATGACTAAATCAGAACGTTGAAATCCGGCTAATAAATTATCTAGATCTTTATACCCAGTGGGAATTCCCCGGATCTTATTTTTGTCTTTATGCAAATCGTCAAGACGCTCAAAGCTTTCTTCTAGAATTGCTTCTAAGCTAATGATGTTATGTTGAACATATTTATGGCTAACTTCAAATAACCGGGATTCGGCCTGTTCAATTAGATCATGCAAGCTAGATGATTCGTCGTGTCCATAGCGATTAATATCGTCTGAAGCAGCAATTAGACGACGACGCAGAGCTTTTTGGGCTACGATATCGGCGTATTGTTCGGCATGTGCTGCGGTAGGTACAAAATTTGTCAATTCGGTCAAATATGCTGGTCCGCCAACCATTTCAAGATTACCCAAACTTTTTAGTTGATCCGCTAGCGTTAGGACATCAATAGCGCTGCGTTTTTCATATAATTTGGAAATGGCTTCGAAGATTTTTTGATGTCGTTTATCGAAGAAATCATTAGGTGTTAATTTGTCGGCAATTTTAACTATTGCATCGTTATCTATTAGAAGAGCCCCAAGTAAACTGGCTTCTGCTTCGATATTTTGCGGACTTTCATTAGAACTGACTGGATTGGTTTTAACACTTTGTGCCATTATGACTACGATTCTATCAGTTCGCTACTACCAAAGATATTGTTTATGGTTTCTAGGGGTGAAATTAAAGATTCAAAATTATCCGGTGCTTGATTTATATTTTCATCAGCAGAAATTTCCTTAGGTTCTTCTTTACGGTATATACATACAATTTCTATATCATCTCCTGTCAATTTGGATAAAACATTAGTTAAAAGGAGCTTATTTTTAGCAATTGTGGCTTGTTTTTGATGAAAAATGTGACCGAAAGTTAAAATGATCTTGCCTGGTTGAAATTCAGGTTCCCCTTGTTTGATAACGCCATAAAGCGTATTGGATCGTTCTTTTAATGAACTTAATGCAGATTGCCACATTTGTTTGTCAATCGTTTGTGAACCGTTAAGATCGACTGTTTTAATTGTGTCATTGACTGAAGCAATAGAATCATCTTTTGGATGTATTTTCGATTTTTCAGTAGTTGATTGATTAGATTTATCTTCCTTATTATCAGTTTTATTTGGTAATTGTTGGGTGCTTGAAGACTCATTATTCTCCGAGTCAGACAGTGAATAATCTAAAAGAATTAATTCTAAGAACTGATCTGGATTATGTGAAGCTGAAACTTCAATTAATCTTGTTAATAAATTAATCAAAGAGCGTTTATTAAATTGATCTTGATTATTCAGTAATAAAATACGTAATTTTTGATTAAGTTGTTTGGCAACCGTCGTTGCTTGAAAACCATTTGATCTAAGTAATGTTAATAAATTTACTAGATTCAAACTATTTCCTGCAGATAGTGCTGAGATTAGTTCATTAATTGCCGAATCTGGTGGGATGCCTAAGAGTTGTTCTAGGTCATCGCGGTTAATTTTTTTATGTAAACTACTGGCTTGATCCAACATGCCGATACTATCACGAAAACTACCTTCGCTATGATCGGCAATTAAATTAAGAGCATCATCGGTAATATCAATATTTTCTTGACTTGCTATATAGCGAAGATGATTAATGATTTTATCAGTTGTTATCGGCCTAAAGGAATAGCGTTGAGTTCGGCTTATAATTGTAGCTGGTAATTTATGTGCCTCTGTTGTGGCTAATATAAATATTACATGAGCTGGCGGTTCTTCGAGTGTTTTTAAGAGAGCATTAAAAGCGGCGGTTGACATCATATGAACCTCATCGATGATATACACCTTATATTTACCGTTGGCGGGTGCAATATAAACCTTTTCACGCAGTTCACGTATCTCATCTACGCCACCCGTACTGGCGGCGTCAATCTCAATAATATCTAAGTGACTATCCTCACCAGTATAGGGTACGTCGTTCAATTGATGAGCTAAAATCCGAGCGATGCTAGTTTTACCCACGCCTCGTGGACCAGTAAATAGATAGGCATGGCTAATTCGTTGTTTAGCTATAGCGTGTCTTAGAGTATCGGTAATGTGTTCTTGACCAATAATTTGATCTAATGATTTTGATCGGTATTTTCGATATAACGCCTGCCTCATGTGTGCTACATTATAAATCGCTTTACACTAAACATCTGTTGTGTAATGAGAGACGAAAACCACTACTCTGTTAGAGGGCCGCTTCAAGCGCAGCCCATTCGGCACTATCGTTATCTTCTGGTAAGTTAACGCTAACCTGATCGCCTGGCCTGGCTTTAAAATAAGTCACACTAGCCAGTAATACTCGGTAATCTTTTTCACCAACTGTTACAAAATAATGACCATTCTCTATCTTTAATGCGCCAACAACTTGTTTGCGAGGGACCGGACCGATCTGTTTGTACATAAAGGTACCGTCATCGGCAATAGTTAATTTCAAAATATCGCCTTGTACAAGTTTTGATTTAGAGGCGTAATTAGCTGGAACAGGGTAGGTTTTACCATCACTGCCAACCATGTTTTGTCCGTCAAAAACACCTTCTATTACTTTACCGATAGTAGCGTCGCGAGTTGCTGGTGCTACCTTTTCGTCATCGCCAACAATACTAATTAATAGCTCTGTTGCTGCTGCTAAATTTGTTTCGGCATCTTGAATCAACGCTTTAAGTCGTTTAACTTGTTTTTCTGGTAAATCTGGCATGTTTATTCCCCGTCTCTCAGCTTTTTGTATACAGCTTTCACTCCTAAAACTAACATGTTTGATAAGTCAAGTCAAAATATGATCCAAACATGTGGAAAACTATCGATTTATTACCTGCTCTCAAATTAAATGAAAACAGTTGTTGATTGTCTTAAAACTAGGCCAATTCTACAGTTGCGCCAGCATCTTCAAGAGTTTTCTTGGCTTTTTCAGCGTCGTCTTTTTTGGCTTTCTCTAGAATCGTCTTAGGTGCACCATCAACTAAAGCCTTGGCTTCACCTAAACCAATTTGAGTAATGTCTTTAACGGCTTTAATAACTGCGACTTTTTGGGCACCTGGATCTTTAAGAATGACGTCATATTCGGCTTTTTCCTGAGTCGCTGTTCCGGCTTCCGCGCCAGCAGCAGGGGCAGCTACGGTTGCAACGGCAGCTGCAGGCTCAATCCCGTACTCGTTTTTCAATATACCTTTTAATTCATTAACTTCTAGAACTGTTAATCCTGTTAATTCTTGAGCTAGTTTCTTTAAATCTGCCATATTATCTCCTTATTAATTAGCTAATTTAGTTGTCAAACTATCTAATAGACCATGTATGTTGCCAGAAATGCCATTAAATACTTCATTTAAGGGTGATTCTAAGGAAGCTAGGCATACGGCAATTAATTGATCTCTACCAGGTAGAGCGGCAAGTTCTTTAACTTCGTCTGAATTTAAAAACTTTCCGGAAGCATTAAAAGCACCTACAAATTCTAATGAGGGGTGTTCCTTGCTAAAGTTGGCAATTGCCTGTGCTGGAGCAACTTCATCTTCACCATTAAAGGCGTAAAGTAGCATACCTTCTAATATGTCGGTATTCAAATCTTTTAGATACTTTGACTGACTAAAAGCTTGTTTTACTAAACGATTTTTGGCTATTTTGATGATTGTTCCGTTAGCACTTGCTTGTCGGCGAAAATCCTGCATTGCTTTAACGGTAGTACCTTGATACTTAGCTAAAACCGTCATTTTTGATTTGTTTAGCAATTCAACGACATCGGCTACGACTTGATGCTTTTTTTCTTTAGATAGAGCCATGTATTCTCCGATAAATTATTTTAATTGCAAAATTATCGACCGGTAATATTGCAGATTTGCCAATAAAAAACGTCTTTGATGAACCAAAGGCGTTATTACTCGATTAGAGTTATACCTCGGCGACAAATTAAGGCATAAAGCCGGTCGCTGTCTTTGGCAATCTAAGATGATTTTATAATAGTCTAACCCAATCTGTCAATAAAACAATAATGGTAAAAATTATAGATAGATAAATATCTCTGGTACAAATCGCATTGATATACCCGTTTTAGATGGTATAAGATCATTAGCTTCTAAAGTTGATCTGAGGTTTCAACAACTTCTTCCTAAATTATTAGGATCAATATTTAATAATACGACCTTATCATTACTCAACTAGACATAGAAGTAATCAAGCATGTAGCTGGGAAACATGTTGATACTCGAGTCGAACCTATTACTATTTCAAATAGATTATTGTATGAACCTGAATCTGGATTTACGCATTCACTATATACATTTGAAACTTCGGAAACTGATAAACATATACTAATAAATAGTATTGGTGTATTTACAAAAAATGCAGCAAACTGATTTTAAGATTATTTAATTTCTATATTATTAATATATTCCATTAATAACGGATGAATTTCTTTAACTTTTTGATAAATTTTTTCGATTATTGGTTTTAAAGTTTGGTTATCGCTATTAAATCTAAGTAGTTTAATCAGATCAAATAAATTAAGTATAAATTGACAACGTAACCGATGACCTAATAATGTGGAATATTGAGATTCATTATCATAACCGGATTTTATTAATATGCCATTTAGCTCCAGGCTCAGTTCATAGCAGTGTTCGAAATCATCAGTAAGACTTGCATCATCAATGATTAATGGAATTTCAAAGCCATATCGAGGAGACAGTTTCTGCCATATAAAATTATTGGCTATATCTTTTTTTAACAATTCGCATATTACACCGAATTCACATATTAAATCGAAGTTATAAAAGATTTTCTTAAGTGATGAAATACATTTATCAGGATTATCAAAATATTCATTTAAAGAGCTAATGTATATTTTGGCTTTTTGCTCATAACTAAGCCTATCGACTTTATTATTTAAATAACTTAGAGGTTGATCTGCTCTTTCATAAAGTATATCTGAAATAATGTTTAATTCGTTCCGAGGCCAATAATTTACAATCTCAACATTACTGATATTTTCCGAATAATTATTACCAATCAACGCTAAAGTGTCAGTAATTGTTAAGTTAGAACTTTTATTTGTGATATCAGAATCATCAAAGAGTAGTTTGGAATAATTTTTATTGCTAATTTTACTAATGTGATCTGCGATATAGTGTCCAGCTATTGTTGCCTCTGAAAGTAATAAGTGCTTTAGATAACTGGCTAAAATCATAAAATCTCTATTAGTTGCATAAATATCGACTGTTGACGATAGCGCTACTGGTATTAATGAGCTTATATTTGTAACGTTTGATAATTTTTCATTATTATTAGATATTTCTTGAATTTTTTTATTAGCAAACTTATTAATATAGTTATTTAATTCTTGAGTCATTTGAGACTGCAGGCCAATAATTTGCTGCAAAATATTTAAATATTTATTTTGAGTAGTTGAATCAAAATTAGCTGGAATATAAAAAAATGATTTTTTGTCTTCTTTATTAACCAAATAATTATATTTTGCTGAAATATTATAATTGATATTATTTTTAAAAAGATAAAGATAATTCAATAATAAATTTGAAATATTAGATAATTGGATATGTGATTGCTTGTAGCGATCGTCTACATTAATACTATTTTTTCTTTGATTTATATTTTTAGTGTTTGGAATAATTTTAGAAATTGTAGATTCGGGTAATTCTGGTTTTAATGGCAATAACGGCGTTATCTTTTCCCAGATTAAATTATTTATTTTTTCATTATCTAATAAATTACCACCTCTAGAGCAATCGATACGGCTGAAATCTCTAGGAAATAATTGACAGATATCATCATAAACATCAGTTATATGTCTTAACAAAGAAAAATTATCAAACTTTGTTTGACTAGTGAAATTTTCATAGGGCATTCTTAAGATAATCGTTAAATTTGGTCTTGGAATTTCAAAAGTTTGGTATTCAAGATTGTCTAACCAAATAAAATATCCACGCCTTTCTTCAGGATGGCTGAATTTTATACCTTGATGAGCCATATCAAATACCGTAAAGTGACTGGTTATTACTACTTTGCCCTGATTTATTGACTCGCGAATTGATTTTGCAGCATCATACCGATCAAGAGAAAACAATATTGAGCTAGTGTATGGGTTTATCTTATTAATGTCGCCGTATTGATTATTTTGATATTGATTCACAAAATAGCTAGATGGTTTATTAATTTGCGGAAATTCAAACTCTACAACCTCAAACCCTTTGAGGCTTAGTCTGTCTTTTATTAATTCTATTTGAGTCTTCTTAGAAATCCCATCAGTATCATCAATGACGATAAAGACACCTTTATTATCTTGCATCTAACCTTCCAGCCACCGAATTAGTACTATCTAATAAGATAACAAATTATCAGTATTTTGAAAGTAATTACCTTAAAATACAATTCTATTATTCTTGATGAGCCAGATTATTTATGTAACACTCTAAGTGTAATGAAAGTACTACTTTTAGCTTCGCTTACTGTTGACGGTTTAATCGGTCGACATAATTTACATTTAGCTAATTGGAGTAGTGCGGAAGATAAACAGTTCTTCGTTAAAACTACTAAAAAAGCTGGCACTATCATTATGGGATCAAACACCTTTGACACTATTGGTAAGCCTTTACCTGGCAGGAAGACCATATTATATGCTAAAGAACCAGAAAAATATGTATATGATAACGTCGAAACTACGTCTGAAGATCCTAAGCTATTAATAAAACGGCTTAATTTGCAAGGCGTTAAAACAGTAGTTATTTGTGGTGGAGCCAGTATCTATAACTATTTCATGAGCAGTGGCGTGGTTGATGAACTTTATCTAACTATTGAACCGGTAATTTTTGGTGAAGGACTAAGATTGTTTTCTAGCGAGCTTAATATAAATTTGACATTAATCAGCGTTAAGAAGATTAATCAAAATACCATTCTAGTTCATTATAAAGTCAATAAATAACCTTCTTTCTTTAACTAGATGCAAGACAATCTTGTAGATAATATTCTTAACATTTACCGTATTAGACCTGTTAAAATTGGCCCGAAAAATATAGGATATCGTAATGAATCCTACCCTATCTATTTAAAAAATCAGACCATATTAAATCTAATTATTTATAAGAAAGAACCTGACATATTAAATCGGATTAAGGCTGCCGATAAAGTTTCAAATTATCTAAATAATTTAGATTTTCCAACTAGAATTAATATTTACGACAAAATCCTAGCTATTAAATCGCCTAATTTTATTAAATATGCAGCTATATATAATTATCTTCCCGGAAGTACTATTCCCTGGGAAGCTTATACAATGGAACATCTTAAGTTATTGGGACAGATGATGAGTAATATCCATTATTGCTTAAACAAATCAAACCTTAATCAAAATATAACATTTAATACTGATGTCATATCTGGCCATATTCAATTACTTTACAGTATAAATACTTATCTTTGTGATCCAGGGGTTAAACGGGCATTAGGTCATAAATTAGGTTTAACTTATCACCAAAGTATATTTGATCAATTTATTTTATTTTTAAATAAATTAAATTTAACTGATAACTTTCAAATTCTACATATGGATATGGTTAGAGGTAATATTTTATATAAAAAGGATAATAACCATAAATTATATATTTCAGGTATCTTAGATTTTGAAAAAACCAGCCTTGGTCCCACCATGTTTGACATTGCTAGAACATTAGCTTTTTTGGTAATCGATTGTAAATATAAATCGGAAGAAAAGATAAAAAAATATTTTTTAACATCAGGATATAACAAGAGAGGTAATGCTAAGTTTAATGATATTCAAATTAATTTAAATGGCAAATATCTAAGTGCTTTAAATCTATTAATTAATATATTTGTTTTACACGATTTTTATAAGTTTTTACTTCATAACCCATATGAATCATTGTATTTAAATGAGCACTATCTTAGAACTAAAGATTTTCTAATCAAGAATGATATACTAACGTCTTATCAAATGTTCTAAATCTCACAAGAATATTTTCTCTTTAAAAATGTTAGAATACGTTAGAAATCAGTCGCTAAAAACGGGAGGAAGATCTAATGTCAGCACTATGGAAAAAAAGACTCATTGCTCAAAGTGATTTAATGAATCTACACGATAAACTTAAGGACAAAGGCTTAAAAATAGTTTTTACTGCTGGATCATGGGACTTACTGCATGTCGGACAATGTCGCTATCTAGAAGTTGCAAAAACCTACGGAGATATATTAGTTGTTGGAGTAAGTAGTAACGCAGCAATTAAAAAAGTAAAAGGACCGAATAAACCGGTACTGGACGAATCAGTCAGAGCTGAGATGTTGTCATACCTTAAACCAGTAGATTTTATGACCATATTGCCCGATCCTAGTTGTCAGCCATCGCTGGGTTTATTACAGCCGGATGTTTATATTACAATCAAAGAAGATTGGACGAATGATTATAAAAATTCCAAAGAATATAAAACGGTTTTAAAGTATGGCGGTAAAGTTGAAATGCTTGATCGTCAATCGACTAGTATTTCGACAACAAAAATAATCCAAAGAGCTGTTGGTAGTCATCTAAGCGATGTATTTAAGGATTTTATTGACTTAAGAAAAGAACCATTGAGAGAACTTCATCACCAATAGGCAATAATTATCGATGACCAAACCTGAACCAAATAGTCTAAAGAAGCAAATCATCTATCGGGATGCCCGATTATCTGGAGCTTATGATGATATTTGGAAAAATGTCGGTAAGTGTGCATTTTGTGATTTAAGAGAAAAATACATATTTTTTGAAGAGAACAACATAGTTATGACAGTTAGTTTGTACGCCTATATTGACGGTCACTTCATGATCATACCTAGAAGACATGTACGTTCGACCAAACAACTTACTCAAAACGAATGGGAGACAATTCGAAAATTTAGTTATATTGCCAAGAAATTGTTTAAAGACATCTTGAAAGTCAAAGGAATGCAATTAGTGATGAAAGATGGTGTTGATGCCCAAAGTACTGTTGAACACTTACATTTTCACTGTATACCTTTTGATTCTCCGGATCTTTGTCAGTGGAATTATCGTAAACTTGATCGTACACCATTAGAGAATCATCGACTTTACACCAACAACGGTAAGGCTTTGTTAAAATATGCCCAAAAATTTGAACTTAAATACAAGAATAGTAATAGTTTACCAATTGTTTGTGATTTGATTATGGTTAATAAAAACAAACAGATATTATTCCAAGAACGTTCCAAGGAAGCTAAAACCATACCTAACTTAATTACCTTGCCTGGCGGACGAGTGGAGAGCTTTAGTGGTAGTTTATTAGATGAGTTATCGCGTGAAATTAAAGAGGAAATCGGATTCAATTTAGATATTAAATCGGTAAAAATAGTTTCTTCCCAAATCGGTAAAATTACTTATCTAAAAAACTCAGTCCATCTTGACAAAGATTATCCGTTATTTTCACGCTTTATCTGGAATACTTATTTATTAACTTCAGTTAATTCTAAACAAGTTTTTATACCCGGAGATGATTGTGAAAAAGTAGTTTGGTTATCTTTAAATCAAATCAAAGTTCATAAATTAATATCCCCTGAAATTAAAAACTTAATTGCAGGTATTTTTCATGAATAATCTAGTAGCAGTTGCTTATACTTTTGATTGGTCAGAGTTAGCTTTTTCTAGTAAAAAACGCGTAGATCAACTTAAGGCTGTTTATCTATTACCACCTCGTGAAATAACAGAAACTAGATTTATCCAGATTGTAAAGCAATATTTACCACAAGCTAATATGATTATCGGTATAGCTAAAGAGTCATTTGTGGCTGGCTTTGACAATCAACCGCAATTTAAAACCCTCACCCTAAAGCATATACAAAATGTTATTAATAAGGTTAATAATTCTAAAAGTAATCACAAAATATATATATTAAAATCATTTCAATCTGAACAAAAATATATTATTGAAAAACTATTATTTAGTAAAATAATCGCTATAAATGGATCTTGGAACAGAAGTTTTCACACCTTAGACCTATATTATGCAATTGTTAATAAAGAGATTAAATATGAGTTACTATCGGCTTTTTCAAGCGAGTTAGAGGCTAAACAATATGAGATATCTACCGATAAAAATATAAAGTTAATCAACCGTAAAACTAATGTATTAAAACTTAATCAAATCTATAGCGAACATTCTATGATAAAAAATATGCGTCAGATTGCCAAATCATCTTACGATTACACATTTCAAACAGGGTGTGTTTTAGGAAGGCAAATTAATAAGCATTTAAAATACCATTATCTTGGCTACGCTTTTAACAAAGTCGTACCTTTTCAAACCTATGCCATGCTTAACGGATCCCAAAGAGAAATACACTTTTCTCCACCAAATGATCTAAATCATTACGATACAGTACATGCCGAAATTGGTATGCTATTATTCGCCCAAAAGCATAATGTTAGCTTAAAGGGCACGACTTTATTTGTAAGTCTTTTGCCCTGCCCGTCTTGTGCATTTATGATTTCAGAAACTGATATAGAATCAATAGTTTATCTAAATGATCATACCAATGGCTTTGCATTTGAATTTTTAACTAAAGCCGGGAAAAAAATCAGAAGAGTTGCAGAGTATAATTAAGCTCAATGAATCATCCAGAATACCAGTACTTGTCGCTATTAAATAATATTCTTAAAAACGGTAAATCTAAGCCCACGCGGGGAATTCATAATATTAAATCCATATTCGGTTATCAAATCCGGTTTGATCTGCGTTATGGGTTTCCTCTTTTAACAACTAAAAAAATGCCCTTTAAACTACTACTTCATGAGCTGCTTTGGTTTGTGTCGGGTAGTTCTAATATTAAATATTTACAAGATCACAAAATTCATTATTGGGATGAATTTGCTGATAAAAACTTAAATTTAGGTCCAGTATATGGAGTGCAATGGCGACATTGGAAAACTACCGACGGCAAAGAAATTGATCAGCTTTCCTGGGCGATTAATCAAATTAAGAATAATCCTAATTCAAAGGCGATATTAGTCAGTGCTTGGAATGCTGCAGATCTCGAGGCTATGAGACTTCCGCCTTGTCATACGATGTTTCAATTTGATGTTACAAAGGGCAAATTAAAACTTGAACTCTACCAAAGATCATCTGATGTTTTTTTGGGTCTACCCTTTAACATCGCTCAATATGCTCTCTTACTATATATGATTGCTCATCTGACCGATTTAGAGGCCCGTGAGCTGATTATTTCAATTGGTAATGCTCATTTATACAATAATCAAATTGAACCTGCTAAAGAGCAGTTAAAACGCATACCATCAAAGTTTCCAAAATTAAAAATAATTGGTAATGTTACGGATATTGATAGCTTTACAGATAATAATTTTCAATTAATAGACTATACACCTCAGGAACATATTAAAGCGCCGTTGGTGATACTTTAGTACTATTTGATTGATCATTAATGAGTTTACTATAGACAGACACATATTCATTACACATCCGTTCAGAACTAAATCTTTCTTCGAAGATTTTACGACAATCATGACGATTTATTGTATCGATTTGATCTATTGCCCGTGCTATAGCGTTGGCAGTTTTTGTTTCATTTAGAGATGGTTTTTGATTTTTATTATTACTACGAGCAGATTTATTAAATATTTTTTTAACAATTAATCCAGTAACCTGATCATTGATAATCTCTGGTATTGAGCCGGAATCTAAACCGATAACTGGCGTAGCGCAGGCTAACGATTCTATCATTACCATACCAAACGGCTCTTCGAATACAGAAGGAATAATTAGAACTTTAGCTTCACCAAGTAGTTTATTTTTGGCGGCAATATTTCTGATTATGCCTATATATTTAATATATTTATTATCAATTAATGGCTTTACTTTAGTTAACCAATATTTTGGTATGTTTTTTTCTGAATAGTATTTTCCGGCAATTATTAGTTTAAGTTTCGATTTGGGATGATTTTGGTTATATATAATAGTAGCTTTAATAGCTAAGTGAACAGCTTTAGGTTCAATCAGTCGTCCTATAAAGACAATGTATTTAGAATTATTTTGATAATTTGGCTTATATTTCGTCATATCAAGTCCGTGATAGACATTTGCTACCCAGTTTGTATCTTTAGGCATCATTACTCTTTGAGCATAAGATAGTAATACCCAATTTAAATTTTTGTATTTAGGAAAAACATTTCTATATCGAACGTAATAATTAAATGGATCATGATGAGTAAATACTACTGGTTTATGACATAACTGAGCGAATGTAATAGCAATATCTTCCTCATTAGTGTAGACGTGAATGATATCAAGTTGATTATTATTAGCCATCGTATAGGCATTGGCAATCAATTCGCCTTGAACTTGCCTGGCTAAAGAAATAAATATTAACGGATGCTTCATTAATAGATCTAAATAAGAACAATTTCGAAGTTTTAATTCGTTTTCAAAAAAACTCATATCAGCCGTAATATTATTAGCAGTTGTCGTTACCTTTGATGGTGTAAATAGATAAACATCTTCACCTTTAGATTGAAGATGATTAGCTAAATTAATACTTAATTCACCTGGAGCAAAGATTACTTTGGGCAATATAGTATCACTCATAAAAATATGAGGCACTACTAAACCAATTCTCATAAGATTAATTTATACTTTACTTAGATGGTGAGTCATCTGATGGTTTTTGATCATCTAAAAAACTTAAGTCTAGGTCGTTCGTGCTATCTTCTTCACCGTAATAAGCATCTGGTTGATCAGCATTATCGCTCATAATTTATCCTTTATTAATTAATATCTTACTAGATTATCAATTATTTTGATTTCAAAGCAAACAATAAATAATATTAACCTATTTATAGATTAAAAATCTAATCGTCAATTAATGCGCTACAATCATATTTGTAATCATGCAGGTATATAGACAAAAAATCGGAACTCTCTCTAATTTAGTAGCCTTAGCGGTTGCTATTGATGGCCTTTTGATAATCGCTCAAACTTTAATCGGTCAACTTAGGCTTAGGCATGTCTTAGCGCAACCTCATAATATTGGTATTACTGTTTACCTACCTCTATTACTGGGTTTATCACTATTATATGTGAGTATTTATTTAAGACGTCGTAAACGTAATGCTTGGATGTTTGTAACGGGTTTATATATATTTTTAATTGGACTAAATACCAATGATTTATTTATTTATAAAACCAGGTTATTTTCCTACCACCATATTTCACTTTTATTGCCGGTAGTTATCCTGATAATATTACTACTTCTTAGAAAAGACTATATTGTCAGAAGTGATATTCGGTCGTTTACAAACTCTCTTAAGGTTTCAGTATTAATATTAGTCGTAGCTTTACTTTATGGTATAGGTGGATTTTTATTAATGGATAATCATGATTTTCATCATGAAATATCTTTACCGACTGCAGTCCACTATACAATTGATCAGTTCGATCTGACTGTAAATCCATTACACGCTTATTCGAAGCGCGCTAATATATTTCTTGATTCCTTGTCTTTTATTAGTGTGACAGCCGTTGGTTTAGTTTTCGTATCACTCTTTCAACCACTACGTATTCGTTTAAGTAGTCAAAAATCCAAAAGAGAGCTCGCTCGATCATTAATATATAAATATCCTTCTGATAGTGAGGATTATTTTAAGCTTTGGCCTAAGGATAAAACTTACTATTTTAATCGAAATGAGCAATCTGGTTTAGCCTATAAGGTTCAAGGCGGTGTAGCCTTAATCGTTGGTAACCCCTATGGTCTGAAAACAACTTTTAATAAATTACTGAATGATTTTGAAGAACTATGTTTCGTCAATGATTGGCGACCTGCCTTTATACATACCAATTCAACCTATAAAGATTTTTTCAAAGAAAGAGGCTATATTACTCAATTGATTGGCCAAGAAGCTATTGTTGATATTGAAAAATTTTGTAACGAATACATTAATACTAAGTACTTTCGAGAGATTAGCAATCGATTTAAAAAACTAGGCTATACATCTGAATTATTAATACCTCCGCATAATACTGCCATAATTAATAGACTTAAATTAATATCTAATGATTGGCTCGATAAGCCTGGACGCGTAGAAAGACAATTTATGATGGGATATTTTTCTATTGAATACCTGCAAGAATGTGCTTTATTTGTGGTGAGAGATAAAACTAATACAATTCAGGCTTTTTTAAATCTTCTACCTTCTCCGATTACTGAAGAATCAGACTTCGATTTATTGCGGTCTAGTAAAAATGCTCCAGGTAATATAATAGACTTTACACTAATTCAATTAATAGAAAATTTACGACTTTCTGGTACTAAACGGTTAAATATGGGGCTTTGTCCACTAACAGGCATAGAACATGAGCCTAATTCATTGATAAATCGAACTTTACGTTTTGTCTATTCAAATGGTAACCGATTTTATTCATTTACCGGACTATTTCGATTTAAAGAGAAATATCATCCAAATTGGAGCGATAGATATATCGTTTACAAAGGTGGGATTACTGATTTAACAAGAATTATGCGGTCATTAATGAAAGCAATGAGTAAATAGCTTAGATATCACTGATATTTATGGCTATACTTGGGCCCATAGATGTCGTAATATAGACAGATTTTATGTAAATATCTCTAACACTTGACGGTTTATTAAGTTTTACTGAAGCCATTACGGTTTGAAAATTTTGAAATAATTTATCTTTACCGAATGAAACTTTACCGATACCCAAATGGATTATACCGGTACTATCGACACGATACTCAACTCGTCCGGCTTTAGCTTCAGAAACTGCTTTCTGAACATCCGCGGTTACTGTACCGCTTTTAGGATTAGGCATAAGACCTCTTGGACCTAATAATCTGGCGTATTTGCTTAATTTAGGCATAGTGGCTGGTGTGGCAATTAGGATGTCGTAATTAATGATTCCTTTTTCAAGCGAATTAACAATAGTATCCGTACCCGAAACATCACAATTTTCAACTTTTTCATCTGTGAAAGCTGCGATGCGAACAGTTTTACCTGTTCCTGCTGGTAAAATAATATTATCTCGAATATTCTGGTCGGCCTGTTTAGGGTCGACATTTAAATTAATATGCAATTCAACAGTGGCATCAAATTTTGTGGGACTAGTTTGGGTTGCTAATTCTACGGCATCAGTTGGAGTATAGAGTTTATCTTCAATCTTTTTAGCTACATCCCGAAATTTTTTGCCGCGCCTTTCAAGCCGAGTTCTGGTGGGCTTCGGAGTAAATTTTGGTTTATCAATATCTTTTTTATCTATAATCTGACTTTTTCGTATTTCTTTAGCTTTTAACTCTTCCTCAGCTTTAATAGATTTGGAACTTCTTTTACCAGCTTTTGCAATAGCTGTTACTGGAACAACTGCTTCAACTACATCAGGTATTTCTTTGGCAATTACTTTTTTCGGTTTAACTGCTATTTCAGCTTTAACTTTAGTTATTGTTGATTTTTTAACTATCGGCTTAGTCTTTTTAACTTCTGCCATTTATACTCCTTTGTGGTACAGACGTTTTAAGATTAAAACTCCCACAAATTAAAATTATTATTCTATTTCAACACCCATACTTCGTGCAGTACCGGCAACTATCTTTTTTACCGCTTCAATATCTTGAGTATTCATATCCCGAGCTTTCGCTTCGGCGATTTTAGTCAGTTGAGCATTGGATAATTTCTTTTCTACTTTTTCCATATTTGGCTTGCCTGAACCTTTATCAATATTTAATTCAGCTCTGATACGATCATCAGTTGGTTTGCCAACAACTCGAAAATCTATTGTACGATCTTCGTAAACATTGATATGAACAGTAACTAACTCACCTTGCATTTCTCTAGTAGATTCGTTAAACGGATTTATAAAATCCATAATGTTAACTCCGTATTGACCAAGCGTACTACCAACTGGAGGAGCGGCCGTGGCTTGTCCGGCCGGAATTTTAACTTTTAGTCGTGCTGTAATCTTTTTTGCCATATAATCCTTCTTGATCTGGATAACCCGATAATTTTACTTTAATTCACTACCTCTGTCCAGAGAAAAAACTTTAGACACGTTTAACCTGTAAGCTGTCTAGCTCGACAGGCGTTTCCCGTCCAAACATATTAACCAAGACTTTGATTTTGCCCTTTTGAGAATCAATTTCATTGATAGCGCCGTCAAAACCTTTAAATGGGCCATCGGTGATACTAACGACCTCCCCTAATGTCAGGTCAATCTTATGTTTGGGTTGTTCAACACCCATTCGTTTCTGGATCTTTTCGATTTCTTCATCGCTCAGTGGCGTTGGTTCAGTGCCACTTCCCACAAAACCAGTCACACTTGGTGTATTTCTAACGATATACCAAGCATCTTCGCTCATTTTCATTTGAACCAGCACATAACCTTGAAAAATTCTTTTTTCAACAACTCGGCGCTTACCGTTTTTAACTTCTATCATTTTTTCTTTAGGAACTAAAGCTTTAAAGATTTTATCTTTCATATCTAGTGAATCAGCTCGCTGACGAATACTTTCGGCAACTTTTTCTTCGTATCCGCTATAAGTATGGATTGCGTACCAGTGTTTTTGTGAATCGTATCTACCGTTACTCATTTGACTATTACCTCTTTGAATAATTTACCAAAACCTAAATCTAATAATGCTACAAAACTTCCAAGAACTACTGAAAAAATAATTACTGCTAAGGTTAATTGTCGAGATTGCTTACGGGTTGGCCAGGTTACTAGTTTTAGTTCGCGCCAACTATTTCGAAAGTAGGGCGGTACTATGTAATGCCCAATAAATTTAATTGGCCTGAAAACATATCCTAAACCAGTTTTAATATAGCCTAAATAATATTTAAGATATTGCTTTGGTGTACGTCGTCCGGACTCAAGTTTAATCTTATTTTTTTGAGCTCTTTCACGGACAGTTTCACTACTTAAACGTAATTTTCGCTTTTTCGTAGTTCGATTTTGCTCGTCATCCACTAGTTTTCTCCAAACTAAAAGCCTACATTCTAGATGTAGGCCAACATTGTCAAGCTTATCAGGTTATCTTACACCGGTCAAGTATTTCGAATATGAATTGAATTAGCATATTATATTAAAGTTATGTCACTCCTGATCAAGCTGTTTTGGTTAATAACTGCAACTGAACTTATACTCTGGCTGTTGCCTACCCTTAAATTGCGACGCACTTTTGCTCCTTTTGTAATATTAATGCTTTTTGTAATTAGTATTGCCTTATTTTACGTACATCTTAGTATCCCAATTGGAATATTAGTATTTATGAATTTGTATAGAATGCTTAATTTATGGCGGCTATTCAAGGCTAGAATTCATGAACAATATTTAAACCATGTAACAATTCAGACTAGTATTTGGATTATCGGTTTTCAAATGATACTTTTATTATTATGGCAATTAAGCGATTGGTTAAAACTTTCAACTTATCATCTATGGCTGGGATTAGTATATTTAGATTTATTAGGTTCTCTTATTTTATTGCGTACAACTTTTAGGCATTTACAAAAAACTCGTTCACCTAAAACGCATAATAGAGGTATAGCTGATCGAGAATTGCCAACGATTACTGTTGCAATACCAGCACGAAATGAAACTGGCGATCTTCAAGACTGCTTAGAATCGCTAATTTCATCCAACTATCCTAAACTAGAAATCTTAGTATTAGATGATGCATCTCAAAATAAGCGTACACCAGAGATCATTAGAAGTTTTGCTCATGATGGAGTTATCTTTATCCAAGGTACTGAACCGGAGGGAAACTGGTTAGCAAAAAATAATGCCTACCAACGTCTTTTTGAAGCATCTAACGGTGACATGTTATTGTTTTGCGGAGTAGATATCCGATTTAAGCCCAATAGTATAAACCAACTAGTTGAAATTATGCATTTTAAACATAAATCAATGATCAGTGTTATTCCCAAAAATATTCTCAGTGAATCAACCATACACAGAGATTCATTATTACTACAACCATTTCGTTATGCCTGGGAGCTTGCTATACCAAGAAAAATATTTCATCGAGCTCCCGTTTTAAGCTCTTGTTGGATTATTCAAAGAGATGTTATTGAACATGCAGGCGGTTTTGGCGCTGTCAGTCGTTCTATTATTCCGGAGAGTTACTTCGCTCGGGTTTGTGCGGTTCATGACGGCTATAGCTTTATGCAAAGTAATGAAGAGATAGGAATAACCAGCCAAAAGAATTACCAAGAGCAAATATCGACAGCCATTAGAACTCGCTATCCTCAGTTGCATCGAAGGATGGAATTAGTATTAATTGTTACCCTCATTGAAGCGTTTGGTGTGATTATGCCTTTTGCTTTAATAATTGCTGCCCTATTAAAATATCTGTCGTTACAACTAACAATAGTAAGTATTTTTACCGTTATAGCGCTTTCATTGATCTATATCCAGATAGTTATACTGACTTATCGAAAGTGGTTAAATAGATCAATATACGCTTTACCGATAGCCACAATATTTGACTTAGTAATTTTAAATTATTCAATGTGGCGTTATGAATTTTCGAGTGTGATATGGAAAGGTCGTAATATTACGGCACCAATAATGCACGTTTCCGAACAAGCACATAATCCAAATTAAGATTCTGTTTTCTTAGTAAGCGGTAAATTAGGAATAGCAATCTGAAAAGATGAACCTTTGTTAAGCTCGCTAGTCAGAGTAATTTTGGCCTGTATTAAATCCGCTAACTTCGCAGTTACATAGAGTCCCAATCCCGTACCGTTAGTTTTACGTGTTCGATAATCCTCACTTCTGAAGAATTTTTCAAAAATACGTTTTTGATCACCATGACTAATTCCAATACCAGTATCTACAACTGTAAAAATTAGCTGATCCTGATCTTTCTTCACATCTAGCATTACTGATCCGTGTTCGGTGTACTTCAGTGAATTTGTAATAAAGTTCTGCAATATCTCGTGAACATATAGTTTACATGAGTTTAAAATTGTCGCATCTGGATCGAGCTTGGTAAGTAATTTCAAACCTTTTTTAGTGGCTTGTGTTTGATAATTATCAACCAATTCGTTAATTAGTTCATGGATACCGATGGTTTCGACATCAACCTGTAATTTTCCTCGTTCGGCTCGTGATAGCATTGAAAGATCATTCACTAGATCCGCTAAGAATAAAATTTGAGCATGTGCTTCACTTAAGGCTTTTTTAACTTGATCAAGATCGCCTGTTTTATCGGCAATAAATTGAGCGTTACTTATATCTCCCTCGGTAATAGCAATCGGTGTCCTTAATTCGTGGCTAACAACTGAAATAAACTCGTCACGCTCTTCCTCGAGTGATTTCTCACGAGTAATATCACGCATCAAGATAACGTAGCCTCTTTGGCCCACTTCTCCGAACCCTAGACGGACAGGGGCAATACTCAAATACAAATTTATAACACTGCCGTCTCTATATTTTAATTTTAAATCACGATTTGAGGTCGGAACAACAGACATTTCGACTAACTTGCAGATATCTACTGGTTTTTCATCTTTCCCTATGGGGTGCAATATCTCACCAAGTGATTTGTGCTCTATAGTATCATTTCTGTCTAGAATATTTAGAGCAGCTCCGTTATATATGACTACATTGGCCTGTTTATCGACAGCAATAACACCGTCGGCCATGCTATTGATCAATGATGTTAGTCGGCTGTGTTCAAGTCTTGCGGTAGTATTTAATTTTCGAGAATTTCTTCTGATTAACATTTGTTAACATTATGCCATAAACAGTATCAATTATGCTATCAACAGATTAGGATGAAACATTTTCAAATCTTTTCTTAAAAGTTTGGCTTTTGGCTCAATCTTTAACAGTTCATTCCAGAAGCTTGGTCCGTGATGTAATACTTTGGTGTGGGTTAATTCGTGTAATATTACGTAATCAATGAGATTCCAGGGTAGCTGAATTAAAAAGATATTAAAAACCAAATTGTGTTGCTGATCGCAACTACCCCAGCGACTTTTTAATTTTTTGACCTTAAACTGTTTAAAATTAAAATCGTGAAGCTCTGCTAATTCTTTTAAACGATAGTCAAGTAATTTAAGGGATTGAGTTTTTAATGCCTTAAAACAGGCTGCTTCGGCTTTTGATTGCACTGACGTGTCGTTTATATCGTTTGCTAAACCATATTTAACAATAATGTCATTTTGCTTAATTGAGCAGCTAACCGGAACAAAGTCATCAATAAATTTGAAAAATATATGATGCGATTTGCCTATTGGTGCCCCATTATAAATTAATGTTTTGGTTCTTTTTTGACATTGTTTCGATATCCAATCTATTTTTGAGTTAAGAAAAGCGACTCCAATTCGATACGGAGTCCAAAGTGGCATTGTTAAGCGAATCGAGCCATCGTTAGCAACTGTCAATCGTAAACTGCGATTATTACGTCTTTTATAGATTTCTATTTTACCAATGCCGTTAACATCGAATTCTTTATGCGGCATATGGTTATCGAATTACAATATTACGGCGACTAGCATCAAAACGCCCTTGCTGAATATTCGATTGGGGTACGAGATTAACTAAGCCTGGTTTGACAACTGGGATGACATCATCAGCTGACATTAAATTGAGCTCCCTTAAACGCCGGATTACCGTATTGTACTGCGTATTAAAGGTGTGCTTGCCGCTGACCACAATATAATCTTCAAGATTAGATGGATTTTGCATTTGTCCACAGACATTATTGAAACTTGTCTGGTCATAAGCGGCAGCGTATTTATCGTCGATCTTTCTTCGATCACGTTTTAAATTACGCAAGTATGCACTATCGCTATCCATCTGAAACCAAATTAATATTGGTTGGGCATGTACACTTTTAGCTAATTCCCTTAAGGCATGTCGTTGAACTAAACGAGTCGCATTAACGTCATATACGACACTGATTCCGGCATTTAAGAACTCTTCGGTCATGTAATTCATTAAATGAGTAATGACTTCGTTTTCTTGCTTGTCATAGCGAGGTTTATCAAATAATTCAAAGCGAATGCGATCAGCCTGAACTTGTGCTGATTGAATTTTTTCGCAAAATTGACGAGCAAAATAGGTTTTACCGCATCCGGGAAATCCGTAAAGTATTAATAGGATAGGCTTTTCGGTATTCTTCTTTGTCATGGAATTATAGTATATCAATCATAATAATCTGAGAAAGATCAATATTATTGTATATCGTATAGCACATTATGTATAGTTAGGCAAAATGGTTACGATTAATTATTTATATTTTCCTATGCAAAAAGAATTTAATAGTAATTAGTAATTCGAAATTCGGTATTTTAATTCAGATGTTTTATACTGTGATCGTGCAAATTTATAGGGGTGTCCGTTAATGGTAAGCGGCGACTCTCCAAAAGTCGTGCTGTCGGTTCAAGTCCGGCCACCCCTGCCAATTATTTTCATTTAATATTTAAGTTAGTTATTTTTTGTTTTTGAATAAGTAAATTTTGTGCTTTTAAGCATTATTAGTGTGTTGGGCGTTAGTTAAAAATTTACAGTGGTTTATTATGGTTGTGCTTACAACATGGTAGGTGTTATAGTTCTAATAGAATAAACAGAAGTGATTAGACAAACATGAAGGTACTTATGCTTGGATGGGAGCTCCCACCTCACAATAGTGGCGGTTTGGGTGTTGCATGCTATCACCTCTGTAAAGCTCTAGCCGAGCAAAGTATTGATATTGAATTTGTCTTACCTTATGAAGCTAATCATGGAATTGATTTTATGACCGTAACTGCAGCAAGCCCTCTTGGGGTCAAAAGACTAATTAAAAATGATACTGCTTATGACAGTTATAAGTACGTAATGAATGATGGCTCAGAGCAAACGTTAGGAATCTTTGACCAACAATCAATTTATGAAATGGCGGTTGGGAATATTACTTCATCACAGTCTTATGATATTATTCATGCCCACGATTGGCTGACCTTTCGAGCTGCTTTAAGAGCTAAGGAAAATTTGGGGTGTCCGTTAATTTTACATGTTCATTCTTTAGAGTCAGATAGAGCCGGTGGTCAATATGGGAATCCAATGGTTCATGAAATTGAAGAAATAGCCTTTCATGCAGCTGACAAAATAATTGCGGTGAGTGAATTCACTAGACAGTCAATAATTCGAGAATATGAAATTCCTCAAGATAAAATTGATGTAATCCATAACTCAGTTGAATTAAATGATAATTTTTCGTTAAATTGCAACTCGGTAAATACCTATAACTATCTATCAGCTTTGAGAGATCAAGGTTTCCGAATTGTAGCTAACGTCGGTCGATTGACAATCCAAAAAGGCTTAACTAATTTCTTAAAAGCCGCTAAATTAGTGATTGATCATAATCCAAAAACAGTGTTTTTGATTGTAGGTAGTGGTGAACAATATTTTGAGCTTATAAGTTTAGCCGCTGATTTGGGTATTGCTAAAAATGTCATCTTTACAAGTTTTCAACGAGGTAAACCATGGCGCGATGCCTATACTATAGCTGATTTATTTGTAATGCCTTCAGTATCAGAACCATTTGGATTGGCGCCACTCGAAGCGATTGGTTACGGGACTCCGGCATTAATAAGTCGACAATCCGGAGTAAGCGAGGTTCTTTATAACGCTCTTAAAGTTGATTTTTGGGACATTAATGAAATGGCAAATCAAATTATTACGGCCATACAAAATGATGCACTGCGTCAAGAACTTTTAAAAAATGCTAAAACTGAACTAAATCGATTATCTTGGAAAGATGCTGCTAATTTATTATTAGAAATATACGAACAAATTTCTATGTCTGGAGCTGTCGCATGAAAGTTGTAATGAGTGGGGGCTTAATAAAGTGAAAACGATAGCTCTATATTTACATGTCCATCAACCTTATAGAATAAGGCACTATACCGCTTTAGATATCGGACATACTCATAATTATTTTGAATCGCCCAAAGACGTCGGATCTAATAATGAACAGATCTTGCGTAAGGTAGCTGAAAAATCATACCTACCAACTAATTTGCGACTAAAGCAATTGTTAGATAAAAATCCAGATTTTAAAATCAGTTTGTCACTTAGTGGAATAGTTTTAGAGCAATTACAAAAGTGGTCTCCTGAAACTCTTAAATCTTTTCAGGATTTATGCACTAGTAATCGGGTTGAAATACTTGGCGAAACTTATCATCATAGTTTAGCTTTTTTCTATTCCAAAGACGATTTTGAAGCACAAGTTCGAATGCATAAGGATAAAATTGAAACCTTGTTTAATCAGACACCGAAAGTTTTTCGAAACACCGAACTTGCCTATAATAATGATGTAGCTATATGGGCAGAAAAATCTGGCTATAAAGGTATATTAGCTGAGGGTTGGGACCCAATATTGGGTTGGAGATCACCAAATTATATCTATCAACCGTCCAACACCAATAATATCCGCCTGTTACTAAAAAACTATCACTTGAGTGATGATATTGCTTTTCGATTTGGAAATCGCGAATGGAGTGAATGGCCAATGACAGCTGACAAGTTTGCCCATTGGCTTAATGCCGATGAGCATGCTACTAACTTTAATTTATTTATGGATTACGAAACATTCGGCGAGCACCAGTGGCAAGATACTGGTATCTTTGAATTTTTAGAAAATATACCAGAACAATGGCTTAAAACTGCTGGAAATACTTTCATGACCGTATCAGAACTATGTGAGGCCTATCCACCCGTCGATCGAATTGACGTGCCCTATACCATTACTTGGGCTGATACTGAAAGAGATTTAAGTGCATGGCTGGGCAATACTATGCAACAACAAGCAATTACCGCCCTTTATGAACTAGAAAGTCTAATATTGGGTACTCATGATTTAGATCTAATTGATGATTGGCGCCGATTGCAAACTTCTGATCATTTTTACTATATGTGCACCAAATGGTGGAGTGATGGTGATATACATGCCTATTTCAGCCCTTATGATACACCCTACGAGGCCTATATGAACTTCATGAACGCTTTTCATGATCTTCGCTACCGTTTAGTTGAAAAAGGTGTCCAAGTGTAGTTATGGGACGTCCGGTTGTTTTAAGTAATGGGCAATTATTTGTAGGCATTGATGAAAATGGCTTAGTCCATGACTTTTATTACCCATATGTTGGTTTAGATAATTTAACAAACGCCAGAAGTTCACAGCATAAAATTGGTATTTGGGTTGATGGTAAGTTTAGTTGGATTAACGATGGAAGTTGGAATATCAATGTCAACTTTAAAGACGATGCATTAATTGGTTTAGTGACCATGCATTCCGAT
>Ga0181520_10003109_pt1 | contig 29612 bp, 28 predicted proteins | sample PEATcosm2014_Bin_29_FD_132451 | JGI IMG/M metagenome (GOLD analysis project Ga0181520, IMG submission 132451) | Peatland microbial communities from MTU Mesocosm Facility, Houghton, MI, USA - PEATcosm2014_Bin02_30_metaG | ecosystem: Environmental > Terrestrial > Soil > Wetlands > Peat | place...
CTCAGACCTTGGGAATCGATGAAGCCGATTCCCACATTCCCACCGCCACGACTACGACGGGGATCAATATATTTCCCCAAAACCAGCCCGGTTAAGGGATACGCATTCTGAGGGCAAGGTCAACCCGCATATACTCTTCATTGTCCACTGTTTATTTGTTTTCTCGGCCGGAAATGACCGCTTGGGGATAACATTTTCACCGGCCGGCAAGTCTCAATCATGTGTACTCGGCAATGTATGCCACAAAAACTGATCGGAGGATCAATGAGTAAGTACATTTCTACCGCATTGCTGCTGGCTTGTGGTCTCCTGGCGGCTTCATTCGTCCATGCGCAGTCAGATACACGCCGCCCCGTTGACTTGAAAGTGTTCGTCGCCCCCCTTGAAGGGCCGGACGCGGATTTGATCAACTCGATTCGGGTCAAGCTCATCAGAGATTTTGAAAAGAATGGTATCTCTGTGACGGAAACAAAGGAAGATGCCGACGCGATTTTAACCGGATCAGGACTGATGCGATCCTCCTTTCCCACCAGTCTGGGCCATCGTCCCACCCTTCGCATTCGCGCCAGCATGCGGTTAGTCAATAAGAACGGCGTTGCATTGTGGGCCGCGGATGTATCGAGCTCCCGGTACGCGGTGAGCGAAAGCTCCAGCTTTGTCGAAAAAGTTACAGAAAAAGTTTCAGCCGCGCTCTCTGAAGAAAGCAAACGGAGAAATAGCGAGCCGATCGTGCAAAAAATCAATGATGGCGGGCAGCGCACCCCAGTTCTTCCAAACTTGACCATCCAATAAAGCTGTGTCCCCCATCCATTCCACAGCTTCAAAGTGGAATGGATAGGAGACCATCAACCTCAATAATGCAAACTGAGAACTGAGAACTGACAACTGACAACTGACAACTGAGAACTGAGAACTGACAACTGACAACTGACAACTGACAACTGAGAACTGACAACTGACAACTGACAACTGAGAACTAACTGCCATTGCCCCATACACATAAATCGTGCTAACCTTACACATCAGGAGGCGCGGTGATGCGGACCAACATCGACATTGACGACGAGTTGATGCGCCAGGCGATGGCGGCCACCGGAACCACCACCAAGAAAGCGGCGGTCGAAGCCTGCCTGCGCAAGCTGGTCGCGCTCAAGGTCCACGAAGAGAAGGTCAAGGAAGTCTTCCGCCTGCAAGAGATTGAACGCAAGAAAGCCGAGCAAGAGGGCCGTCTGGACGAGTGGCACGCGGCGCTGGTGAAAAAAGGGAATTGGCCGGAGGTCCCAACCGATGCGAACGAATATTGAAATCGATGACAAGTTGATGGGCCGCGCTATGGCCTTGAGCGGCAAATCCACCAAGAAGGCTGTGGTCGAGGAGGCCTTGCGCCTCGCCGTGCAGCTCATGCGCCAGAAAGAAGCCATTCGCAAGCTTTGGGGCATCGGCTGGGAGGGCAATCTTGACGAGATGCGCGCTACCCGCTTCCCTGACTGGGATGAGGATTGGAAATCTCAGCAGCAACTCCACCGCAGATCCGTAGCATGAAGCGGCCCATACTGCCGAGTCAGGATAAAGCATGATCATAGTCGACTCATCGGTTTGGATTGATTTCTTGAATCAGAAGGTGACTCCGCAGACAAGCTGGCTCCGAGCGCCGCATAATTTCGATTCGGTAGCTTTAACCTCTCTTGCGCTCACGGAGGTTCTTCAGGGGATTCGCTTTGACAGCCGTTTTAACCATGCCGAGCAATTCTTTCGCCCAATCCCTGTCTTTGATTCCACAACCCGGTCATTGGCGGTTCAAGCAGCCGGTAACTACCGAAAGCTACGCGGAATTGGCATTACAATTCAAAGTACGATTGACTGTCTTATCGCGACATTCTGCATTGAGAATGGTTGCCAGCTCCTGCACAGTGACAGTGATTTCGACTCTTTCGAGCAGTACTTGCATCTTTCTGTGCTTCATCCGTCTGTACTGCTTAACTCTTAATCTGTTGTATTCGGGAATCATTTTCCCTCCGAGGCCCTCATGCTGATTGATTCCCACGCCCATCTGGACAGCCCGCGCTACAGCGACGACCGCGAAGCCATGCTGAAGCGCGCTCATGATGCGGGCATCGGCGCGATTCTGGCCATCGGCATCGGCGAAGAGGCCATCGGTATGGACGGCGCGCTCGCCGTCTGCCGCGCCTTCAACGGGCGCGACGGCATCCCCAAGCTCTTTGCGAGCGCGGGCATCTATCCGCACAACGCGGCTGAAATTGACGCCGCGCACCTGGCCATGCTCGACAGTTTGCTGGCCGAGCCGGAGGTCATCGCCTGCGGAGAGATCGGCCTCGACTACTTCCATGAGGGCGCGCCGCATCCAGTCCAGCGCCAAGGCCTCATCCGCCAATTCGAAGTCGCCGCCGCGCGCCGTCGCCCGATTCTGATTCACTGCCGCCCAACCGACGGAACCATGAACGCCTGGGATGATCTGCTGGAGATTCTGGAAGCGCATTGGCGCTCGACCGGCCTGGGCGGCGTCATGCACTGCTTCGGCGCGGGCATCGAGCAGGCGCGGCGCTCGCTCGATCTTGGCTTCCTGATTTCTTTTGCCGGCAACCTGACTTACCCCAAGGCGCAACCGCTGCGCGATGTGGCCGCGCAACTGCCGCTCGACGCCCTGCTGGTGGAAACCGATGCTCCGTGGCTGGCGCCCGCTGCCCAGCGCGGCAAGCGCAACGAGCCGGCCTTCGTGGCGCAAACCGCTTCCGTGCTGAGCGGGCTACTGAAGATCCAGGAAGAAGAATTGGCCGCCGCTACCACGCAGAATTTTTCTAGGCTCTTTGGTTTGACTCTCTGAAACTGGATCAGTCCGTCTCTTCCATGCGGTGCAATACGCTGACCACGCCCGCCGTAAAGCCGTGCTCCTTGTCCAGTATCGGCGACGAATGGATTTCCACCCGCAGCGGCCGGCGCTCCCGGTCGAGTATCACAGCCTTGCCGCGCACACTTTTGCTCAGCACCATGACCAACCCGACCTCCGTCTGGCCGTCCAATGGCCGCGGTGAAAATGCCTCTTCGAAACCTTGTCCAATCAATTCGCCGCCCTTCCATCCCAGCAACTCCTCCGCCGCCGGGTTGGCGTTGCGAATCATCCCCAGCGGATCGGTAACAATGACCGCTTCGGGCATCGACGCAAAGACGCTTTCCAGCCAAAGGCACTCCTTCTCGGCCTCTTGCTGCGCCGTCACTGCTTCGGTCACGTCCACTGTTACAACCCGCATGCCAGTGGGGCTTCCATCTGCGTTGCGAATCAAACGGCGATGAAGATCGTAAGTGCGAAAAGAATCCGCGCTGGTAAAAATCGACCGCCGCGCAACTCCCGGTTCAATCCCTGTTTCCATGGCATAGGCAAAGGCCGCGGCGCTCAGCTCCTGCTCCTCGGTGGGCATCAGCTCCCAGGCCAGTTTGCCAATCAGTTTGCCGGCATGGCTGGAATGCAGTTCGCGCGTGATGCGGTTGGCGCGGGTCACGGCCCCATACGCATCCATCTCGACATAGGCAACGGGCAATTCTTCAATGGCGTCCGAAAAGCCGGGGTCATTAGCCGTCGGCATGATAGTGGGGGTATCGTTCATCGGCTTCACCTTTTTTTCATGTTTTGCATCGAGAGTTTGTAAAGATCATTGGCGCTTTTAAAGCGGTCAATGGGCGTCAGTTCAAAGGTGAGCGGTATGCGCAGCATGATAAACCGCCCGCCGATGTTCACGTTGATGTCGGTGTTTTTGGCGGCAATCCGGCGCAGTTCGGCGTCCAGCAAATGTTCGTTGGCGCGGCCCAGCAGAATCGCCAGCAGCGAGGAGTCGCTCCAGTGGAAGATGGCGTCCTCGCTGTGCAGTCCCGCCGTCAAGCAAGCCGAAACAGCCATCAGGCAATCCTCCACCGCCTCTGGGCCAAAGCGCTGGCTCACCATCTCCATGCAACTCAGGCGGAAGATCGCCACAAAGCCGACCAGTCCGCGTTCCATCACATTTTTAAGATGTTCAACCGCCGCTCCGCCGCCCATCAGCCCAGCCGCATTGTCGTTTTCCGTCGAGGTATCCGCCACATTGAGCGATGAGATCTTGCCCGCCTTGTCGGCTGCGCTGCGCATCTCCAGAAACCCGTCCAGAAGGTCGCGATATTGCTTGATCTCTTCGGCGGTCGAAAGCTTTTCAATGTCTTCGGTAAGCGGCAGGGCGCTGATCAGATCCGGCTTCACGCCCAGCGCGGGCAGTAGCGTCTTTACCAGTTTCGAGGTCAGCAGGCGCCAGTTCCGCTGCTGCTCCCGCAATGTATTCTCCACGCCAATGCGATAGTTTTCGAACTCATGCAGAATGGCATGCACCACCTTCATCCGTTCCGCATTGTCCATGGTGTCGGGAATCTGCAAGCCCATCCGCGTCGCCGTGCCGCGGAAGGAGGCATAGGTGCCGGCATCGATGCGCGGCATCGCCTCCGCCACTCCTTCCACCAGCGCAGTCATGCACTGCGCCGTGTTGTCCTGCTCAACCTCTTCGGAGGCCGAGGACTGCGACTTGCCCCATCGAAGGTTCATGGCGAGCCCCCCCCATGCATCCTTATCGGCAGAGAGTGTCGCTTCCATGAGGCAATTTCCTCTCTCCAGGACTGCGCTCCGGGTTTTCAGGCCGGCACGCCATTCCAGGTGGTTACGCGACCTGCGCCGCAATCCGCCGATTCCCTCCGCAAAACCCCCTTCTCCTGTACACTAGAGTGTTGAAAGCTATGAAAAACAAACTCCCAATCGGCATCCTCGGCGCGACCGGCATGGTCGGCCAACGCTACATCCAACTGCTCGAAAACCATCCCTGGTTCGAGATCACCTGGCTCGCCGCCAGCGACCGTTCTTCCGGCAAGCCATACGGCGAGGCCGCCAAGTGGCGTCTGGACTCCGTGCTGCCCGAGCGCATCGCCAAAATGATCGTCTCGCCGGCTGATCCTGAAGGCGCGCCCAAAATCGTCTTCTCGTCCATCGATGCGCCCATCGCCCGCGAGCTCGAGCCCAAGTTCGCCGCCTCGGGTCGCGCCGTCATCTCCAACTCCAGCGCCTTCCGCATGGCTCCCAGCGTGCCCCTGGTGCTGCCCGAGGTCAACGCCGAACATCTGCACCTGATCGAAGAGCAAAGCTGGCGCAAAGAGTCGGGCGGCTACATCGTCACCAACTCCAACTGCACGGTCATGGGTCCGGTGCTGGCCCTCAAGCCCATCCAGGATCGCTTCGGCATCACCCAGATCTTCGCCACCTCGATGCAAGCCGTCAGCGGCGCGGGCTACCCCGGCGTGCCCTCGATGGACATCCTCGACAACGTCATCCCTTACATCGGCAACGAAGAAGAGAAGATGGAAGAGGAGCTGCTCAAGCTGCTCGGCACGCTCGATGGCGGCGTGGTCACTCCGCTTCCGGCGCGCATGAGCGCCAGTTGCAATCGCGTCGCGGTCGTCGATGGCCACACCGTCTGCGTCAGCGTCAAGCTGGCCAAGCCGGCCACTCGCGAAGAGATTCTGACCGCCTGGGAAGAGTTCCGTCCGCTGGCCGGTCAGAATCTGCCCTTCGCCCCCGATCAGCCCGTGCAATGGGCGCCGCAGCCCGATCGTCCGCAGCCCCGCCTGGACCGCAATCGCGGCAACGGCATGGCTGTCACCGTTGGACGCCTGCGCCCTTGCGGACTGCTCGATTGGAAGTTCGTCGTCCTCTCGCACAACACCGTGCGCGGCGCCGCCGGAGCCACCATTCTCAACGCGGAATTGCTGGCCAGTTTGGAGAAGTTTTAAGAGCTTTTAGTTGTCAGCTATCAGCTTTCAGCCGGTAGTTCCAATCTTTTAGCTGTCAGTTGATAAAGATGGATCACCGGCTGAGAATCGAGAGCAGAGTCAACCGCTGGAGTCACCAGCAAACAAAGCTGAAAGCTGAGAGCTGACAGCTAATAGCTGCATTTAGGAAATCTGCATGAGCCTCGTAGTCATGAAATTCGGCGGCACCTCGGTCGAAGACCCAGCCGCCATCCGCCGCACCGCGGCCATCGTCGCCGGTCGCGTCGCCCAAGGCAAGCAGCCGGTTGTCGTCGTCAGCGCCATGGCCAAAGTCACCGACTCGCTTTTGCGCGCCGCCGCGTGCAGCGAAAAAGGCGACCGCGCGGGCGCCCTCGCCGTCAGTGCCCAGCTCCGTCGCCGCCACCGCGAAACCGCCGCCGAGCTGGTCTCGGACCAGGCCGCCAGCGCCGAATTAGCCGAGTTCATCGAGCAGAAGTTTGACTCCCTCGACGAAGTCCTGCGCGGCCTCTCGGCGATCCTCGAACTGACCCCGCGCATCAGCGACCTCATCGTCAGCTATGGCGAGCGCCTGTCAAGCCGCATCGTCGCCTCCGCCTTCCGCCAGTTAAGCATCAACGCCGCGCACGTCGATGGGCGCGAAATTATCATCACCGACTCGCAATTCCAAAAGGCCGTGCCGCAAGATGCGCTCATCGAGCAGCGCGCCCACTCTCATCTGCTCCCGCTCCTCGCGCAGGGCATGGTTCCGGTCATGGGGGGCTTCATCGCATCCAACGAGGCCGGCATCACCACCACCCTCGGCCGAGGCGGCTCCGACTTCACCGGCGCTCTGGTCGGCGGAGCCATTCAGGCCGAAGCCATCGAGATCTGGACCGACGTCGACGGCATCCTCACCGCCGATCCGCGCGTTGTCCCAGACGCCTATCGCGTCAAAACCATCAGCTTCGAAGAGGCTGCCGAACTGGCCTACTTCGGCGCCAAGGTTCTGCACCCGGCCACCATCCTGCCGGCCGTCAAAAAGAACATCCCTGTCCTGGTGCTCAACAGCCGCAACGCCGCCTGCGAGGGCACGCGCATCACCTCCCTCGCCCCGCATTGCAAAAGCCCCTTCAAATCCATCGCGGTCAAAAAGAAGCTCTCCATCATCGACGTCGTTGCCAGCCGCATGCTCATGACCCACGGCTACATGAAGGAGATATTCACCATCTTCGACAAGCACAAATGCGCCGTGGACATGGTCTCCACCAGCGAGGTCTCGGTCTCGCTCACCGTCGATTCCAACGACAATCTGCCCGCCCTGGCCGCCGATCTCGGGCAGCTTGCCGACGTCAAGTACGAGGGACGCAAAGCCCTGGTCTGCATGGTCGGCGACGACATCCGTGGCCAGAACGGCATCGCCGCCCAGGTCTTCAGCGCCGTCCGCCACATCAACGTGCGCATGATCTCGCAAGGCGCAAGCGAAATCAATATGAGCTTCATGATCGACGAAGACGATGCCGACGAAGCTGTTCGCTCGCTCCACGCCACCTTCTTCCAGGACCCCGACCCGGCCATCTTCGACACCGAAGCGCGGCGGAAGTAACAATTTGAATCCGCGCGGAGAGGATTGAACCCGATGCGTGAACAGTGGGATGAGGATGATTTTCGGCCGGCCCCGTTGCCGCGGGATACGGAAGTGACGCTGGGGCCGATGGCCGTTACCGGCCTGATCGTTGCTCTGCTGCTGCTCTTCGGACTCGTCTTTATTCTGGGCTACTCGATGGGCAGCCGAGGCTCCAAGACCGCCATCACAGCCGCTGCGCCCGCCTCCAGCGCGCCCGCCGGCGCCGCCGCCAAGCCCGAAGCCGTTTCACCGATCGCGCCCGCCGCGCCCACCAAGGCTCACGCCGATGCCAGCGGCGCAAGTCAAGCCGCCACAACTCCTGCGGACTCCGCCACAACCCAGCCCGCAGGCCAATGGATGGTCCAGATTGCCTCGGTCTCCAATCACGACGACGCCGATGTGCTGGTCAGCGCGCTGCACAAGCGGGGCTACGCCGTCTCGCTCAGCCAGGACGATGCCACCGGCCCCTTCCATGTGCGCGTCGGTCCATTCACCAGCCTAAACGACGCCAACACCATGCGCCAAAAGCTGCTCAACGACGGCTATAACGCCGTCCTGCAGCCGTAGTTCAGCAAAATTGTAGAGCCGGTCTCCTGACCGGCTGTAGCGTGGACGTCCTCGTCCACGCCTGTCCAAGATTCATGACCAGTTCTTCTGGTCTATAAAGAAGCCTCAACCCCGCATCCACTCCGGCAATCCAGAAGCGATAGACGCGCGTACCGCCGCTGAAAGCTCCTCGCGCGTCGCGTAGTCTTTAGGATCAACCGGCGCATGAAAGATGAAGTGCGCCGTCCCGCGCTTGATGCCGAATCGCCCTTTGGCCATCATCGTCTCCGTGCCGTAAATCGAAACCGGAATGCACGGCGCGCCCGATTGCATCGCCAAATAAAACGGCCCTTTTTTAAAGGGCAGCAGGTGCCCATCGCGGGAGCGCGTGCCCTCCACAAAGGTGGTGATGTGCCGTCCCTTTTCGAGCACTCGCTGCGCCGCCGCCACGCTCACCTGCGCGCTAACAGCGCTGCCCGTTCGGTCCACGGGAATGAACTCGCCCAGCTTGAGGCAATAGCCGAAGACAGGAATCTTGAAGACCGAACGCTTTGAAAACGCCGCTGTGTAGCCTGGCAAAAGAGCAATCAAAGCGGGTGGGTCAAGATTCGAAACATGGTTGGCCATGAAGATGCACGCCCGGCCAGCCGGAACCTGCTCCCGCCCCTCAGCCCGCAATCGGATGCCCGCCACAAAGTATCCGCTGCGCACAATGAAACAGGTCACTCGGTAAAGCGGTCGCACATCTCCGGTAATCATCGCCAGGGGAATAAAGATGATCGCCGAGGGAATGCTCAGCACGAGAATCACAACAAACACAAAAATCGAAGCAATCATAGAGTTCCTAAAATCATCGGGTGCCCCAGGTTTCGCTTTTGAAACCTGGGAATGTTACGTCCGCATCCACTCCGGCAATCCGGAGGCAATCGCCGCGCGCACCGCGCCCATCAACTCATCGCGCGTTTTAAATTTCTCGGGCTCGATCGGCGTATGAAAGATCACCCGCGCCCTTCCCGGCTTGATCCGCGAACTTCCCTTTCCCCAAATGCTCTCCGTGCCTGAGATCGAAACCGGAATGCACGGCACACCCGAACTCATCGCTAGGTAGAACGGCCCTTTCTTGAAGGGTAGCAAACGGCCGTCCCTGGAGCGCGTGCCCTCCACAAACGTAGTCATATGCACGCCTTTGGCCAGCACTCCTTTGGCCGCGTTCACGCTGCGCTCCGCATCCACCGGGCTGCCATTGCGCTCCACGGCAATGAAATCGCCCTGCCTGAAGCCGGTTCCCAGCACCGGCAACTCCATCAGCGAGCGCTTCATAAACGCCGAAGTGCGCCCCGGTATCAGCGCGATCAGCGCCGGCGGATCGAGATTCGAAACATGGTTCGACATGAAGATGCACGCCCGGTCCCTGGGAATATTCTCGATGCCCTCAACATCAAAGCGCACTCCGGCCATCCGGCAACTGGTCGCCAGCATGAAGCGCGTGCCCTTGTAGAGCGGCAGCACATTGCCCGTAAGCGCGCACCACGGAATAAACAGCAGCGCCGTCGGAATCCCGGTAATCACCATCGTGGCCATAAAAATCAAATAGAAAATCATTGTCTTCAATCCTGCAAATTTGTCAGCTCGCCAACTCGACATCTCCGCAATGCAGCCGCTAACTCGCCAACTTGCATCTCCGCAATGCCGCCGCCAACTCGCCAACTTGCATCTCCGTAATGCAGCCGCTAACTCGCCAACTTGCGATGTCCGCGCAGCGGACGCTAACTTGCTAAAGTGATTACCGCCGTCCTCACCACATATTCCAGCCAACCGACCAATTCTCAGTTCAATCGCAATCTGTATCTCCCGCGCCATAACTGCATGAAACTGCAACAAACAAAATGTAGCGCCGGCCTCCCGGCCGGCTGTAGCGTGGGCGTCCTCGCCCGCGCCTATCCATCCTTCAAAACAATTTCTTCTAGAATCCAAGAGAATAATAAACGTGCAAATCAAAACAAAAATAAATCATGCGGTCTTCTCTTGATTCGCAAATCGTTCCTTCAGCCGCGCGGGCAGCTTCTCATATATCCCATCGAATCCGCCATTGGAAAGAATCGCCACCACGTCGCCGGATTCAAGTTGCGGCGCAATATCGTTGACAATCGCCTCCACATCCGTGCAAAGTTCAGCCTCGGTTCCAGCCGCGTTCAGCGCGAGCACCACATCTTCCGGATGCAGCCGCTCGGTGTCTGCGATCCTCTGCTGCTGATAAACCCCGGCCAGCACCACGCGATCTGCCCCGCGTAAACTTTGAATAAGATCGGCTTCAAGCACCTTGCGCCGCAACGTGTTCGAGCGCGGCTCCAGCACCGCCCACAAACGCGACAAAGGATATACACTCCGAAGCGCACGCAATGTTTCGCGGATCGCCGTAGGATGATGCGCAAAGTCGTCGATGATGGTAATGCCGTGGATGACCGCGCGCACTTCAAGCCGCCGCTTCACGCTCTTGAATGTAGCCAGCGCCGCAACAATTGCCTCTTTGCTCACGCCTTGACCAAAGGCCAGCGCCGCGGCGGCCGTAGCGTTCAGTGCGTTGTGCTCGCCGGCCATGCGCATCTCTAACTCCGCCCACAATGCGCCCGCGTGCCAAACCTCCCAGCGCGTCAGCCCATCTTCGTGGCGCAGATTGCGAATGCGCCAGTCGGAGCTCTCCGCAAATCCGTAGCGCTCCACGCGGCAAAATGCCTTGCCGATGCACTCAGTTACATTGTCATTGCCGTCATAGGCAACAATCAAACCGCGCCGCGGAACCAGATTCACCAGCCGTTTGAATGCAGTTTTGACGGCATCCAAGTCCGCATAAATATCAGCATGATCAAACTCCACGTGCGTCAGAATCAGCCCGTCGGGAAAGTAGTGCAGAAACTTTGGCCCCTTGTCGAAAAAAGCCGTGTCGTACTCATCGCCCTCGATGATGAACGGGCGCGTGGAACGCAGTTGATAGCTCGTTCCAAAGTTCTCCGCCACGCCGCCAATCAGAAATGAAGGCTCCAGCAGCGGGTTTTCGCGCGACGCCGTCTGATAGATCCAAGCCAGCATACTGGTGGTCGTTGTCTTGCCGTGTGTTCCGGCAACCACAAGAGCTTCTCGTCCCTTGAGAAATTCTTCATGCAGCAAAGCAGCCATCGAAGTAAACGGGATGCGCTCGTCGAGCACTTGCTCAATCTCCGCATTGCCGCGCGAGAGCGCATTGCCGATGACCACAAGATCAGGCGCGGGCGAAAGATTCTCTTCCGCATAAGGCTCCATCACATCAATGCCCATCGCGCGCAACTGATCGCTCATCGGCGGATAAGCAGCCTTGTCCGATCCAGTGATGCGATGCCCCTGCAACTGCAAAAGGCCCGCCAGCGATGCCATCGCCGTGCCGCAGATGCCGCTGAGATGAATGTGCTTGATTGAGACTGTCATGATTTCACCGCCGATTCTGGAGCAGCAGCGATATGGCAATGCAGAAGAAACTGATCTTCTGTTGCAAAAGGCCACCAAGGATCGTCAAAACAGCCTTGAATCACTCTTCGCTCCTCATTACCTACCAATCGTTTGTACGCGCTCTGAACCATGTTTACCCAACTTCTTCCCGCTAACGGACCTGTGTATTCAAGATCGGTTTGAAGAAATGTTATACAACGTTCAATCATTGCTCGATTCATGTCAGAGAGCTGATGTTTTCCTTCAAGTTTGTGGGTATATCGATCATCCCAACTAAACCATAAAATTCCCCAGAAGGTACGTACTGCTTCGTCCTCGGAGCGAGGGTATTGGTCATCAAATTCGTCATTCGTTAGCTGACAGTCAAGGTATTGTCGGATGAGTTCTGCCGCAATTGCCCTGTTTTTCATATCCAACATCTTGACTCACTCCCGACAAAAAGTTATCTCTTCACTGCTGTCTCAATCAAATGCAACTGCGCTTCTTTCTGCACCAGCAACTCGGCTTCAACGCCCAAGGTCAGCGTGACGTTGGAGCGCGAAACGTGGCCGCTCCGCAAGCCAATCGCGATCGGTCCCTTGAAGTCTTCAAAGGCGCGTAGAATCACTTGATCGAGCAACTCCGGCGGCGCTCCCGGCGATGTGCAATTGAGCATCTCCCCGAAGACGATGCCGCGCACGCCCTCCAGTTTGCCCGCCTCGCGCAGTTGCCACAACATGCGATCAACCTGATAGGGCTTGGCGTTCACGTCTTCCAGGAAGAGCAGCTTGCCCTCGGTCTGCGGCTCATACGTGGTGCCCAGCATCGCCACCAAAATGCTCAAGCAGCCTCCATAAAGTATGCCGCGTGTGCGTCCGGAATGCAGAGCCCGCATGCCCTCTTGTCTTCCCACAACGTATGATCTTCCCGACAGTGCCGCTTGCAGACTAGCCAGATGCACACCGTCCTCACGCGCAAAATCCGCACTGAGCATGGGACCATGAAAGGCCGGCATCTGAATCTGATCGAGCAGCCAGAGATGCAGCGCGGTCAGATCACTATAACCAACGAGCGGCTTGATGTTTTCGGCAATCAAATCAATATCTAAATCTTCCAGCAAATAATTTGTGCCATAGCCGCCGCGCGTCGAGAAGATGGCGCGCTGCTGCTCATCGGCGAAGGCTTGATGCAGATCGCTGAGACGCATTGCTGGCGTGCCGGCAAAGTAAAGCGGACCGCGCGCCATCATATTTTCCGACGGTTGCGGCGCATAACCCAACCCGCGCAGCGCAGCCAGTCCGCGCTCCACGCGCTCCTGCTGCGGCGTTGAAGCGGGAGAGACAACAGCCACTTGCGCGCCGTCGGGAACAGTGTGCGGCTTCAGCAATGCGGTCATGCGATCCACGCCTCTCCGCGAGCAATCAGCGATGCAGGTCCAGTCAAGTACAACTCGCTCCCTGGCCCGCTCCATGCAATGGTCTGCGCGCCGCCCGGTGCAACAACGGTGAGCGGTGAATGGCATCCGTGCAGCGCGATAGCCGCCGTGGCCGCGGCGCTCGTTCCCGTGCCGGAAGATGTCGTCGGTCCCACACCGCGCTCGAAGATGCGAATCTCAATTTCATTCGGACTCACAATGCGTAAAAATTCCACGTTTGTTTGATTCGGAAAATCAGAATGAACGCAAATCTCCGAGCCTATCTGCCGCCATATTGATCCACAGATTCTGAACTCCGCATTGTCCACAACAACCACAAAATGCGGATTGCCAGTCGAGACCTCGATGCCTTCAACTTCAAGCCCATTTGTCCGCGTCACTGAACGCTTAATGAAAGACGGTACGCCCATTCCCGCGGTCACTTCAACAGTGAATTCGCCATCCGTCTTCAGCGCATCAATCTTGCAAACGCGCAAGCCCGCATCGGTCTCAATGCGCAGTTCATCGCCGGGCTGAAAGCCGCGTTCGCGCGCCATCCATGCGGCTACGCAGCGCGTTCCGTTGCCGCTGATCTCGGCAATCGAGCCGTCGGAGTTATGCAGGCGAATGCGGCCTGAGTTGCGCCCGGTCCATGCGAAAAACTCAACGCCATCGGCGCCCACGCCTGTGTTGCGCGCGCACAAACGCCGCGTCAACTCTGCCCAATCGTGTTTGCCTGCGCCCTCTTCGGTCGCAATCAAAAAGTCATTGCCGCAGGCGTGTGCTTTGGTAAAGGGAATCAATCTTCCTCCAGATCAAAGTAAGTTTGGAGCGCGGCGATAGCCGGCTCGGTAAGCAATTTGGCGCGCAGATGTCCGTGCTGACGCTTGGTGGTGGTGACCGAAAAACTCACGCGCTGCAACTCTCCCACGGGATTGGATTCAACACCGATGAGCCGCTGACTGAAGCTGTCCAGCACCTTCAGAATCGCATTGAGAATCTGCGTCTGATCCGCTCCGCGCGCCTCATAGACCAGCGAATATGCCTTGATATTCGCGCGCCGCTCGATGAAGCCGACAACCTCCAACGCGGTGATGACGATGACCGTGGCCACCCCCGCCGCCGCATAAAGCCCCGCGCCGCAGGCCATGCCGATGGATGCGACAACAAAGACGCTAGCCGCGCTGGTCAGTCCGCTGACGCGGTTGCGATTATGCAGGATCAGCCCCGCTCCCAGAAAGCCGATGCCTTGCACAATGTTCGCGGCCACGCGGCCCTTATCTGGATTGGCGTCGCCGGCCAGCACCGCCGAGAGCAGCGTGAAAAACGCACAGCCCATCGCGATCAGCAGATTGGTGCGCACGCCGGCGGACTTGCGGTTGAACTCGCGATCCATGCCCACCAATCCGCCCAGCAGGCAAGCCACCAGCAGGCGGCCAATGGCGCCATTCACCACCATAATTTGTTGCAGCCGGTCAAAGTCAAACGGCTGCGAGAATTGTGCCAATGTCATGCTCATCATGCTTCCTTGACCGATGCTAACACCGTTTAGCCTAAATAACATTTCTACGGCAATTCAAAGGTCCGATACAGCGTCCCAGATGCCATGCCAGGCGCAGTGAAATGACGAGCAACAATCAATCCTTCCGGGTGTGCTTTCACTGCCTTGTCCACTACGTCGCCGTCGAATGCCAGTACAAGCTGAGCATGAGCGGCGGGCGCCTTCAACGCCTCATCGAAGATCCACAAATCGCTCTCATTGATCGTCTGCCGCAAAGGAATTCCGGTAAACGCAACCAGATTCGGATACACCGATGTGTCCATCAGAATCGCTGCATTTGGCCAGTTAATTAATTCCATGCGAAGCGTTCTTGGAATCTCTGTTTCAAACTGCCGGCGCGCTTCAATATTCTTGATTCCCTCTTCGTAAGTCAGCGGAACTTCGCGCACCATCAACGCGGTGTTCACAACGATCAGCGCAAACCATCCGCCCGCCGCAATTCGCACCCAGCGCCGATCAATCTCGCGCGGCTTGAAATCATTCACCAAAGCCAACACCGCGTGCGCGGCAAATCCCACGCCCAGCGCAAAGGCGGGCAGCATCTCCATTCCATAGCGCGTGTTGTACCACGAGTGCGGCCACCAAACTGGAATGAAAATCGGCACCGAACCATAGGCCACCGAGTACGCATAAAACGGAATCGGAAAAGCCAGCAGCAGCGCCCACGTGAATGCTCTCTTGCGCGCGGTGATCCATGCCCACACAGTTCCCGCCACGCTCAGTGCGAGCAGCACGTTGCCCCACGCGCGAGCAGCGGAATCCATCTCTGCGACCTTCACAAAAAAAAGCAGCGAGACCCACGAGTTGTGCCAGCCCGGATGCGGCGGCCCATCACCGTGCGACATGGTGCGCAACTCAATTGCCTTGGCTGAATACGGTCCGCGTGCAAAGTAGAGCCAATCGCCAAAGCCCACCGAGTTATAAACAAACCACGCAATCGGCGCGGCAATAATGAAGACGCTCGCAATCCAAAAGCTAGTCGAGCGCAATCGTCCACGGCGCAAGAGTGTGACGCCCATGCACGTCCACGCAATCAGCGCCATGATCCATCCGTCGTAGCGCGTAAAGATTGAGGCAATCAGCGCCAGCGCAATCAAGCACTGCAAGCGGCTGGTGCGCCGTGCGCCGCCGTCCAAACTCGCGCGCCATTCGATCAGCCAGACCGCAATCCAAACCATCTCGCAGACAAAGAGTGGTTCGGTCATCGCCGTGGTTTGCAGATAAAGCAGATTGGGATTGAGCGCGAAGAAGGCCAACGCAAATGCAGATGCAGTGGGCGTGAGCCAATGGCGTGAGAGTCTATAGATACCAACGCAAGCGAAGATGTACGCCAGCGCCGACGGAATCATTCCCGCCACACCGTTGGCCCACCAACTATATTTCTGCACAAAAGGCAGCATCAATATATGCGGCAGCGGAAGCCACACGGAGCCTAACTCCGTCAGCCGCGGCAGGCGCGCGTCAAAGACGCGCCGCGCAATATGCAAATGCGCAACAGCATCGCCATAGTTGAGCATCGCGCCATTCTGCCAGCTCCACATAATCGCGCAGAGTGAAGCCGCGGCGCATGATGCCGCGACCACAAGCCACTCCACGCGCGAAATGTGTTTCCTAATCAAGATGCGTTAACTCGCGGAATGTATTGAAGCGCGCGTCAATCTCCGCGCGCGTAAGCTGTTGCGTGCGCTCAGTGCCAAAGCGCTCGCAAGCAAACGAACCCATCACGCTGCCGTAAAACATCGCGCGCCGATAAGCCTCCGGAGTCTGCTCCTGCTGCGAAGCCAGATAGCCGAAGAAGCCACCGGCAAAGCTGTCGCCCGCGCCCGTCGGATCGATGACCTCTTCCATCGGCAGCGCTGGAGCACGGAAAACCTTTTCACCGTGAAAGAGCGTCGCGCCGTACTCGCCGTGCTTGACGACCAGTGTCTTCGGTCCCATCGCCATCACCACGCGCGCAGCCTGCACAAGGTTGTTGTTCGCGGCCAGCATCTTGGTCTCAGTGTCGTTGATGAGCAGAATGTCCAGGCCCTTCAAAACTTCCAGCAGCGCCGCGCGATGATCCTTGATCCAGTAATTCATCGTGTCGCCGGCGACCAGTTTCACATCCGGCATCGCTTCGCGCACGCGCCGTTGCAAGACGGGATCAATGTTGGCAAGAAACAAAAATTCCGAGTCAGCGTAAGCCGCGGGAATCTTCGGCTCGAAGGACGCAAAGACATTCAACTCAGTGTTGTGCGTCTTGGCTTCGTTGAGATTTTCGAGATACGATCCCTCCCAAAAAAAGCTCTTGCCCGCGGTGTGCTCAATGCCGCGCGTATCGATCTTGCGCGCCTCGAAGACCGCTTCCTGCCGCTTGCCAAAGTCCTCGCCAACCACGGCGATGACGCGCACATCGGTGAAAAAACTCGCCGCCAGCGAAAAGTACGTCGCCGCGCCCCCCAGGCAGCGCTCGCGCTTGCCCGCCGGTGTTTCAATCGTGTCGTATGCAACGCTGCCCACTACAGTGATGGCCATTTTTCTCCTGATATCGGAAAAATTTACATGTGAAACAAATTAACTTTGAAACAAAAGGCGATACAAGAAATGCAACATGTCTCCTGTTACAAAAATAATGGCTGCTAATCCAAAACCTATCACGAGTTTTTCCAGATCTTTTTTGTCCATCTCAATGTGATTAAGCTTTCGATACAAAATTACTATGAGAAAACATCCAACAAATGAGATCAGGTGAGCAATAATCTCAGGAATTGTTTTCGTAAATGCAGCCATTTTTCCTTCACCTTATCTGCGCAAATATCATAAGCGCGCCGTGCTGATTATCGTCTCATCCCAAATACTTCCCAAACAGCAGCGCCAGCTTGTCTTTCGCTGCCGCGGGAATCGCATCGGGCGCGGTCAGGACGGCGTACTTGGCGGCTGACGCACAGGCGCAGTTGCGTTCATGCGGCATCGCTGCGACAGCAGCCTTCACCACCTTCGCCGCGTTCTCCGCGTTCTGATGCAGTACGCGCACGATCTCCTCGATGGTGACTGAATCGTGACCCTCGCGCCAGCAGTCGTAATCAGTGACCATGGCGATGGTCGAGTAGCAGATCTCCGCCTCGCGGGCCAGCTTGGCCTCTTGCAGATTGGTCATGCCGATCACATCCGCGCCCCAACTGCGATAGAGCTTCGACTCGGCCTTGGTTGAGAACTGCGGTCCTTCCATGCAGACATACGTCCCGCCCAGCTTGCCCGTGACGCCCACCGCCGCGCAAGCCTCCGCAGCTGACTTGGCCACCGTCGCGCAGACCGGATCGCCAAAGGCCACGTGCCCGACAATCCCCTCGCCAAAAAATGTGGCGACGCGGTTGAATGTGCGGTCGATAAACTGATCGGGAATCACAAAGTCCGTGGGCTTGTGCTCCTCTTTGAGCGAGCCGACGGCCGAGACGGAGAGGATGCGCTCCACGCCCAGCGCCTTCATCGCGTAAATGTTAGCGCGGAAGTTCAGCTCCGTGGGCAGGATGCGATGTCCGCGCCCATGCCGGGCAAGAAACGCCACCTTGCGCCCCTCTAACTCGCCCAGCACAAAGGCCTCTGAAGGCTCGCCGAAGGGCGTCTCCACGCGCTCTTCGCGCACGTTGGTAAATCCGGGCATCGAGTAAAGCCCGCTGCCGCCGATGATGCCGATCTCTGCCTTTGCCAAAGTATCTCTCCTCCAGGCGCGCCGCTTGCCGGCTCGCGCTTGCCAAAGCCAAACAATTCATTATAAATGGCAGACGAATGCCGGCAGAAGTTCCGGCCGCTGAGAGGCTCAAGTTTTTCGATTAATCTTTTGAAGTGTGAATCTTGCTTAAATCAGCCGGAGAAATCTATTTCTTCCGCTCGTGAATATCCTTCAAAGATGTACACTACCTGTAACAATCAAATTCATAGGAACTTATCTTGGATTCTCAAGCGCAATCGAATGAACTGGCCTTGCTGAGCGGAGACGAAGCAGTTGCTCTCGCCGCCCTCGATGCCGGAGTCACTCTTGGCACCGGCTATCCCGGAACGCCCTCGACGGAAATTCTGGAAACTTTTGAAAAGCTGGGCGGGCGCGCGCAGTGGTCGCCTAACGAAAAAGTGGCGATGGAAGTAGCCATCGGCGTGGCCTTCAGCGGCGCGCGGGCGCTCGTCACCATGAAGCACGTGGGCCTGAATGTGGCCGCCGATCCGCTCTTTACCGTGGCGCTCACGCGGTTGGATGGAGCGCTCGTTGTGGTCTCTGCCGACGATCCCGGCATGGCCTCCAGTCAAAACGAGCAGGACAATCGCCGCTATGCGCTGGCCGCCGGCGTTCCGATGCTTGAGCCATCCGACTCGCAAGAGGCCTACGAGTTCACGCTGCGGGCCATCGAAATCAGCGAGCACTGGCAGTGCCCGGTGCTGCTGCGCATGACCACCCGCGTCTGCCATTCCAAAACCATTGTCCGGCGCGGCACGGTTCAAATCGCCCCGCCCGGAGCGCCGCACTTTGAGCATGATTTTCCGTCGCGCGTGATGATTCCCGCCTACGCCAAGCCGGCTCACCGGCGGCTGCGCAAGAGGCTCGCGGAGATCGCCACATGGAATGACGCGGAGGGCTTGAATCAGCTCATTCCCGGCTCCTCTTCCATGGGCATCATCACCTCCGGCGTGGCCTTTCAATATGTGCGCGAGGCCGCTCCAGAGGCGAGCGTCTTGAAGCTGGGCGTCACTTACCCGCTGCCCGTCGAGCGAATGCGCAGTTTCGCCGAGAGCGTCGATCTTTGTTATGTCATCGAAGAGGGCGATCCGTATTTGGTCGAAGCGGCGCGCACGGCGGGAATTGCCGTCGAAGGCAAACCGGAGGCCTACCGCTTCGGCGAACTGACCACCGCCCGCGTGCGGCGCATTTTGGAAGAAGACAATACGCCGGAGCCGAAGCCTGTTCCCGGCAAGCCGCCGGCGCTCTGTCCCGGCTGTCCGCATCGCTCGGCCTATGCCGCGCTCAAGAATCTGAACTGCCTGGTTCCGGGCGACATCGGCTGCTATTCGCTGGGCGTTCTGCCGCCCTTTGAGATGATGGACACGTTGGTCTGCATGGGCGCTGGCATCGGCGTCGGGCTCGGCATGCGCCACTCGCTTCCGCCCGATGAGGCGCGCCGCGTAGTCAGCGTCATCGGCGACAGCACCTTTGTGCACAGCGGCATCACCGGCCTCGTCGAGATGGTCTACAATCCGCCGGAGACAGGTCACGTCGTGCTGATCCTGGACAACGGAACCACCGCCATGACCGGCATGCAGGAGCATCCGGGAACCGGCCGCACGCTGGCCCACTCCAGCACCGGCAAGGTAAACTTCGAGGCGCTGGCGCGGTCGCTGGGCATTCAAAATGTTTTCGTGATTGATCCACTGAAAGACGCCGAGGAGTTTGAACAATTGATTCAAAATTGTCTGGCCAAGCCGGAGCTTTCCGTAGTGATTGCGCGGCGGAATTGTCTGCTGGCGGCGGGCGCCATTCGCGCTCTTGAACTCAGCGAGCAAGCGAGGTGCGGCGATGAGCAGACCAATTAATATGAGCAGGCCGACTAACGTTGTCGTCGCGGGTCTCGGTGGGCAAGGCGTTTTGAAGGCCAGCGACATTCTGGCCGAGGTGGCCTTCTCGGCCGGCGTGGATGTGAAGAAGAGCGAACTGCATGGAATGAGCCAGCGCGGCGGCTCGGTGTCGAGCGACGTGCGTTTCGGCGAGCGCGTCTTCAGCCCCATGGTGCCCGAAGGCGAGGCGGATTTTCTCGTCGTCCTCTCGGCAGATCAGGTTCCGGTGAACGCGGCGGCGCTGCGCAAGGGCGGCGTTTTAATTGAGCCTTCGTTGATCGACGAAGCCAGGCTGCCCAACAAAAAAAGTATCAACGTGGCGCTGCTAGGCGTGCTCAGCCGTCACCTGCGATTCACTGAAGAAGCATGGACCGCGGCGCTCAAAAACAACCTTGCGGGAAAGCTGCACGAAGCAAATCTGAAAGCGTTTTATCTTGGACGGAATGTATGAAGACCAAGCCGAATTTGGAAACCAGCGCGAACGACTGTCATCCGGCCAGCATGCCGGATTACACGCCGCTTGATGAGCTGCGTAACTTGCAGTTACAACGCTTACAAGCCGTTGTCCTGCGCTCCTGGGAAAATGTTGACCTCTTCCGCGCGCGCCTGGATGAGCGCGGTCTGGTCCCCGACGACATTCGCTCGCTCAATGACATTGCCAAGCTGCCCTTTACCGTAAAGAGCGATCTGCGCGACACCTATCCATTCGGCCTCTTTGCCAGCCCCATGAAAGACGTCGTCCGTCTGCACGCATCGAGCGGAACCACCGGCAAGCCCATCGTCGTCGCCTACACGCAGCAAGACATCGATGTCTGGACCTCGGTGGTGGTGCGCTGCCTGGCCGGCTGCGGGCTGCATCGCGGCGACATCATTCAGGTGGCCTACGGTTACGGCCTCTTCACCGGCGGCCTGGGCGCGCACTATGGAGCGGAAGCTTTAGGCGCAACCGTCGTGCCCACCTCCGGCGGCAATGCCGACCGCCAGATCATGCTGATGAAAGATTTTGGCGTCACGGCCATCTGCTGCACGCCCACCTACTTCCTGCATCTGATCGACCGCGCCGCTGAACTCGGCATCGACTTCAAAGCGCTGCCTCTGCGCGCCGGCGTCTTCGGCGCCGAGCCGTGGACCGAATCGATGCGCCGCCACATCGAGCAGAAGAGCAGTATCGAAGCCTTTGACATCTACGGGCTCTCCGAGATCATCGGTCCCGGCGTAGGCTGCGAGTGCCGCCGCCATCAAGGCCTGCACATCTTCGAGGACCTCTTCTATCCCGAAATCATCGATCCCGAAACCGGCGCGCCGCTGCCCGATGGCTGCGAAGGCGAACTGGTGCTGACCACCCTCAGCAAGCAGGCCATGCCCATGATCCGCTATCGCACGCGCGACATCACCAGCCTGCTCACTGGCCGTTGCCACTGCGGGCGCACCATGCGGCGCATCGGGCGCATCGGCCGGCGCTCGGACGATATGCTCATCATTCGCGGCGTCAACGTCTTCCCCTCGCAGGTCGAGACGGCGCTCCTGCAGATCGAGGGCACGCTGCCCAACTATCAAATCGTGCTGACGCGCGAGCAGGGCCTCGACCAGATGGAAGTCCAGGTCGAAGTCACGCCGCATATGTTCAACGACAAGATCGGCGCGCTGCAAGGGCTGCAAAGCCGCATTCAAGCCGCGCTCGATCACGTCCTCGGCATTCGCGTCCATGTTGCATTGGTCGAGGCCAACACCATCGCGCGCAGCGAGGGCAAGGCAAAAAGAGTCATCGACAGGCGGACATCATGAAGATTCAACAGCTATCGTTGTTTGTCGAAAACAAGCCGGGCCACGTGGCTGCTCCGGTCGAGTTGCTGGCGCGCGAGCGAGTAGACATTCGCGCCCTCTATTTGGCTGACACGCAGAACTTCGGCATCGTGCGCATGATCGTATCCGACGCCCAAAAGGCCGCCGCGCTGCTAGTAGCCAATGGCTACGCCGTCAAGGCCACCGAGGTGCTGGCCGTCGAAGTGCCGGATCATCCCGGCGGCCTGGCCGCTGTCCTGCGCGCGCTCGACGGCAGCGGCGTCAACATCGAATACATGTACGCCTTCCCCTGCATGCTGGGCAGCCAAGCCATCCTGATCTTCCGCTTCGACAATCCGGATGCCGCCATTCAGCAGTTGCAAGCCAAAGGCATCAACGTGCTGGCCGGGGATGAACTGTTGAAGTAAAAGAGGCGATTGGGCCGCCTTCCGCGCATTCCCTCTATAATTGTCAAGGAGCCGCGCGCGAGGCCTCGTTGGGCTTTGCCGGCTGCGCAATTTGGTTTTTCGAGGGGTTTATGGCCGCACTGCTGGAAGCGATTACCGTCAAGCGCAAGATGTGCTTTGAGTTCGAGAATGTTCCTTATTACTGCATGGAGGCGGAGGTCAGCACGCCCACGGCGCGCGGCGGCCAAACGCTGGTACGGCTGAAGATGCGCAACCTGCTCACCCGCGCGGTCTTCGACAAGACCTTCAAAGCCGGCGAAAAATTCAAGGAACCGGATCTGGAATTGGTCGAAGCCACCTATCTTTACTCAGACGGCGAAGGCTCGCACTTCCTCGATCAGGAGAGCTTTGACACGCTCACCCTGAACAGCGAGATGATGGGCACCATGCTGGAGCTGCTCGTCGAAGGCGTGCTGATTCAGGTGCAGAAGTTCAACGGCAACCCCATCGGCCTGCAACTGCCGGAGAAGGTCGAGATGGAAGTGGTCTACACCGAGGGCGGCGCGCGCGGCGACACCAGCGGCAACGTCACCAAGCTGGCGCGCCTCGAGACCGGCCTGGAGATCAAAGCGCCGCTCTACATCGAAGTCGGCGAAAAGGTAAAGGTTTACACCGAGACGCGCGAGTTCGCCGGGCGGGCATAAAGTTTAGGGATCAAGAAGCTTCTCAAGATGAGGCTATTTTGAAGGGTACGGGCTTTAGCCCGTACAAAAAGACCGATAATTCAATGGGCTTTAGCCCCTGAGGGAATGAAGAGTCAGTTTTTCAGAGCTTCCGCGGGGACGAAATAATCGGGCTGTGAACGAGATTGAACTTCGATTTTCGAAAGGGAGAAAACGAGTATGTGGTTTCTTGGGATGGATGTAGGCACGGGCGGAACGCGCGCCGTGATCGTGGACGACAAGGGCAAGCTGATCAGCGGCGCGTCTAGCGAGCACGCGCCCTTCACAACAGAGCATCCCGGCTGGGCCGAGCAGCAGCCGGAAGACTGGTGGCGGGCGGCGCAAGAGGCGATTCGCGGAGCCATCGAAGCCGCGCCCGAGCCGCGCCAGCCCATCGCCGCCCTCGGCCTCACCGGCCAGATGCACGGCGCCGTCATGCTCGACGAGAACGGCGCCGTCCTGCGCCCCTCGCTCATCTGGTGCGACACCCGCACCCAGCCCGAGTGCGACTGGCTGCACGACAAGCTCGGCTACGAAAAGATGATCGAGCTGACCTGCAACCCGGCCCTGCCCAACTTCACCCTCACCAAGCTGCTCTGGGTCAAGACACACCAGCCCGAGATTTTTGCCAAGATCAAGCACGTCATGTGCCCCAAGGATTACGTCCGCTACCGGCTCACCAATGAGTTCGCCATCGACGTGCAGGAGGCCTCCGGCACGCTGATGCTCGACGTGACGCATCGCTGCTGGTCCAAGGAAGTCTGCGACGCCGCCGGCATCCCGGAAAGCTGGCTGCCCAAGGTCTACGAGTCGCCTGAAGTCTGCGCGCGCATCAGCGAGAAAGCCGCCGGCCTCACCGGCCTCGCCGCCGGAACGCCGGTCGTCGCCGGTGCGGGCGACCAGGGCGCGGGCGCGGTCGGCATGGGCATCTTGCAGCCCGGTTCGGTCTCGGCCACCATCGGCACTTCGGGCGTGGTCTTTGCCGCCACCGCCAAGCCCACCCGCGACCCCAAAGGCCGTCTGCACACCTTCTGCCACGCCGTTCCCGGCCTCTGGCACGTGATGGGCGTGACGCAATCGGCGGGCTTGAGCCTGCGCTGGCTCAAGGAGACATTCTTTGCCGGGCAGAACTACGACCAGATGACCGCCGCCGCCAGTAAGGTTCCCGCCTGCAGCCAGGGCCTCGAATGGGCGCCCTACCTGCAAGGCGAGCGCACGCCGCATCTGGACCCCAAGGTCCGCGCGGCCTTCAGCGGCATCAGCACCACCACCACGGCGGCGCATTTTGTCCGCGCCGTGCTCGAGGGCGTCACCTACTCGCTCCAAGACACCTTCACCCTCTTCGCCGAGCTGGGCATTCCGGTCAGCGCCGTGCGTTTGAGCGGCGGCGGAGCCAAAGGCCCCCTCTGGCGCAAGATTCAAGCCGGAGTCTACGGCCTGCCGGTCGAGATCCTCACCGCCGAAGAGGGCGGCGCCTTCGGCTGCGCCATGATGGCCGGCGTCGGCGCAGGCCACTGGGCCAATCTGGACGAAGCCTGCGCCGCCGGCATCGAAGTAGCCCAGCGCATCAACCCCGACCCCGCTGATCTAGCCGCCTACAAGCAAGGCTACGCCCACTGGCGCAACCTCTACCCAGCAATTAAAACGCTGGAGTAGCCACCTGCGGTGGGGCAGCCGCTCGCTGCTCGCTCGCAAGAGCTTTGTTGCTTCCCATCCTTGCGCCAGTAAAATAGCGCAAGGTGGGGAACCCAGTATCACCAGTACATCTGGCGAACATTATTTCAGTTTTCGTTATCGTTTGAACTCCATTAGGTTTCTAAGTAGTTGGCGTCTCTTTGCAGGATCAAGGTGATCGTGAATTTCGCTTACAAATAATCTCTTAAGTTCAACGAGATCTTCTCTTACTGCAAGGTTCGGAGCTTGTTTTGCGTAGTCAAAACGTCCAACTATCCTGTAGGCGCTTGTCAAGTGATCAAGAATGGGTTGGCGATAACCCTGAAAGGCCCCCGCTTTTTCGGTGCCATGGAACTGTCGTTTGATATTTGGATAGAACCATCTTCCGCGATCAATTTGAGATGAAAGCCGACAACGAAGATCATGTTTCCTTTCAAAGAACTCACTTCCCATCTTAGTTGGATCAAGATCACACATATGGACTGCTTCTGAAAGAGTTTCACAAGCCTCATCAGCCCATTTACGCAACTCTGAGAAATACTGGCGTCTTTGCCCGGTTAGCGCCACCGCACTTGATGCAATAGCAGAAATCACTGAGATTAGTGCACCAATCGAAGCCACTATTGGGCCAGGATTATTGGCTAACCAATCCCATATAGGTTCTTTACACAATGCGATAGAGGTCGAAAGCGAGGTAAGATTTATCAATTCTTTCGCAATCAATGTTTGTTCCATCCTATTCACCCCCAATTCTCACTCAATGGTTTCAAATTATATCGATGCGGGATGAGTTGCAAATGGTATTTATCTAAATCTACTAAGATTGATCCGGCACGATCAAAAAGCGATGGCGCCGGGTGCCCCAGCTCCGGATTTTCGAACCTGGGAACCACAACCCTCAATTCCCCACGCCGAAGGCCGCCAGCCGCACCGCAGGTGCCTCTGATCTTTCTTGAGACTTGGAACCTCGGCTTCAACCGAGTTGTCCCTTTCGATATTCGTCAAAGAGAGATTTCTGAAGCGCGCCGGAGACTCGGAAGCCCAGATTGCTGAGCCGCTCGAAGGCAGTAGGAAAATGAAGATAACCCCGCAGGGACGCTTGTAATAGAATGGCGAGCGTTCCTCGGGCCACGATCTGTCGTGATTGAGCATCTTAGCGTCCGGCGAAATCGTCGATCAGCAGAGCGTCAGCGCGAGTCTCCAGCGCCAAGCTGATCGCCTCCCGCTCTCCCTCGCCAAGGGATGGAGCAAAATCCTTGGCCATCTGATTCACGGTTCGGCATTCCAGCCACAAAGGCGGCGTGCTTGCAAAGGAGCGAACTTCGCTGGGGGCTTGCGGATGGAGCATTTCCGTCAGCACAGCTTTGGGCACAAGAACTTTGCCAAAGAGTTCCGGAAGAATCCAGACATCACCTGAGCGGATAAGATAGTTCAGCGGACTGGTATCGGCAATGACGATCATGCAATCTTGCGCTTGGAACGTGCGCCCAGCAATTCATCCAAACCAGCCATATCCTGCTGGAGATCCTCGACGGAGTAGTCGTAGATTTCATAGCGCTGGAGGAAAGGATCGACCTCCATGCGGGTAGCGAAGCCGAGAAGTTGGCGAACTTGCTCCATGGTGAGACGGCGCTCACGGTAGGAGGCGGCTACCGTGTCTTCTAGCAGACGCCGCTCCGCATCCTTGCCCTCGGGCAAGAGGAAGGGGACAAACTGATCCGGAATTTCGACGGTAACCTGCATGAATGAATTGTAGCGCGAAACGAAGGTTGTGAGCGAGTCGTTGCGCAGGTTTCTGGGGTTGTAAGGCAGGTGCCCCGGTCCTATCTTTTCACTCTGAGTTCAACCTTGAAGGACTGTGCCCTATTCAAAACGCGCTCTTTGCGTTTTGAGTGGGAGACCACGAACCCCACCCGCCCGCTCATCGCAACAAACGCAATGAACAGGCCGCAGTCCCGGTTATTGAGACGACCGGGCGACCTGCCAGCCATCCCGCGCCGTAGGCGCAGTGGTGATTAGCCCCGCGTTTCAACGCGGGGTAAGCGCAATAAGAAATCCTTCAGAGTCCCGTAGGGACGGCGCTCAAGCATTGCGTTTATAGAGTATTTTTCCAATCGGTGTGGAATGCAAAAGCCTCAACGTGTATTTGTATCCATAAAAACCGCCATCAACAATCCGCGCCCATCGTAGATGCATCCCCGGTCGATTGCCTCATTTGCAAGGTTGGAAGGCGCCACGGCCCATCGTCTACCGCCATGCAGATAATTTCCCCCCAACGGCGCACAATGAAAGCAATGAACAGTCAATGCCGCACCCGATCTTTGCCCACAAAACCTTGCTCCGCAGACAGCGAAAGCGACATCTTTTTGCACTCAGTGTCCTTAAACTGCCCATAAAAATAAAGCTACCGATACCGCAGACGCGAACTGCAACAAAATATTCTCCCAATTTCGCCTTTTTATCCAACAACTAAATTCAATAAAATGTTTTATTTCAACAATATAACAGTTTTCCCCAGCCCCAAAAAGGCGAAACCAAAGCGCGGGGTTTTCACCAAATATGTTGCACCCATGTGCCCCGGCGATCTTTATTGAGACGATCAGGCGTTGGCGCGGGGCGGCGTTGTACAAGTGGTGCTGCGATGCGTTAGGCTGATTTCCGGTTCTCGATTGTACGAGGAAGTGCCCATGCGAATCCGCTTTGTTTTCTTTCCAATGATTTTATTGAGCGCCGGAGTGGGCGCGCCCGCTCAATCCGCACCCACCGCGCCCACCTGCGCTGACCTGCATCTGGTTCCCGCGGTGCGGGAGTGCCAAAGTGTTTCAGAAATATCGATTCGCGATGGAGTTAATATCGAATTTCTTGAACGCGATGAGAAGGAAATCAAAAAAGCAGCCGATTTATCCGGACCAAATTCTCATCCGGTTCAAATCCCTTTGTCACGCGCAGAAGCCGAATCTGATCAATTTACTGTGAGAGACCTGCAATTTGCGTTTACGGCAAAAGAAGTTAAAAGAGGATCCATTGAAAACTCAATACACGTTTGGCTATTCAGGAATCGTGATGGCGGATCAAAGGGCCTTTTGGCTGAACAGAAGCTAACATTTGATCCTCAAATGCAGGATGAAGGCTATGCTCTGATTCCCTACGATTCAGGACTTGCCATTATTGCCGATACTTCCGCAGGCCTCTTCTATGGCGCGCAAACGGTGAAGCAACTGATTCGCGGCACGGGCAAGGACGCCGTGCTTCTGGTTCCCACTATCCGCGACTGGCCGGCGATGGCGCATCGCGGGCTCTCCGACGACTGGTCGCGCGGGCCGCTTCCGAATATGGAGTTCCTCAAGCGCGAGATTCGCACGTTGGCGGCTTATAAGTACAACACATTCTCGCCTTACTTCGAGCACACCTTCGCTTACTCTTCCACGCCGGTGGCGGCTTTTCCGGGCGGAGCCGTGACGCCGGAGGAGGCGCGCGAACTGGTGGCTTACGCGGCGCAGTATCACATCACCATCATCCCGGAGCAGGAGTCCTTTGGCCACTTGCATCATGTGCTCAACTTTGAGCAGTACTCACCATTGGGCGAGACGGCGCACGGGGCTGTGCTGGCTCCCGGCGACCCGGCCACGCTGCCGCTGATTGGCGGCTGGTTTGGCGAGTTGGCCAAGGTCTTTCCGGGGCCGTACGCGCACATCGGGGCGGATGAGACCTTCGAGCTAGGTTTGGGGCGCACACGCGAGGCGGTCAAGCAGCAGGGGCTGGGCAAGGTGTACCTGGACTTTCTGGGCAAGATTCACGAGCAGCTTGCGCCCAACCACAAGCAACTGCTCTTTTGGGGCGACATTGCGGTCAACTCGCCGGAGCTGGTGGGAACGCTGCCCAAGGACATGATCGCCGTGCCCTGGCGCTACAACGCAGCGAAAGACTTTACACCGCTGATTTTGCCCTTCACCAAGGCCGGATTGGAGACCTGGGTGGCGCCGGACGTGAATAACTGGAATCGCCTCTACCCCAACAACCACGAGGCGCTCGGCAACATTCGCGCCTTTGTGCGCGACGGCCAGAAGCTGGGCGCAAAGGGAATGCTCAACACGGTTTGGAATGACGACGGCGAAGGGCTCTTCGACGAAAACTGGTTCGGCGTGCTCTTTGGCGCGGCGGCTGGCTGGCAGGCGGGCGAGAGCAGCGAGGAGGCGTTCGTGCAGTCTTTTGGGCAGGCGTTTCACCGCGACGAGACGGGCAAGATCAGCCAGGCCGAGCGCGAGCTGATGGCCGCCCATGCCGTGCTCAAAGATGCAGGCCTGGGGGATGCGCAGGACAGCTACTTCTGGCTCGATCCTTTTTCGGTGGAGGGGCAGCGCATCGGGGCAAAGCTGAACCCGGTGGCCGCCGAATTGCGACTGCACGCCGAGCGGGCGATCACCCTGCTTGCCGAGGCGCGGGCGGCGGGCAAGCTGGAAAACCCTGAAGCCTTGGACGCGCTGGAGCTGGGCGCGCGGCGCATCGACTTTGTGGGCTACAAATTCCAAACCGCCGCCGAGTGCGCGGCGCTGTACACGCAGGCGGTGGCGCTCGCCGCCGACCAGAGCCGCTCAAGCGAGGTGGAAGTGATGCTGGAGACGATTGGCTCGAACAACGGGCGGCTGCAGGATATGCGCGACGGCTACGCGCTGCTGGGCGAACTCTACCGCCAGGCCTGGCTGCGCGACAACCGGCCCTATTGGCTCGCGAACAACATGGCTCGCTACGAGCAAGCCGCGCAGCTCTGGATCAGCCGCGCCGACCGTTGGAACTTGGTTCAGCAGCAATGGTGGAATACCCACACCCTGCCCGCGGCGGGCGAAGCTGGACTGCCGGTTGGGGTTGTGCAGGGAATGGGGAACAGGGAATAAAAGCCCGCTACCGCTTGGGCATCTTCAAGCGCCGGATGCCAAAGGCATCCAGTTTGTCATCGGTACTGAGAACCGGCAGATTATAGTGGATGGCGTGGGCGGCGATCATGCGATCAAACGGATCGGCGTGGTTGTCCTCAAAGCGCGCCGCCCGCACC
>Ga0181520_10003110_pt1 | contig 29601 bp, 27 predicted proteins | sample PEATcosm2014_Bin_29_FD_132451 | JGI IMG/M metagenome (GOLD analysis project Ga0181520, IMG submission 132451) | Peatland microbial communities from MTU Mesocosm Facility, Houghton, MI, USA - PEATcosm2014_Bin02_30_metaG | ecosystem: Environmental > Terrestrial > Soil > Wetlands > Peat | place...
ACCCACTGACAAAGTACAAGTGGTACATCGTGACGCTGGTGATTTTGCTCATGGCGGCTGCGGCAGCATTTCTGCTGCGGAAGCCAACGCATGCGCCGGGATTCGAGGGCAGTGCGCCCCAGCCTTTTGCGCCGCCAACGACAGACAAGAACGCGGCCCTTCTGAATGCACTCAAGGATGAGCTTTTCGCAGTGGAAAGCGAGAAGATAGCGGGAACTCTTGCTCCGGCCGAATATGCAGAGGTGAAGGCAGCTCTGGAGACGGTGTTGCGGCGAGCGTTAAAGAGGAAATAGTCAGGCAATAGGGAACTGGGGATTTCGGGGCATCGCAACCTCCGAAAATGTGGAGGAATAGCTAATTCCCGCAAGTGCGGCAGACAGAGTCCGTCAAATCAGCGACGAGAAACTGTCCGCACAGGCGGTTGGACACCGACAAATAAGTGCCCGCTCGGCGTAGTGCGCCGAACGGGCATTGTTATGATAAAGAACCGATTGATTCTTCCGGCGCTGTATTTGCCCTTAGAACTTGTAAACCAGGCCGAAGGCTGCGCGCGAGTTGCGGCGCTCATGCGCCGTACAATTCGAGGTCGTTGTGCAGGTATATCCCGGCTCGACCGGCGCCACAAACGAAGAGGCGATGTCGTCGCCCGAAGCGCGGAGCGAAAAACGTGGAGTCAGCTTGTAGTCGACGCCGACACCGACTCCGCCCGCAAATGAAATGTTAGGCGAGGCATTTACGCCACCCGTGTGTTCTACGCCCAGCAGCACATGGAAAAACGCATCGTAGCGTCTGAATAGGTTAGCGTGCAGCACTGGTCCAATGAGGAATGAATCCACTGTGGGGGATAGGTCGACAAGAACCGTCGGCGACGCAGGGGGTGGAGGCGTTGGGGTGATTACCTTTGTGTACTGCACATTTGGGGTTGAGAAGGAGTATTGGTAAACAGCGCCATCGGCTGTAATTCCGAAAAATCTTCCCCAATCGCGTGTCACAGAGACATTCGGGCCTTCCAGTCCATAGCGCGACTGGTTTACCTGGTTAAGGCTGGTATAGCCGTAGCCGGCGAAAACCTCGTACTTCTTTGTAGGCGCAGCCTTCTCAGCGGGCTGCGCTTCACGATCGTGGATCAGCTGGCTTGTGGCCGCCAGGGGCATGAATGCGGCCGAAACCATGGCCAGAATCGAAAGCAATAACTTCCTCTTCAATTTGGGACTCTCCTCAGTGCATGGCTGTGTCTATTGCGGCGCTCCGGGCCAAAGCCCTCGGAGCCGCCTCCGTAACCTCTATTTGGCTACCCTCATAGACTATCCTCTTCTAGACTATCCTCTCGGACCCTGTTCCATGAAGCCCGGGTCTTGGGACTTGAACGGTGCCGGCGCAAAATGGGCGCGAATTGGACCCCCAGGCGAGGATCAATCTACCATGGACGCTGCACCCGGGCGACACCCAAGGCTAGCAATCATGCCAGCTCCAGGCCCGCAAAGGGAAGAAACAGAATGATTTCGGCAGAGCAGATTGTCAACCTGCAGGATCGAGAAACCAGCGCCCTGCACAGGGCAGCGGTGGAATGCACGCAGCCGCAACCGGAGTCGAAGTCAGGCTCAGATTGGCTAGCGGCCGTCCGCTGCCAACATCAAGCCAACTTCGAGTTGTGGCATATCGAGGACGAGGCTCGCGCTCCGGGCGCAACCGACGCTGAACTGGCCGGGGTAAAGCGGCGCGTGGATCGCACAAACCAGCGCCGCAATGACCTAGCCGAGCAACTGGACCGCGCCTTGCTCGCCTGGCTGGGGCCCAAGGGGCTTCCCAACGGGGCGGCGGAGCTGAACTCCGAATCGCCGGGACTGATCATCGACCGGCTCTCGATTCTGTCGCTCAAGATCTACCACACGCGCGAAGAGGCCGAGCGCGCGGATGCACCCCAGGGCCACGCTACTCGCAATCTGGAGCGGCTGGCCATTCTCGAAGAACAGCGCACTGATCTGGCCGGTTGCCTGGACGCATTGTGGCGCGAAACCCTGGCGGGGACGCGGCGTTTCAAGCTATACCGGCAACTGAAAATGTACAACGACCCATCTCTGAATCCGGCCATTTACAGGCAACAGACCGGGTAGAATCTTCCGGTGAATGAGGCGCGACTGAGCGCACGCCTTGACGGGAGCCGGGGTTGTGCGTATAAAGAGTGGCTAAGTAGCGCAATACCCCAGGCGCAGTCTTCTGCGAGCAGCGTTCCGCTTCAATCGCGCCTGAAGGCATGCAGACTCCTGGCAATCCCATGATGCAAGAGGTCCGATCCTTGGCGCACGACCCAAAAAAGAAATCTGTACCGTCTGGCAATACCGGCGGCCATCCCAATGCGGGTACGGGGCCGGCCTACCAGCACTATCAGGCTGCCGTGCAACTGGTACAGCAAGGCAGGTTCGATAAGGCTCTTACCGCTTTCGAGAAACTTCTTCCCATCGCCCCTCCCGAGCTGCTGGAACGATGCAAGATGTATGTCATCACCTGCCAGCGGCAAATGGAAAGGCACAGCCTGACTTTCCTGACGCCCGAGGAGCACTACGACTACGCGATCTCGCAGTTGAACACCGGCTACTACGAGGAAGCGCGCGATCAGTTCAACCGCATCCTCGATGCCCATCCAGAGGCCGATTACGCTCTCTACGGATTGGCGCTGCTGGACGCCATCACGGGGCGAACCCAGGACTGTCTTAGTAACCTGGGCCAGGCCATCGAATTGAACCCCAGGAACCGGCTCCAAGCCCGTGCAGACAATGATTTTCAGAGCATGGCGGACGACCCGCGGTTTACGGAACTGCTGTACCCTGAGGTACCATAAAAGGAAAGTGACTCCCCCAACCACTCCGGTATTGAGCTCTGAACCATTTCCTCAAGCGATGACGCCGGGCGCGGCGGCTGGCGGCTTGCGCGTAGTAGCCATCGGCGGCGGCACAGGCCTTTCGATCCTGCTGCGAGGGCTGCGGCGTCATGTAGCCTCTTCCAACCAAACTGCTCTGGACGCTGGACTTATCGCCGATTTGGCCGCCGTGGTTACGGTGACTGACGACGGGGGTTCCAGCGGCCGCCTGCGCAGGGAATTCAACATGCTGCCGCCCGGGGACCTGCGCAACTGCATGGTGGCCCTCAGTGAAGAGGAAGATGTCCTGGCCCGACTGTTTGCCCACCGCTTCCGTGCAGGAGAAGCGCTGGAGGGGCACAATTTCGGCAATCTTTTTGTCGCCGCACTCACTGAGATTACAGGCGACTTCGGCCACGCAATCCAACTGGCGTCGAAGATTCTGGCAACGCGCGGGCGCATCTACCCTGTGACCACGGCCAACGCTACGCTGGTGGCGCGCATGGACGACGGCTCGCTGGTGCGCGGCGAGACCAATATCACCGCCAGCCGCAAGCGTATCGCGGAATTGATGCTCGATCCTCCAGACGCGGCCCCTCTGCCGGAAACGCTGGAGGCAATCGAACGCGCCGACTTGATTACCGTCGGGCCGGGATCGCTGTACACTTCGCTCATTACAAATCTCCTGGTTCAGGGCATGCCTGCGGCACTGGCCCAGGCGCGCGGCGTGCGCGTTTACATTTGTAATTTAATGACCCAGGCAAACGAGAGCCTGGGATTGACCGCCTCCCAGCACATTGAGCGGATTTATGAGCACACTCGCGCGCCCATCTTCGACTATGCGCTGGTGAACACCGGAGTCTTTTCTCCGGAGACTTTGGTCCGGTACGCGGCTGAGGGCGCATCGCCTATTGAGGCCGACATCGAACGAATTGAGGCACTTGGTGTGCGCTGTATTGCCGGCGACTTCGCCAGCGAGGAGAGTGTGGTTCGCCACGCTGCCGGACGCGTCACCGGCGCTCTGCTGGCGCTGGGCGGCACCGCTCTTGCTGATCGCGTGTGAGTTTTATCTTCCCTGTCGATTGTGTGCTGCGATAGAGTGGAATCGCGTGTCCCCGATGCGCGATTCCCCAGGAGGATCTCATGCACAAGAGTCGAGTTTGGACCGTTGTGGGCTGTTGCCTGCTCGCGGTTGCGATCGCTGCCGTGGCCCAGTCGATCAGAAGACCGGGCCTTTGGGAGATGACCAGCAACATGACCTGGCAACAGTCGCCCATGCCTCCAGGCATGACCATGCCGCCGGGCGCTAATTCGCCCTTTGGCGGAGGCCCGCGAACTACCCAGGTTTGCCTCACCCAGGCCATGATCGACAAGTATGGCGCTCCGACACCGCAGAGCCGCAACGGCGAATGCCAGATCTCCAACGTGGTGTTGAAGGCTTCAGGCATGACAGCCGATTGGATATGCACCGGCAGGATGGCGGGCAAGGGAACCTTTGAGTCATCGTGGTCCGACCCCAATCACGCAGTTGGCAAGGTACATTTCATCGGTAACATGCAGATGGGGCCGAACTCCAAGACAATCGAGTACACAATCGAATCGTCATCTGTCTACAAAGGCCCGGACTGCGGCAGTGTAAAGCCCGTCCCAAGCAACTAGCGCGGAATGCAATTGGCCGTCTGGCTCTGCCTCATTCGACCTGCCAAGCTCGAATGTCCAGGATGAAACTGTCAGATGATTTGGTTCGTTTTTTCGCAGAAAACCCGAAAGAAGAATGGCCGCGAAAGCTCATCGGTAGTTCTTCTTTCGGGTTTTGGCTTGCTTCTTGCCGATTACTTCCCTGGATGTTTGTCGTTTCTGATAGTGTTGCTGATTCTGTTCTCCCGGTGATTGAGGTTTTTTTGTTCGTTTTTGGTGAGATGGCCGTTGTGCTCGGACATATCCTTCTTTTCAGTCCTCTCGACATTGGCTTCACGCTGTTCCACGTGGGCCGTCTGCCGCGGCGTCATCGTGCCGTTCTTGACGCCGTTGGCGATGCGCTGTTGCTGCCTTGTTTCGCGGGCGTTCACTTGATTGACGCGCGGATGCCCGGGATCGACAGCTCCTGGTCCAGCTTTGGGAGCAGGAGCGGTGGCGGCGGGGGCAGCAGGCGCAGGGGTGGTCGGCGTTTGTGCATATGTGTAACTGGCGATCATGAACCCGCCAACTGCCAGGGAAAGAATCGAATTTGAAAACATGTTTTTCATAATGATCGAAAGCCTTTCATTGAAGGTGGTGTTTCTGAAATTGCAAACACTTTCTTCATAAAGTAGTTGCGCATATGACGCGAACAATTTCGATTAAATCGGAAAATAGGATCCACAAGAAAGGAACGGGCGCGCCTGTGCGCGGCATAAGATTCGTGATCTAGAGGGCTACCGCCGGATGCCTACGGCTCTTTTGCTCAGAGGTGCACACTCGTGCTGCTGGCTCCTGTATACTTTCTCCGAACCAAGGAAGCAGATGACGCTATGTACAAAAACAGACAAGATCGGATGAGGATTGTTTTGTCGGAGATTTTCATGTTGATAATAGCCAGCGCATTCGCACTCACCCCCGGTGTCGCGCAAGCACAGGCAGCCAGTGCAGCCTTTGGCCCCGCCAACCCGTTCTTCGCGCCCAGCACGCTGCCATTTCATGCGCCACCTTTCGACAAGATCAAGGATTCCGACTACCAGCCGGCGATCGAGGCAGGCATTGCGCAGAAGATCGAAGAGACGCGCGCCATTGCCGACAATCCCGCCGCGCCAACATTTGAAAACACCTTTGAAGCGATGGAAAAGAGCGGGCGATTAATTGACCGTGTCATGGGTGTCTTCAACGAAGTTACCGGCGCAAATATCAATCCTGTGTTGCAAGCAGTGCAGGACGCGGAGGCGCCGAAGCTAGCCGCTATGCAGGATGCGATCTACCTGAATGCAAAGTTGTTTCAGCGCGTTTCAAAAATCTACGAAGAGCGCCAATCGTTGCATCTCGATGCTGAATCGTTGCGCTTGGTGGAATACCAGTACCAGGAATTTGTGCTGGCCGGTGCGCTGCTTTCCGATACGGACAAGGCCGCATTGAAAAAACTGAACGAAGAAGAAGCGAACCTTTCCACCGCATACACATCGAAACTGCTGGCCGCCGCCAAGGATGGGGCGTTTGTGACGAAGGACAAGCAAGCGCTGGCGGGCCTGAGCGACGCGCAAGTCGCTGCCGCCGCGCAAGCCGCAACAGACCGCAAAGTGGATGGCTGGGTACTTCCTCTGCAGAACACCACGCAGCAGCCAGAACTGCAGTCGCTCACCAATCGCACGACGCGCCAAGCGCTCTTCCAGGACTCGTGGGATCGTGCGGAGCGCGGCGGCACAAACGACACGCGCGACATTATCGCCCGTTTGGCGCAACTGCGCGCACAAAAGGCCAAACTGCTGGGCTACCCCAACCACGCGGCCTGGAAGCTGGCGGATCAGATGGCCCGCACGCCGGAAGCGGCGCTCAAATTCATGGACGCGCTGGTGCCCGCGGCAACCGCAAAGGCCCAGGGCGAGGCGAAGGATATTCAGGCGCTTATCGATGCGCAGCATGGCGGATTTTCCCTCGAGCCATCGGACTGGAACTTCTATTCCGAGCAGGTGCGCAAGGCCAAATACGATCTGGACGAAGCGCAGACGCGCCCCTATTTCGAGCTGAGCAATGTGCTTCACAATGGCGTCTTTTACGCAGCGCATGAGCTTTACGGGATTACATTCAAGCAGCGCACCGACATTCCGGTTTACAACCCTGACGTGCAGGTTTACGAGGTCTTTGACGCCGACGGCAAGCCTCTGGCCCTTTGGTATTGCGACTATTTCAAGCGCGACAACAAAAACGGCGGAGCGTGGATGGACGAATTTGTCGGCCAATCCAAGCTGCTGGGCACCTTGCCGGTGGTCTACAACGTGGCCAACTTCACCAAGCCCGCGGCGGGCGAGCCGGCGCTGATCAGCTTCGATGATGTGATCACGATGTTCCATGAGTTTGGCCACGGTCTGCATGGCATGTTCGCGAACGCCACATATCCCACCCTTTCCGGAACCAATGTGCCGCGCGATTTTGTCGAGTTTCCCTCGCAGTTCAATGAGCATTGGGCGAGCTACCCAGCGGTCTTCGAGCACTATGCGAAACACTACAAGACCGGCGCACCGATGCCTGCGGAACTGGCCGCGAAGATCAGGAAAGCAGCTACCTTTAACCAGGGGTATATGCTCACCGAGATTTTGGCCGCCGCGGAACTGGACATGCAATGGCACACCATCGCGCCCGATGCGCCGCTCCAGAATCCCGATACCTTTGAAACCGCTGCGCTCGCTAAGACTCACCTGTTGCTCAGCGCAGTGCCGCCGCGCTACCGCTCCAGCTACTTCCTTCACATCTGGGGCAACGGCTATGACGCCGGCTACTATGCATATCTGTGGTGCGAGATGCTGGACGACGATGCGTTCCAGTGGTTTGAAGATCACGGTGGGATGACGAGGGCCCACGGTGATCGCTTCCGCCAGATGGTGCTTCCCGTGGCAACACCGAAGACCTTGCAAAGATGTATGCGGCGTGGATTGGCGCAGAGCCTGAAATTGGCCCCATGCTCAAGGCGCGCGGCCTGGAGCCGGCAACGAAGGTGAAATAGCCGAGCATCGAGATTCCATGGTGATGGGGAACTGGTTGAGGAAGCTCTCAGCCGAACCCCATCCCCAAGGCATGCGATTATTCCAAGCTCGAACCGCGGAATGTAACTTGACTAAGAACTAAGCAATGGCCCAACGGCGGAACAGGCCTACTCCGAAGAGACAAAGACCAGCCACGAGTAGGGACAGGGTGGAGGGTTCGGGAATCGGACTGGCGCCAGGCACCGATGCAGTGAAATCCAGTGAGCTCAGCCCGGTGAACTCCACTGTGTCTCCCGTGGTCGTCGAGAAGCCTGCGAGATCCTGATAGGCCCCAATTTCAGAGCCTGTTACACTTCCCGTGGTGAATGGGGCCGTCAGCGCATAGCCCAGCAACGACGCGTCGCTGTTGAATCCGATGGCGCTCCCAAAGTCACTGTTGAACAAATAAAGAGTTTCGTACGCGCCTGAGCCGGTGTTGCCATTTCCGTTGACCTCGATTGTCACATCGGTCAGGGTTGTGGAGTAAGCTCCCCCTCCTTCGGTAAAGGAGCCGCTGACGTCCTCATACAGGTAATATCCTCCCGCCCCAGTGATCGTAGAAGGATCCAGGACGAAACTCGCGGTGAAGGTCACACCAGCGAAGGCCTCGTTCCCCGATGGTCCGCTGACTGTGTTCGATCCGACTCCGGTAAAGGTGTAGTCAATCGTACTGGCGCGCGCCACGCCGTTCAGCGCAAAAGCCACGAATATGGCCAACGCCACCGGGAAAAACTTCGTTCTGCTCGAAAGTCTTGCCTTGGACATGCCGAACCTCCTTGTTAACGGTGTTTCTTTCAGCTCGTCTCGCGAGCCGCACTCAGCGGCCTACAGGCCGAGGCACAATCAAATTTACCCTTCCACAGCGGGGAGCAAACTAATCCCAAACCGCTCTTTGGGGCGACTGTCGTATGCGCTCTGACCGCAGTCTTAAAGTGTTGAAACGGTCGACGGACAGTTGGGGGAAGTATTTGCTTGGGGAAGTACTTGCGACGTACTCTGGCTTCTTTTCCGGAAGTTGCGGTGCAAATCCGGAATCGTCGAAGAGGCTAATTTCGCCCTCCTCCTATCCCGGTATCGAACACTCTACAATAATTTGCGCATGAGAGGAAATATCTTTTTTGAGAAATGGCAGTATTTATCTCGCTGAAACAATGGATTCACAGCTCGCACGGTGGTCGGTTTATGAGGATACCGAATCCGTCCTCTGAGGCGACGAGCACTTACCCCAGAACGGTGCGCTTCAGCTGCCCGCAGGCTGCGTAAATGTCGCGGCCGCGAGGTTTGCGCACATAGGTAGGAATCTTAGCGTTGGCTAGGGCGCTGCGGAATGCTTCGACCGCTCCGGGCTTTGGCGTGCTGTAGCTGATGCCGGGGCCGGGGTTCCATGCGATCAGGTTCACCTTGGCGGGCAGGCCAGTGCGGCGGATGAGACGGGCCACTTCTCGAGAATCTTCAGGCCGGTCGGTGACACCCCCCAGCAAGACATATTCAAACGTGATGCGCTCGCGCGGGCGTAGTTTGACCTGGCGCACGGCATCCACAACCGCCTGGATGGGCCACTTGCGATTGATGGGCATGATCTGGCCTCGAATCTGGTCGTTGGGCGCGTTCAGGCTGATGGCCAGCTTGGGACGAAACTCGGCCGGCTCGGCAGCAAAGCGTTCGATGCCGGGAACAATGCCGGAGGTCGAGACCGTCATACGCTGCGGGCTTAGACCGACTTCTGCGACGAGCAGGCGTACCGCAGCCATGAAGCTGTTGTAGTTCAGGAACGGCTCGCCCATGCCCATGAAGACCAGGTTCACGCGGTCGCGGCCCACCTCGACGCTTTGGCGGTCAAAAACCGTCAACACCTGGCCGACGATCTCGCCCGCGCTCAAGTTGCGCTGGAAGCCGAGCTTGGCCGTGAGGCAGAACTGGCAGTTGACCGCGCAGCCCACCTGACTGGAGATGCAGATGGTGGCACGATGTCGGCGACTGTGCGAGTCGTCTTCGGCAATGGGGATTGATTCCGAGTTCCCAGAATCGCTGTTTGGGGCATCGAGTGTTTCATGGCTGTTGGCATCGCTGCCATCTCCGGATTCGCCATCATCACCTTCGGGCATCCAGACAGTTTCGACTGTTTCAGCCGCCCGAGCGGCACCGTCCCGGCTTTGGCCCTCGACTAGGTAGCGTTCCGTACCGTCCACAGACTGAAAGACTTGGACTATACTTGGCCGGCCCACTACCCAGCCTTCTGCCGCAAGCCTTTGACGCAGCGGCTTGGGTAAAGTGGTAATTTCATTTAGTTTTGTAATTCGTTGACGATAAATGGCTTCTGCCAGCTGAGCGCCACGCCAGGCCGGTTCGCCCGCTTCCACCATGCAGGCCGCCAACGCATCCCGATCCAGACCGAATAGCCCCCGGTTCCGCGCAATCGGCTGGCTTCCGTCCGCGGGACCAGAGTCACCCAAACGCACGAGTTGGCCTGAATCTTCGCTCATCGCTAGGGTCAGAATAGTGCATTTTCTCGTTGGCGGTATTTGTCCCGACGAGCCTCCTCGTGCCTCTCGTGCCAGCATTGACCTACAATCGGAGAAGGGGGACGATGACCAACGAGCGAAATCTTCGCCGCACGGAGCTGCCGAACGGCCTGATCATTTTGACTGAGCGCATGGAATACATGCGTTCGGTGGCCATGGGCGTGTGGATCAAGTCCGGTTCGCGCTGTGAGCCGGCGGAGGCCAACGGCATCTCCCATTTTGTGGAGCACATGCTTTTCAAGGGCACACACCGTCGCTCCGCACAGAGCATTGCCCGGGAGATGGATTCGATTGGCGGCAATCTGGATGCCTTCACCGGCAAGGAAACCATCTGCTTCAACGTCAAGTCGCTGGCCGAACACGTGCCTATTGCGCTGGACGTGCTGGCCGACCTGGTGCTCAACCCGGTCTTCGCAGCGCCTGAGATTGAGCGTGAGCGCGGTGTGATTCTGGAAGAGATCAAGATAGACGAGGACAACCCGGATCTGCTGGTCAGTGAGTTGTTCACGCAGTCTTTCTGGAAGGATCATCCACTAGGCTGGCCGATTCTTGGCACCTCGAAGACGGTCGGCAAACTGAATCGGCAGAGTCTCTTCGATTATCACGGCGATCGCTTCCACGGTGGCAACATGATATTCGCCGCGGCCGGAAACCTGGACCACGACCGCTACGCAGAAGAAGTAGCGCAAAAGTTCTCCACGTTGGCTTCTGGAGCAACGCTCCACGAGCTGCCTGCGCCTGAATCCGCGGCGCGCATTGTGCTGCGCAATAAAAAGGCTCTGGAGCAGGTGCAGATTTGCCTGGGCGTTCCGGCGCCGCCCATCACCGACAAGACCCGCTACGTTACGCTGATTTTGAATACGGTATTAGGCGGCGGCATGAGCTCGCGGCTCTTTCAGACCATCCGCGAAGAGCGGGGCATGGCCTACTCCATTTACTCCGACCTGAGCCCCTACCGCGACACGGGGACCCTTTGCGTCTTTGCCGGCACATCAGTAGGCAAGGGCCTGGAGGTGGTCAACCTCATCCTGGACGAATTCCGCAAGCTGAAACAGGAACTGCTGAGCGAAGAAGAGTTAACTCGAGCCAAAGATCAGGTCAAGGGGAATATTCTGCTGGGTCTGGAGAGCTCGAACGCGCGCATGGCCAACCTGGCGCGCCAGGAAATGTATTTCCACGAGTTCATCAGCGTGGAGGATATTATCGCCCGCATCGGCGAGGTGAACGCGACTCAGGTGCAGGCCATGGCACAGCGCCTCTTCGATCCCGCACGCATTGCAGTAACCCTGCTGGGACGATTGGACGGTGTCAAACTACGCCGGGCTCAGTTGGCATGTTGAAAGCAGAGGTCAGTGGTCAGACGGATTATTCGCATCTTTTCAGGCAAGTCAAGTGTTTTTTAGAGTGCCGAATCTGCTCGTGTTCCTGGGAGAAACTGTTCACTGTCCACTATTCACTGTTCACTGTTTCGAGCGTGTCATTTCCCTTTCGCGTCCATACGTTGTAGGATTTTCTCGAACGGGCCGGAGTCTTTCGGCTGCTTCCAAAGGAATTGGAATCTCATGAATCGCAAGAACTTGAACTGCCGCGCACGACGCTCTTATGAGCCAAACGGTTTTACATTGATGGAATTGCTGATTGTCATGGCGATCATTACGGTCCTCATGCTGATCGGCTTTCCCACTTACCGTAGCGTCATGAAGCACTCCCGCGAACTTTCCGCGAAGAAGTCGATGCAGACCATTCAGCAAGCGGAGATGATGTATTCAACGAACTACCCGAGCAAGGGCTTTGCCTGCAACCTGCAGTATCTGGGCGGCGACCCGGGCAAGCCAACCTCGGCCACAGCCTCCGAGATGCTGCCCGATGAGTTGGCCAAAGGCAACAAGGACGGCTACATCTTTACCATCACAAACTGCGCGAAGAATGCGCTGAATGGTTCGGAGCGGGTAGACGGGTACACGATCACGGCGGTGCCTGAAGCGGTAGGCAAGACCGGAGATCTGGGCTTCTGCAGCGACGAAGGCGGCGTGCTGAAGCAGGATCCAGCGGGTGGCGTCAACTGCGCCGAACTGGTCCAATGAGCGAAATCAAATTCATGATGCGGGGCGGCTTGATTGTGGCCGCCACGCTGCTTTCGGCAATCCTTTGCGCTCAACAACGTCCGCTCTCTGCGCACGATTTGGCGCAGAAGGTCGATAGCCATTACAACCAATTGCATTCGCTCAAGGCCGGCTTCACGGAGAGTTACGAGGGCATGGGCATTCGGCGCACCGAGAGCGGTACGCTGCTGCTCTTGAAGCCGGGCCGCATGAAATGGGAGTACAGCCAGCCTGCCGGCAAGCTTTTCCTGCTCGACGGCAGGTTCGCTTGGTTTTACTCGCGCGGCGATTCGCAAGTGCAACGTATCTCCGCCAAAGAGCTGGACGACTTGCGATCGCCGCTGCGCTTTCTGTTGGGCCACACTCAACTGGAAAGGGAATTGAGCAACCTGACGCTGGCGCCTGCTGCGGGCGGCCACTTCACGCTTACCGGTCAGCCCAAGGGGCAGGAAAAACGCGTGGCGCGGCTGGCTCTCACAGTGGCCACAGATGGAACAATTACCGGCATTGAGATTGAAGAGCCTGACGGCGCACTGACCCGCTTCACCTTCACTGGCGAGCAGCCCAATGCGCCCGTACCTGCGGAAGCCTTCCGCTTCAAGGCACCCGCAGGCGTGCCCGTGGTGGATGCACTGCCGCCGGTTTAAGAGCACAACAGCCTCGGTCTTTGTGAATCGTCTCGTTCATTTCCTCTGTAAACAGCCCATCAAATTCATGATGGAGCTAGCCTTGACTTTCAAGATGTATTTGCCGTACTCGCCCTTGATGAACCAGATCTGATTTTTATGTCTTCAGTCCAAAATCCTTCCGAGTTCGGATGGAATGGTGAGCATCTTCTAGAAGTAACCATCGTAGTAACCATTGAGGCTCAACAGGGGAGTTTTAGCTAACACTCCGAGCTTTGGCGTCCTTGCCGCAAAATCGAGATCGGCGAGCGGTACCATAGTCATACAAGTGTTTAACTTTAATGTATTTAATTGATTCTTCTCGAGAATACTTCATAAAGTACTTGCGCACTTTAGTACTCCTGTGCTACGTTCCTTCCGATCCAGGGAGGAGCGATGATTGGTGTACGAAAGACTATCGAAGTGATTACCAATGTGGCTATCTTGGTCGTCTGTGGGCTGCTCTGCTGGAGCCTCTTGGTCCACAAAAGCCTCCGTTTCGGTGCGACGGATGAGATCGGAGATCAGGAAGCCCACCTTATTGGCCAGACGTTACCGACTCTGCCTGGCCACAGCTGGGACGGTCACTCGCCAACTCTCGTCCTAGCGATTCGCAAGGGCTGTCATTTCTGTGAGCAGAGTTTGCCTTTCTACAAGCAACTCGGCGACCTTGAAAAGAGCAACAACCTTCACGCACATGTACTGGCTGTGATGCCAGACGATCGAGCCTCGGGAACCAGCATATTGCAATCCGGCGGTGTGGCCGTCGATGGTGTTTTCAACCAAAAACTTGATTCCATGAAAGTTACGGGAACGCCAACCCTCCTGTTGCTCGACGCCAATGGTCGTGTCGCGCGGGCGTGGATTGGCCAGCTCACTGCACGGCGCGAAAAAGAGGTTATCGCAGCTGCGCAGGAGTGTCTGCCCGGACGGAGCTGCGCGACGGAAGTCGCACAGTAATTCAACTCAAGGAGAAGTGCATGAAAAAAATTGCTGTAAAACTCTTCATCCTCGTGGCGCTTTGCGGCGCTTACTTGTGCGCTAATGCATATCCCTATTGCCCGCCTCCCTGCGTGCTGGCAATCGGGTCATTCCCCCACTGCGTCTGTCCCTCGAAGTAGGACAAGTTCGTCTCGTCAGACACTCCATTCTTGCGGCATTCTTTGCCGAAAGGGCGAGAAGCCTACCAGCAGAAACTGAGCGTAACTCAACACAAGGAGAAACCGATGAAGATGCTCGCAGTGAAACTATTCATCCTGGTGGCTCTTGGCGGAGCTTACCTATGCGCCAATGCCGTCCCCTATTGTGGGCAACCGCATTGCATCTGGAACTGGACGCTGCATATGTGTGTTTGCCCGTAGTCCGGTTATGTGCCCCATCCTTGCGGCTCCTTTCGGTCGCAAGGATGGGGTCCTTAAATTTCCAGTTCCCGTTGCGAATATGCCAGCAGAGTTTACTTTCCGTAGACGTAGAAGCCCCGTCCTGATTTGCGGCCCAGCCAGCCAGCGTCCACCATGCGCACCAGCAGGGGGCAAGGCCGGTATTTCGGGTCTCCAAAACCATCCTGCAGCACGCGCAGAATGTCCACGCAGACATCGAGGCCGATGAAATCGGCCAGGGTGAGCGGGCCCATGGGATGAGCCATTCCAAGCTTGAAGACCTGGTCCACGGCTTCCGGAATGGCCACGCCCTCCATGACGGCAAAGGCCGCTTCATTGATCAGCGGCATGAGCACGCGGTTGGAGACGAAGCCCGGCGCATCGTTGACCTCGACTGGCGTTTTGCCCAACTTGACGGCCAGAGCATGGACGGTTGCAAAAGTCTCGTCTCCGGTGGCCAAACCGCGTACCACCTCTACCAGCGTCATCACTGGCACAGGGTTAAAAAAGTGCATCCCAATCACCTGCTTTGGCCGGTGAGTTTGGGCGGCCAATTTGGTGATCGAAATGGACGAGGTGTTCGTCGCAAGGATTGCTGTTGCCGGCAGGATTCGGTCGAGCGAGCGGAAGATCTCTGTTTTCACTTCGAGGCGCTCTGATGCTGCTTCAACAGCAATGTCTGCGCCGGTGAGCGTTTCGCGGTTCAGTGTGGGTTGGATGCGGGAAAGTGTAGGCTCGATCTCGGCTTCGGGCAGCTTACCCTTTGCTGCTTCGCGGCCCAGGTTGGTGCGAATCTGCTTGATGGCCCGGCTCAGGAAACACTGTTCCACATCGCACAGCAGCACGCGAAAGCCCGCGCGAGCAAAGACATGGGCGATGCCGGAGCCCATAGTTCCCGCGCCTACCACTCCTACGGTCTGAATCTCGGCCATTGAAGACTCCTCCCAAAACACAACAGGGAGTGTAGCAGGCCGGGCGAATTCCAAGCTGAATTTATTGGTTTTCTCTCACTGCAACAGCGCTCACCGGGGCCATTTGCAGCGGTTCGGTCAAGGTGAGCAGCAGCGCAGTGCCTGGATCCAGCGTTGCCTGGGGATGGCTTACGAGCAGATGAATTGAGATGACGCCGGCCCCGACCATGGTGCCGGCCAAGGCGCCCACCGGGCCGCCGAGAATTGCTCCAGTGGTTGCGCCGGCTCCCACTGCCCCGCCGTATTCAATGCCGTCACGCTTCAAGCGCGAGTCAGGCAGGATAGTGCCTTCATTCCCAACCCTGGTTCTGGAACCGGGGGTTCCAGTAATCTCGGCCTGCAGTTGGTAGCGCCTGCCGTCGGGCAGGGTCACCGCCTCCGGCCGCAGGTGCATAGAGCCGTGGCCGCCCGCATGGCCGCTGGAAACCTGAACAACCCGGCCGTCGATTTCTGACCCGGCGGGAATTACGACCTTTTCGCCGAGCAAGACGTCAGAGGCCACACGCCCGCGGAATGCTTCGCCCTTCTCGCTACTTGAGGTCGAGAGCCCATCCATCAGCCGGACGCGAATGTTGGTGCCTTCGGGAAGTTCGCCTGGGCGCAGCGGGCGAGGATGCACAATGCCGCCATCTGGATCAGAGTCAAACGAGCGTTGGGTGAGTGCCGGCTGCCGCGGGGCGGGAGCGCTTTGCTGACTCGCCACTGTTCCGGCGTTTGGGTCAACATCGTTCTCGACGGCAGCGCCGGAAGGAGGTGCTTGTTCCGCTGCGGGCATGATGGCCGGCGACGCCGGATGTCCAGCCGGTGGCTTTGCCTGGGGCGTGGCGGAAGTGATGATGGCGTCGTCCGGAGGAGGGTTCGAGGTTCCCTGGTAAGGGCTTGACTGGCTTGCATCCTGCGCTCCCAGAGCGGCAGTTGTCAGAAACAACAAGGCGCATACAAGAATCGGCCGGTTCATATAAGTCTCCTTTTCCCCAAGGCGCGAACAGTGTTTTCCCACTAAGTTCAAACCCCGTTGAGCGGGAAGAGTTGCGAAGGTGGCACGCAAATCTACCTGGGTCTGCGCGCCAGCTCACCTAAGTTAAGGCTAACCCAGTCCGGCTGGCGTTGACGTACTGGTGACCGGCCGGTGCCTCGGACGGCACGAATCAAAGAAGGCAACCTTTCCGGCACATTTCACTTGCCGGAATCTCCGAGGCCCGCATAACCGCAATGAGTTCGTCCGCCGGGGGGCGATTTGCTAAGATTCATAGGAGGCAACAGCCCTTTTTTGACCTTGGACGGAGACGAAATGGCGAACGATCAGCAGCTACTGAGCAGGATTCAAAGTGCCGCTGGAGAAAGTCTCGCCGTGGATCGCCGTCCACGATTGAACGACCGGTTACAGCACCGCATTGTGAGGTCCGATATGACTGAGATTGTTTCCATCCGCGCCCGCGAGGTTCTTGACTCGCGCGGCAATCCCACCGTGGAAGCAGACGTAATCCTTGAAAGCGGTGCTCTGGGCCGCGCTATCGTGCCCTCGGGTGCTTCGACCGGCGAGCATGAGGCCGTGGAACTGCGCGACGGCGATAAGAGCCACTATGGGGGCAAAGGCGTTTTACAGGCCGTAGCCAACGTGGAAACCGTTATTGCGCCCGAACTGGAGGGCATGGATGCCTCGAATCAGCGCCTTATTGATCAGACCATGATCGCGCTCGATGGCACACCGAACAAGGCCAAGCTGGGCGCCAACGCCATTCTTGCTGTCTCCATGGCTACTGCTCGCTCCGTGGCGCAGACGCTTGAGATTCCGCTCTACCGCTATCTTGGCGGAGTGAACGCCTCAGTGCTGCCTACGCCCATGCTGAACGTGCTCAACGGCGGAGCCCACGCCGACAGCAATGTGGACTTTCAGGAGTTCATGATCATGCCAGTGGGTGCGGAGAGCTTCTCCGAGGCGCTGCGCTGGTCGGCCGAAACTTTTCACACCCTTCGTGGCGTGCTCAAGAAAAAGGGCTATAACACCGCAGTGGGTGACGAGGGCGGCTTTGCTCCTTCGCTGAAGTCCAACGCCGAAGCCATTGAGCTTATCCTCGAGGCCATCGAGGCGGCAGGCTACAGGCCCGGCGAGCAGATTTCGATTGCGCTCGATCCCGCCTCCAGCGAGTTCTACAACAAGGAAACCGGCAAGTACGTCTTCAAGAAGAGTGACAAGCGCGAGCTTTCGAGCGAGGAGATGGTGGCGTTCTACGACAACTGGACCCGCCAGTATCCCATCGTTTCGCTTGAGGACGGCCTGGCAGAGGACGACTGGGCTGGCTGGAAAATCCTGACCGACAAGCTCGGCAGCCGCATTCAGCTGGTCGGCGATGATATTTTCGTCACCAATATCAAGCGGTTGCAGCGTGGCATTGAAGAGGGCGTGGCAAACTCCATTCTCATCAAGCTCAACCAGATCGGCACTATCACCGAGACGCTGGAGGCCATCGAATTGGGCAGCCGCTACGGCTACACCTCAGTCATCTCGCACCGTTCAGGCGAAAGCGAAGACACGTTTATCGCGGATCTCGCCGTGGCCACCGGCGTGGGCCAGATCAAAACCGGTTCAGTCAGCCGCACCGACCGCATCGCGAAGTACAACCAGTTGCTGCGTATTGAAGAAGAGTTGGGCGGCGGCGCGGTTTTCCTGGGGCTCGAAGGTCTCAACTACAACGACTAACCACCTGCGGTGGGGCAGACGGCTTCGCGTGACAGGATGGGGAGGGAGCTTCGGCTTCCTCCCTTGCTTTTGCACTTTGCTAGTTCTCCCTCACGGAACCACTTCTGGTAATCTTCCTTCATGAAAACGAACCAACCGAGAAAGTCAGCTGTGCTTCTTTGCCTGTTGGCAGCATTGCTACTTGCAACCGCGAATGATCAGGTTGCCTTTGCACAGACGAAAGACATTGCGTCGGAAACTTCTCCGGCATCCGTTCAACCTCCCGAGCATCCGATAACGCGCGCTCAGTTCGAGGTACTTGAAGTGCGATCAGGGCACGTGGAGGCGCAAAAGAAGTTTATTCGCGAACTGATGCAAGGGCAACGGGAGAAGATGCCAGCGTGGTTTCCGCAAACAGTGTGGGATGACTTTTTACGAAGAGAGGAAGAACTCGACCAGATTTCTATTAGTCTTCCGATCTATCAAAAATATATGAGCGAGGAAACAGCGAATTGGCTCCTCCTGTTTTACCAAGGAGATACAGGAGGAGCCTTGGCGCGGGAATGGACTAGCCACGCCAAGGAGTCAGTGGCTCAAGGATATCGGGGCGCTTCCGCGGCCGAGGAGGCACAGCAGACTTTCGGCGAGGACAGTACGGTGGATTCACTGATGAGGAAGCGACTCAATGAGTTGACGCCGGAACAGCAAACGGGCTGTTTAAATGCGCTTCAGACTCTTAATTCAGTTCTCTTTCGCATAAGTGACGAGACTGACAAGGCCTACCGAGCGAAGTTGGTTGAAATAGCCAAAGCTGTCGTGAGTGCGCACCATGCGGAAATTGCAGCTGCCCAAAAGGCAGCAGCACAATAAGCGCGCAATACGCTTTCGTCCAGAATGGAAAAATTAGCGGGAGTACCGGCACGGACCATTCGACTCTGATACGCTCCGCTCAAAAGGAGGGATTGGTAATAGCAAAAATGTATCAATTAACCCCGGCAGGTTATTCTAGAGAAGAGAATTTCGATTCATTCTGAGGTGCCTTCCTAAGTGTCTACATACAAACGTCCCCTCGTTCTGACCATCCTTGACGGATGGGGCTATCGTGCAGAAACCGCCAACAACGCCATTGCGCTTGCCAAAAAGCCCACCTACGACAAACTGCTCGCCGAGTATCCCAACACGCTGATCCAGGCTTCCGATCACTTTGTCGGTCTGCCGGATGGGCAGATGGGCAACAGCGAAGTCGGCCACCTGAACATTGGCGCGGGACGGATCGTGCAGATGGACATCACGCGCATCGACGCCGCTATCGCGGCTGGCGAATTTCAAAAAGATCCGGCTATTGCCCGAGCCATCGTGCGGGCGCGCGACGGCGGACGCCAACTGCATCTCTTTGGTTTGGTTTCAGACGGTGGCGTTCACTCGCACCAGGAGCACCTCTATGCCCTGCTGCGCACGGCGCGCGAATACGGCCTGACTCGAGTTTTCGTTCACGCTTTCATGGACGGCCGTGACACCCCACCAGACTCTGGCGCCGCTTACATTGCAAAACTGGAACAGAAGATGCGCGAATACGGCGTGGGCAAGGTGGCAACCATCAACGGCCGCTACTATGCCATGGATCGCGACAAGCGCTGGGAGCGCGAGCGCAAGGCCTTCGATGCAATGGTCAACGGCAAGGCAGAGGGCGGCGCATACACCGATGCAGTAGCCCGCATCAAAGAGAATTACAACAACGGGATTACGGACGAGTTCCTTATTCCCTTTGTTATAGTGGACGCCGCAGGCAAGCCGGTCGGGCAGATTCGCGACGAGGATGTCTGCATCAACTTCAACTTCCGCGCCGACCGCGCCCGCGAGATTACCCGCGTACTAACGCGCGAGAGCGGCCTGAACAAACAGGGCGGACGCGATCTGGACGGCTGGGAAGCGCTCGATGCGACGATTCCCCGCAGCGAAATCCCGAAAAATCTCTACTACCTTTGCATGACGCAGTACGACAAGCTTTACGAGTTGCCGGTCATCATTCCGCCCGAGTCGCTGGATAACATTCTGGCCAACGTGCTGGCGGCGCACCATCTGCGCAATCTGCGCGTGGCGGAGACAGAGAAATTTGCTCACGTAACGTATTTCTTCAACGGCGGCATCGAGACACCTTTCCCCGGCGAGGATCGAGTGCTGATTCCGTCGCTCAAGGTGGCCACCTATGACCTGGCGCCGGAGATGAAGGCCGAGGCCATTGGCGATGCGATTGTTAAGGCGATCAACGACACGACCTTTGATCTTGTCGTCGCCAACTTCGCCAACGCTGATATGGTGGGCCATTCCGGCAAATTGGAGCCGACCATCAAGGCCATAGAAGCCATCGATGCGCAACTGGGCCGCGTCTACAAGGCCATCCGCGAGAAGAACGGCAGTTGGCTGATTACCGCCGACCACGGCAACGCCGAGCAGATGGTGGACCTGGTCACCGGCAACCCGCACACCGCGCACACCACCAACCCTGTGCCGATGATTTACGTGGCCGAGGAAGCTCCGCGTTACCGGCTGCGTCCGGACGGTTCGCTGCGCGATATCTCGCCCACGTTACTGAACATTCTCTCGCTGGGTCTGCCCAAGGAGATGACCGGCGGGGATCTGCGCGTGCCGCTGGTGAAGTGAATCAGGCGGACTTTAAACAGTAAAGGCGAAGCCGCAAGCGGCTTCGCCTTTACTGTTTCTGCGCGATCCTTACGCTGTGAAATCCGCAACTGCGGTCCTAAAAGAAGTTCCACAGAGACTGGTTGTAGACCTCGTGGTGGTATTGCACTTCGGAGCCTTTGACGAAGGTTCCCAGCGCGCGCGGGCTGCGGTCGGCCGCGGCCTGCTTCAATTCGGCATAACGGCCTTGCACATCTCCGCCGAGGATCTTCGCGATCCAAGCCGAATCTTTGAAGTCTTCGATAGCCGTCTGGATGTTGTCCGGCAAGTAGCGTCCGCCAGCGCGCAGGTCCTTGGCGGTGGAAATCTCGCCGTCTAGTCCGGTCTTGAAGATACCGTAGAGCGCCAGATAGGGATTGGCGTCGGGCGCCACGGCACGCACTTCAGTGCGCATTGAACGGTGATTGCCGATGGGAACGCGCACCATGGCGCCGCGGTCAACGGCGGAGGCGCGAATCTGGTTGGGCGCTTCGAAGTGCGGGTCCAGACGGCGATAGGCGTTTACGCTGGAGTTGAAAACCAGGCAAAGGTCGAGAGCGCGGGTCAGGATGCGGTCAAGGAAACTCCATCCAAATGTGGCAAGCTGTTCTTCGCCTTTTTCATCCCAGAAAAGATTGGTCTTGCCCTTGGAGACGGAAACGTTGGTGTGCATACCGCTGCCGTTAACGCCGACTACCGGCTTAGGCAGGTAACTGGCCGTGAAGCCCATGTTGTTGGCAATCTGGCGGGTCAGCAGCTTGTAGAGTTGAATCTGATCGGCCGCTGCCACCGCCTCTGAGTAGCTGTAATTGATTTCAAACTGGCTGGGCGCGACTTCGGGGTGGTCTTTTTCATTCTGGAATCCCATGGCGCGCTGCACTTCGGCCGATGTGTCGATGAACTGGCGCAACGGATCGAGCGGCAGCGAGTGATAATATCCGCCGGTGTTGATGAATTCGAACTTGCCGGTCTGGTGATAGGTGCGCTCGGCGTCTTTGCCGGCAAAGAGAAAGCCTTCAATTTCCGTGGCGGCGTTGAGCGTGTAGTTGTTCTTTTTGAACTGCTCATCAGTGTAAGCCTTGAGCACGCCGCGCAGATCGCCCGAGTACGGTGTTCCATCCTTATCGATGACGTTGCCGAAAACCAGAACCTTGCCGTTGCCGAAGACATCGGCAGGAACCCAATAGAAGGCGCTCCAATCGATGCCGAGTCGCAGATCGCTCTCCTTCTGCGCCGTAAAGCCGCGGATCGACGAGCCGTCGAAGGTGAGGTTCTCATGAGCGCCGATCAAAAACTTTTTGTCATAATCGAGCAGGTGCAGGCGGCCTTCCAGGTCGCTGAATAGCACTGTAACGGCCTTGATCCGCTTCTCGTCGGTAAGGTATTTCAGCCGCTTTTCACGAATCTCGTCTGCCGCTACACGGCCGGCGCGTTCCGCCTTTGCTTCCAGGTTCTTCGCTTCCAACTCCTCGTAAGACAGAGCTAGAAAATTTCGATAGTCGGTGGGCATGGGTCTCCTTTTTGGGCGCAGATTAATGTCTGAAACATACGCCCTAATCGTAGAATTCGGCGCATAAAGAACCTATGAAGATTTCCCGTGAAATCGGTGGAAAAGAAGGCGCTTACTGTGCGTTGGCCAACCACATGAACGTTGTGGCGTAGATCTGCTTTATTGCCTTTCAGGCTGCCAAAGCGAGTGGACATCAGCTTTGGCAGCGTGGAAAGGACGCGTCATTTGGTTTTCTCTATTTATGGCTGAAACTCACCTGCGCATCTTCAGGATAGGCCGGGATGCCAAATTCAGGGACATCAAGGCCCTCCAACTCGACCTCTGGCGAAACGCGCATGGATTTGACCTTGTTCACCACCCAGAAAACCCCGTAGGTTGCACCAAAGGCCCACACAGCGCAGAGGGTTGCTCCCATCAACTGACACTCGAACTGGCTGAAATCTCCATGAAGCAGACCAGTCCCTCCCTGGCCTGTCTGCCCCAGGTAGCTGGTAGCGCCTATTCCGTTCCATCCTGAACCGTAAGCACCGTCGGCGAATATGCCCACCGAGACAGCGCCCAGCCAGCCGCAGTAGCCATGCACGGAGATTGCTCCGCAGGGATCATCCACTTTGAGTATCCGTTCGTTGAACAGAACGCCACCGCAGACCAGCAGGCCAGCAAGAACTCCGATCAGAACTGCCGAATTGGGAGACACGAAAGCGCACGGGGCGGTGATAGCAACCAGCCCTGCCAGCATCCCATTACAAGCCATTGTCACATCCGGCTTCTTGAAGATGAAGTACCACAACAGCAGCGCAGTAGCCGAACCTGAAACCGCGGCGAGATTGGTGTTCATGGCGATCACTGAGATGCGCAGGTCTGTTGCGCCCAGCGTGGAGCCGGGATTGAATCCCATCCATCCAAACAGGAGGATAAAAGTTCCGGTTACGACAAAGACGATATTGTGCGCTGGGAAAGCCCGCGGCTTGCCGTCGGGACCATACTTGCCCAGACGCGGGCCGAGAATAACGGCCAGAGCCATTGCGCAGAAGCCGCCCACCGCATGCACCACAGTCGATCCGGCAAAATCCACATAACCATGGCCCAGATGCATCGTCGTGCCCAGCTGCGACATCCAGCCGCCGCCCCATACCCAGCATCCGAAGACGGGATAGAGGATTCCACCGATAAAGAATTCGCAAAGGATGAACGCCCCAAAGGTGATGCGCTCGCAGACAGCGCCCACGATGATATAACCGGCTGTTTCCATGAACACGAACTCGAAGAGCGTCAAGCAGAGGCTGCCGGCGTCGTAACCCGGTCCACTGAGGAAGAAGCCTTTGCCGCCCAGAAAGCCCCAACTGCCGTGCCCCAAAAGAAACGCATTGAGCGTCGGAGTGCCTCCCAAATTAGTTGGAGCCGCGTTGATGGCGACGGCCCCGAATTGGAAGGCGTAGCCAACCGCGTAATAAGCCAGCAAGGCAAAGACGAAGGCGGCGAAATTCAGCATCATCAGATGCCCCGCATTCTTCTTGCGCACCAGGCCGCAGGTAAGCAGAGCAAAGCCCGCCTGCATGAACAGGACCAGGTAACCGGTGAGCAGCGTCCAGGAGAAATTGGTGGAGATGCGAACATGACCCAGAGAGTCGGCCAGCTTGGCGGCGATCGGCTCCTTGGCCATCTGCGCCTGGAAGTCGTCATATGCCTTCTTCTGCGCAGCGAAGTCAGGGGAGGTCGGATCTGGTGTCGGCGGAACCAGGAGATTGCCGGCTGCGTCCTGCACGCTGGTTCTATCTCCGGTGGCGATACCAGCCGGATCCGGCTTTGGGCCGCCGTCGGCAAAGCAGAGTGTCGAGCCTGCTGCAAACATTCCCGCCAGCAGCAGAATCATGGTTGCGCCTGGCAAGAACGGACGCTGCAGAGTGTGCCTCGCAATTGGCTGTCTCATATCATCTCTCCTCTTTTTGTGTAGTGAATGGCAAAGGAACTCGTGGACTGCGCAGACCTCCTCGCGATTGCTCCTCTCAAAGGGCAACTGGGCCGCGCTCACCGGTCCGAATGCGAATTGCCTCTTCGACTGGAGTTACAAAGATCTTTCCGTCTCCCAGTTTCCCGGTTCGAGCGCCTTGGATGATCGCGTCGACGATCTTGGGCACGCGTTCATCCGCTGCGACGATGGTGAGTAGAATCTTGGGAAGAAAATCGACCGAATACTCGGTGCCTCTGTACATTTCGGTGTGGCCGCGCTGACGGCCAAAGCCTCTGACTTCCGCCGCGGTTGCGCCCAGAATCTCGATGTCAGAAAGTAGTGCCTTTACTTGATCCAGCCTTTCTGGCCTGATCACTGCGTCGATGCGCTTCATTGTGGTCCTCCTTTTTGGAATCGACTTGAATTGTTGCAACAACGAATGCGGTGGGCCAGAACAAGTCTGGCGAACGCAGACCCCAAGGCCGGGTGAGAAGTTGTGCCCCCATACCAATCCCGCGTTCGGAGTGGCTGCAAGCGGAAACGATCTCCGGCCCGCTGAGGGGTGACAGTCTGAATTAGTTGAATCCTAGAGTCGGGGAGATAAGGATGAAATGAAGAAAATGAAAATGTTGAGAGACTCTTCCGGGCCGCCGGTGTTGCTTCTCACAGGCGAGTTAAGACACAATTCCGCCCGAGCCTGGTCTTGATGGGCTGGGCGGAACTTGCGCATTAAAGTAGCTTCACCGCTTGGGGCCGAAGAACACCATAAACCCCATAGTTATCGTCGATTGAGTTATCAGCTTACGCAGCAGCAACAAAGCTCTGACAGTGATTCAACTCTCCATCGCTCAGCGGAGCGAATGCAGCGGCTCGGCTATTTCTCGGTAATGTTTTTGCCAAAGATGAAGCCGAATTCAAGTACGGCCCGGAATTGGCTCGCATCCGTTCCTGTCTTGCCAAATACTAATCCCGGCGTGTAGTCCATTGCGTGAACATACGCGAGGTCGGTGCGAAGATACATACCGCCCTTTTGGTAGGTCGGCGTCGCCGTAAAAGTAACGCCTTCGCTGCCCGCTCCAAATCCCAACAAGTTGACTGATCCATCGACACCACTCCCCGAACTTGTGAGGTATTCCACGCGCGCGGGAAGCGAGAAACCGTTCTTGAAGGCATAACTAGCATTGATCGCGCCGCCGGTCGCGGATGTACCGTTCGGCACGCCGACCTTCACGTTGGTCGGAAGCTTGCCGTACTGGAAGTACGGTGAAATGATCCATGGGCCCTTGGTGTACGTATAGATCACCGCGTGCATGTAGCTGTTGTTCTGCACGGGCGTGGCCGCCGTTTGATAGGCGGTTTGCCCAAGATTCCCCATCCCGTCATATACCAGGCTATGAGGCCCTTTCGTCAGGGTCGCCGATCCCGACAGCCACGAGTAACGGTTGGAATAGTACCCGTCGTTCCAACTGATCGCGGCGGACAGGTACTTACCCATGGTTTGATTCACCTGAATGCCGCGATTGATGGCGTTCTCCTGGTTCCAAACGATGCCGCGCTCGATGTTAAAGTTCTGGTACGTAAACGTGGACTCGGCTCCCATCAGAGTGGGAAGAGAGCCCATAAGGAACTGCGTGTTCTTAGCCGCCTGCAACTTCAGATAGGCGACCGGAACAGGTCCGTAGAAATTGTTCACCGTGTTCTGGGCGTTAACAAACGGCACGCTGAGCGTAGGCATGGTGTACACGCCCGCCTGGACGTACCACTGGAGCTTCCCCTCCGCTCGTTGAATGAAGATTTGTCCATTGCTCAGAGTGGCCTGCGCATTATCATCTCCCGCAACGGAATTGTTCTGGAACACCGAAAAACCGGTCACGATGCCGTTGACAGAGAGCTTGCCCAACGGTCCAGCATCGAAGGTCGCCGGCGGGAGCCATTGCAGCGGACCCGTGAGAACGAATGTGGAGAGCGGAGCAGGGGCCGCGGGCTGAGCGGCCGGAACAGGGGTCGATGCTGGCGCAGGTGCAGGTGTTGTTTGTGCGCCTGCCTCTATGGCGATTGCCATGGCTATTCCGGCCATCGTGTTCAAGATGTGGTTCGGGTTCATATGCATCGGCACTGTTCCTCCAGAAAATGAATTTTGTAGTATGAACTGGAGTGAATTCAGCCCGAAAATGCAGGAAAAATCCCTCACATTTTTTGGCGCAATCGCTGTTATGCCGATATAGCGGACAGAGCTGCTTCGCGGACTCCCCGTATAGGAATCTGCGCGGTAGCCGCGTGTCGCGCCGTAAGTATGGCTATCGGCCTGGCGACAGAAAGAATTCACTGGCCCCGTGGTCCGGGATTAACACTAGTAATGCAAACCGCACATAAGGAACCAATGAGGATACCAGAAAGAAGTCGTGTGGTGCCGTGCGGTAGAGAGCACGGCGCCCGCGCCCGAAAAGTCATCCAATACCTCAAAGAACAAAGCTTGGCGGCCTGCATCGCGAGAAATCCATAAGGGCCCTGAAAGGAACGCAAAATCAATTTCTCAGGCACCGGACGGATTCCGGCTCGGGGAAAAACGAATAACCTGCTAAAATCCACTCAAGTTTCAGCGCATCCCAGGCTTGTTCGGCGAGAAACTCCTCTTAGTTGTGGACCGCATCGATGGGCCGTGCGCCGTGAACAAACAGTCATCGCTTTGCTGATTAGATGGTGGGTGATCGCTTGCTGTTGAGATTCATCCCTGCGAGTTCGACTTCGGCCAACGCCGCTCTGTTGCTGGCAACGGCGCTGATTGCGCTTCTTGTCATTCTGCTTTGGGTGCGCTCCAGGAATTACGCCCGCAAGGCCATTTACTGGCGCAGGCAGGCGCGTCACCTTTACGAATTCACGCGGCGCACTCAGGAGATGAATCTTCACCTGGAACCAGGGCCGCAATTGGCCGAGCTGGTTTTTGAAATCTTTGCGCTGGAGGCTGTCGCGGTTTTTGACGCGGAGTTGCACCAGGTTTATCCGGCCGGGTATTGGCAGGTGGACCCGCGAGAACTGGCGCAAAATGTGTACACCTTCGCGACCTCAGACGATGACCCCGAGAGCGGACTGAGCCGTCGAGTGATCCGGTTGGGCTCGGCGCCGGTAGGAAGCCTGGTGTTGCGCGGTGGCACCAGCCCTCTCATCAACAACGCCATCGCCGCATTAATGGCTCTGGCCTTTGATCGCTATCGGGCCTTCGCCAACGAGAGCCGCATGGAGACCGAGCGGCGCACAGAACAGTTGCGCTCTACTGTTCTTGATAGCTTGGCGCACGCCTACAAGACGCCTCTGACGGCCATTCGCGCCGCCTCGACGGGACTGAGTGAGATGGGTCATCTATCGGCGGCGCAGGCGGAACTGGTGGCACTCATCGAGGAGCAATCTGGCCTGCTTGGCGATCTGACCACGCGCCTGCTGACCACGGCGCGCCTCGATGCTGGCGAGGTTTCAATTCACGCCATCCCGATCGGCGTAGCGCCGCTGATTGAAGAGGTTGTGGCCAGCCTCAGCGACCGGCTGGCAAGCATGAAGGTGGACCTCGACATTCCCGACGAGCGCCTGGTTCTCGAGTGCGACCGCCAATTGATGGTCATGCTGCTGACGCAATACATAGACAATGCCTGCAAATACTCGATCTTCGGCACCACAATCACCATCCGTGCCGTGAAATCTCGCGCGGAGATTGTCTTTTCCGTGAGAAGCTTCGGCCCGGTGATTCCCATTAATGACCGGGAGCGAATCTTCGATCGCTACTATCGCGCTACGACCTACTCCAATCGCTCCGCAGGTACCGGAATCGGCCTTTCGGTCGCCAAGCGCGTTGCGCTCATCCACGGTGGTTCAGTCTGGGTCACCAGCGATGAGACGGAGGGGACAACATTTTTTGCGGCCATTCCCGCCACCGCGCGCAAGAGGGTTTCGTGATGATGCAGACTGCCATACGCATTCTTCTGGTTGACGACGAATCGGCCATACGCAGAGCGCTTAGGCCTCCTCTGCTTGAACTCGGCTTCCAGGTGGTTGAAGCTTCACGCGGTGAAGATGCGCTCCAGCTGCTGCGCTCGGGCGGGTTCGACGTGGTTCTGCTCGATGTGAATATGCCCGGCATCGGCGGCATTGAAACTCTGCGCCGCATGAGGGCGCTTTCGCCGCGAATGCCCATCCTCATGCTCACTGTGCGCGATGCGGAAGAGGAGAAGGTGGTGGCGCTGGAACTGGGCGCAGACGACTATGTGACCAAGCCATTCAGCACCCGCGAGTTGATTGCCCGCATCCGCACGGCGATTCGCCGCGTTCAGGCTCCGGCCCGCGCCGAAGACGCGCCTATCGAGATTGGCGAACTGCGACTCGAACCGGTGCGCCGCGTCGTCACCAAGCGTGGCAATCCAGTGCATCTTACCCGCAAGGAGTTCGAGATACTCCACTGCCTGATGAGCCGCGCCGGCCGCGTGATAACCTACGCCCGGCTGCTGACCGCAGTCTGGGGCGCCGACTGTCGAGAAGAAGTCGAGTATCTGCGCACCTTCGTCCGCCAGCTGCGCAAGAAGATTGAGGACGATCCTTCGAAGCCCCTCTACCTGCTCACCGATGTTTACGTTGGCTACCGCTTCGCCGACGCGCAGATGTTCATCGAGGAAACCGCAGAAGGCGCAACGCCGCCCGATATGCCGGAAGAAGCGTCCTGAAGGGAATTTGGTAGGACTGGTGCCCGCTATTCGTCGTAATGCAGCAGGCTAAAGACGTCGTAGTCCTTGAAGCGTTCGCGCCCTTTGAGGAAGTCCAGCTCCACAGCAAAGGCTAGTCCGACGATTTCGCCGCCAAGCTGCTTTACGAGCTTGACCGTGGCCTCCATTGTGCCGCCCGTGGCCAGCAGGTCATCGACCAGCACCACACGCTGGCCCGGTTGAATCGCATCTTGATGAATTTCCAGAGTGTCGGAACCGTACTCCAGGTCGTATGTCACCCTCGCTACCGGTGCCGGCAGCTTACGCGGCTTGCGCACCGGTACAAACCCGGCGTTGAGACGGTAGGCAAGCGCAGGGCCGAAAATGAATCCCCGCGCCTCGATGCCGAGCACCAGATCAACCTTGCGCTCGATATAGTGCGCCGCCAGCGCGTCAATCAGCTTGGCAAACCCGGTCTTGTCCTTGAGCAGCGTGGTGATGTCATAAAACAGAATCCCCGGTTTGGGAAAATCCGGCACCGTGCGCACCAGCGCCTTCAGGGCTTCCACATCGACAGGCTTGACGGTTCCGGGCATAAGGCGGCGAGGCTCCTTGATCTGATTGGCGATTAGCTTCATTAACAATTATAGCGGGGTTGGCGGAACAGATCAGTTTCTAGCCTCAAGCTTTTAGCCGCGAACTCCAGGCGCCGAACACCGAAAGCTGGAAGCTAACAGCTAGAAGCTAAAAGCTAAAAGCTGCTTCTCACCACGCACCATCAATGCGAAAGGAGCTGAGGTCGGCGGCTTCGGATTCGGCAAGCTGATGCTCGACCAGGCGATCCACTCGGCTGCCGCGCGGACCCCGGCGCAGGCTGGTTCGCAACTCGGCCAG
>Ga0181520_10003111_pt1 | contig 29593 bp, 26 predicted proteins | sample PEATcosm2014_Bin_29_FD_132451 | JGI IMG/M metagenome (GOLD analysis project Ga0181520, IMG submission 132451) | Peatland microbial communities from MTU Mesocosm Facility, Houghton, MI, USA - PEATcosm2014_Bin02_30_metaG | ecosystem: Environmental > Terrestrial > Soil > Wetlands > Peat | place...
CCGCGTGACCTTTCGATAGAATACGCGCTGATCGACCGGATCTTCTTTGCGCTGATCCTCGTCATTGCATCGTTTTTTATTAAGGATTACGTCGCGAACGTCGAAGATATTGTCTCAAGTGAAGAGCGGTACCGTTCTCTTATCGAGTGGCTGCCCGAAGGAATCGTGGTATACCGGCAGGGTGGGATCGCATACATAAATCCTGCCGGCAGCCGGTTGATCGGAATGGACAACGGAAAAAACCTGGCTGGCTGCGACATTGTCAGCATGATCGATCCGGCATTCCAGGCCCTTTTCCGGCAGCGGGTTGACCAGGCCGCCCACGGTGCACGGATGAATCTCGACAAAGTGAAATTGATCAGGCAGGATAACAGCGAGGTTGTTGTCGATATGTTTCTTGGGACGGTATTCTGGGACAACGGGACAGCTGTACAGATTATGATGAGACCGGCCTGAACAGGAAAGGACATGCCAGGGCCCTCATACTTTTAACGGTGCTGCTTTTTTAGTCAGTGATTGATGCCGTGCAGTTTCCGTATCATCTGCACCCGCTCGCGGGCCACGGCGGATGGCTCCGGCACCGGCCCCGTACTCCGCCTCCCGCCCACTGCCCCGAGGATGGCATTGATGGCGGCGGGCTGGGACGGACCGTACCCGCCTTCGAGTACGAACGCAGGTGGCAGGTCGAGCGCATCGATCAGCAGCCCGGCAAAAATGCCGTAATCGGCCGGAACAAGGCCCATGCCGCCGACCGGATCGTCAGAAAGTGCGTCCTGGCCGGCCGAGATGATAAGGAGGTCCGGGTGCGCCCGTTCGAGTACCGGGATAATGACCTCGGTAAAGACGTGCACATAATCCCCGAGAGTACTCTGCTGCGGCAGCGGTGCATTTACCGTGTATCCCCGGCCGGCGCCGGTCCCGGTCTCGGTTGCCGCACCGGAGCGGGGGAAGAACTCCTCTGCGTGGACAGAGCAGTACAGCACCCGGTCGCTCCCGTAGAAGATCTCCTGTGTCCCGTTCCCGTGGTGCACGTCCCAGTCGACGATCGCCACGCGATCTACGGAGTTGAGCGCCTTTGCCGCGGCGATCGCCACATTATTGATGAGGCAAAAGCCCATCGCCCAGCCTGAGGCGGCGTGGTGGCCCGGGGGACGGACGAGTGCAAAGCAGCTCTCTGTGTTACGTGCACGCTCTGTAGCGGCGATCGCTGAACCGGCTGCAAACGTTGCGACCTCGTACGACCGCGGGTTGAGGTAGGTATTTGCATCCAGGAATCCCGGCACATACAGGTTCCCGGTAAAGTACCCTCCGGTGCACCCGTACTCGTCGACCGTGTCGTACGCGGTATGGAGCGTGCACTGCTGGTGCAGCCATGCAAGATAGCCGGGCTGGTGGACACGGCGGAGATCCTCATCTTCTGCGGCCACCGGGTCATGGACCGGGATGCCGGCTGGTACCTGTTCGGTAATTGCACGGAGGCGATCCTGACATTCAATATGGCCCGGGCGGTTGTGGTGTTCAAAGACCGGCCCGGTGATAAGTGAACATTTCATGAAAAAACCCGGCTCATGATCGTAACAGAAGGTTATCGGCCAATTCACCAGATGAAGATTATGGATCTGGCCGGGGCTCGTTTTACAGGGAGGACGAAATACACGGAAACGATCGGGCCGGATCCCGCCTGAGTACCAGTGAATTTCCCGGCACCCGGTATGGCGGTGTCAATCAGGAAAACGCTTTCGTGATCCCGGAAGTCCGGATCCGGTTAATCCGGCGGAAAAGTAAAATAATTATTTAAAACCCGGAAATTTCCAAACGTGGCGCGCATAAGGCCATAACCGGATCCCGGGAAGGTTACGTGCCCGTTCATGAGCGTGCGCGAAACGGGCGAGTCTTCGCTTGAGTCCGGGTCAGCCGGTTTTCCCGTTTTTCGTGATTTTTAAAAGACCGACCCGGCCAAACTGCCCGGATCCGGTACCAGAAAACTGGTTACAAATTATAATCATTCTCCGGCGTAAACCGACCGGAAAGCATTTAGAAAGGTATTAATAACGACAAACGGATGATCAAATTAGCCTATATCGAGCAATAGTCGATACTCTCTGGCTGAAAAACAGCTGTTCCCGGTTGCCCGAGATAGGTTGAAACGTTTCAAAAGAGGTGTGTAAGAGAATGGTGTTTCATCCTCCGGTAGCTGTTGTCGCCAAGGCCGGCGACGCCGGGAAATACAAAGTAGGCCTGCCTGCATGGAACCTGCTGCTCCGTGGGTTTATGGCCGGTGCGTACATCGCGATGGGTGGTGCCCTCGCAACGGTGTGCAGTACGGGGATCATGGCCACTGATGCCGCTGCGCGGTACGGTGCGGCAAGCGCCGGGTTTGCCCAGCTGATACTGGGGTCTGTCTTCCCGGTTGGACTTATCATCATCGTGCTCACGGGTGCAGAACTTTTCACCGGTGACGCGATGCTTGCCCCGATGGCAGCATTCATCCACAAGGTGAGCTGGCCGCAGGTCATCAACCTGTGGATACTGGTGTATATCGGGAACTTTATTGGTTCGATCGTCTTTGCCTACATCATGGCATACGGGCCCTTTGTCTCGTTCGACTCCACGGGAGCTGCAACGGTGACCGCGTTTGGTACCCGGGCGATTGCCATTGCGAGCGCAAAGGTCAGTTACGTCGGAATGCTTGGCATGTGGTCCGCGTTCCTCAAGGCCGTCGCTTGTAACTGGCTCGTGAACCTCGCCATCCTGCTCGGCATCTGTGCCGATGACCTGATTGGCAAGTTCTTTGGGATCTGGTTCCCGATCATGGCCTTTGTCTCGAGCGGCTTTGAGCACAGTGTCGCGAACATGTACTTCATCCCCGCCGGTATCCTTACGCAGGGATTCATCACCGATCCAACAAAGATCAATGCCGGCCTGACATGGGTCACGATGTGGACGAACAACCTGATTATTGTCTCGATCGGAAACATCGTCGGCGGGTTGTTCTTCGTCGGCGTGATTTACTGGGTTGCGTTCCGAAAAGAGATCGCAGCACTGAAGTAGGAAAACCAGCCAACAGATCTTCTTATAATGAAGATCGGTAATGTCGAAGTGAAGGTCTCAATCCTCGCGATTGCGGTCTTTGTGATCTTCACTGTTTTTTTACTGGCTGCTTCCGTGTTCAGCACCGGGGTTCGGTCGCAGCTCATCTGGATGATCCCGGGACTTTTCCTGCTGCTCGTGATCCCTATTGTCCTCAACTACATGAGCCGCAGCCAGTATGCGGATGTTGAGCCGGTCTACGATATCGAGGCGAAAAACGTCCGGGTCAAACTGATAAACGAGAATATGATCGGAAAACCGGTCCGGATCGAGGGCGTTGTAGAGAAGGTGCGGTTCCAGTTCCTGAACCGCCCCCAGTTTATCGTGGCCGACCGGTCGGGCGGGATTTCCGTCAAGATGTTCACGAGCCCCTCCGAGGACATCCACGAACATGACGTGGTGGAGGTCGTCGGCATGGTGATCCGCCGCTATGTCGTTGTCGGCGATCCGGTGATCAACTGCGTCTCGATAAAAAGAATTGAGAAAAAGGCCGGGCCTGCAAAAGATCACTAAACTTCTGATGCCGTTTGCGCTCCCACATGTTTTGAGGTACCATGTCACAACCTGATGTTCACGCCGGAACCAAAGATTTCCCGGCGATATATGATCTTCTGGTCCCGGTGCTCTCGTTTGGGGGAGCGGCGCTTGCGATTCTCGTGTGGACAAACGGGATTGCCATCGACCTGCGCTTTACTGCGGCGGGCTGCGTGCTGGCCTCTGTTGTCCTCGCGTATCTTGCATGGGTCCGGCCAAAAAAGGACATCGTCGCGCTGACGACACCCATCTATGCCCTCATCTTTTTTGCCGTCCCGCTGGACGATGCCGTGGCAACGATCATCCTCGAACTGCTCTACGCGGTCAGCCTCTCGATCCTTCTCGTCCGGCTGAAGTACCGGTTTGGTAAGCCAGCTGCCGCCATTCCTGAGGGAGGAGCGCTTGTCGGCCCGCTCAAAGAGTACGTGGATAGAACGCACCAGGCCTGCGCCCGCATGCCAACCGCCGCGGCGCACCGGGCGGCGCTTGTGGTCCTGCGGTTTACGGCCGGTAACTATGGCGACGTGCCGCCGGAGGCACACGAGGGGATCCGCGAGCTTGAGGGGTCGGGTTGTGCACCCGCGTTCACGAGGGCTTTTGAGATTGTGGCAGAGCAGGCGGAAATCACAGAAAAGTCCCGGCCACGGCCGTCGTTGTACAAAGAGTTTGCCGCGTCCGATGCTGCGCTGCTTGCCCGGCCGTTATTGCCCAAAAAGAAGAACGAAGACGGGTACGACCCGGGCTACGATGCGGCGCTCGACAATGCGCTTCTCCTGCTCTTTGCTGCGGGGTGGACTGCATCGGAAGCGGACCGTCCGCACCTGCGTACGGCAGAGGCGTTTGCGGCAAAGGTGCTGGAAGAGTAACCTCCGTTTCGGGTTCATCAACGCGAAAACCCCCCACGTTGCGGTCCGATTAATTTTCCTTTTTTTATTTATTGTGTCGGGCACGGTTTTTTGTGATCCGGCCGGATCACGGATTTATTGCCGGAAAATCCGGTCCAAAAAACGATCCGGGTGAACCGGTTCTTGTGCACAGTAATGACGTTGTGATTGGGTAACGGTCAAAAAGATGCGCCGGAACCTTTGGGAGGGTACGAATCTCTCTCCAGGTTGTATTACAAAAATTGGAAAGTACCCCAGCCCTTAACTGCACAAACAGGTGATTTGGGTGATAAATAGGGTAGCGTACCCCATGCAATGATACAACAGGCATCTTTTACCCCGCAATCCCGTGTGATTGTATTCGACGTTTTAAAGGGATGAATTGGAATTTGGGAGACCAACAAAAATGGCAAAACAAAAAAGTAAACTGATTGATATTTTCACGAATAACGAACAGGAGATCCTTGAGGACTGGATGCGTGAACAGATCGTTTCGATTACTTACCGAAAAGACCTTCTCACCGAGGCCGAACTCCGTACGCAGTCCGCAGAACTGATGGGTCTGATAATCGCCGCGAGCCGCAGCGGGAATGTCACCGATATCACCACGCTTGAATGGAAACCGGTGCTTGATTTTCTTGCGGCCACCTCAAAGACCCGGGCGGCGCAGGGCTTTACCACCCAGGAGACGGCGACCTTTATCTTCTCTTTAAAGCAGCCGGTCTTTGCGCGCATGAAGTCAGAACTGGGGACCAATGCCTCGGCACTGGCGGAAGAGATCTGGATTGCAACGGTTCTTCTGGACAAACTGGGACTCTTTACCGCCGAAACCTACCAGAAGAGCAGGGAGGATATCATCCGGCGCCAGCAGCTGGAACTCCTGGAACTCTCGACACCGGTCATCAAGATCTGGGAGGGCATTCTTGTCCTCCCGCTCATCGGCACGCTCGACGATTCCCGGACGCAGGTCGTCATGGAGAACCTGCTCCAGAGCATCGTTGAAACGAACAGTGCCATTGCCATCATCGACATCACCGGGGTACCGGCTGTTGACACGCTCGTTGCCCAGAACCTGATAAAAACGGTCTCTGCTGCACGGCTCATGGGAGCGCACTGCATCATTTCCGGCATCCGCCCGCAGATCGCCCAGACGATGGTACATCTCGGAGTGGCGTTTGGAGACGTAGTCACGAAGTCGTCCCTCGCCGACGCCCTGAAATATGCATTCCAGCAGTCCGGGATTACCGTTACCGGATAGGTATAACCAGGTGAGGGCGAGGATGGATAAGATACCCGTACTGAAAATAGGCGACATCCTGTTGATCACGATTCAGGTTGACATGCATGACCAGCTCGCCATTTCCCTCCAGGATGACCTCACGGCCCGGATTGTCAAGGATCATGCGAAGGGCGTACTCATCGACATCTCATCGCTCGAGATGGTCGACTCGTTTATCGGGAGGATGCTGGGGAACATCGCTGCGATGAGCCAGGCCTTGGGGGCACAGACGGTTGTCGTTGGTATGCGTCCGGCAGTGGCGATTACGATCGTAGAGCTCGGACTCCCCATGGAGAATATCCAGACCGCTTTAAATGTCGAGAGGGGTGTCAGGAAACTCAAGAGCGCCATGGATGAATCTGATAAAGGGTTCCAAAGATGAATCAACCGGAGCCCGAAACCGTTGATCTCAAAACAGGTGAAGATATCGTCAGTGCCAGAAAGAAAGTCCGCACCGGTATGATTGAATTGGGATTCACCCTCATTGACCAGACGAAGATGGTGACTGCCGCAAGCGAACTGGCACGAAACACCATTGACTATGGCAAAGGGGGAACCATGCGCATCGAACACCTTGTAAACGGGGAACGGATCGGAATCCGGCTCATCTTTCTCGACCATGGCCCGGGCATCCCGGACATCCAGCAGGCGTTAAAAGACGGCTTCACCACCGGTTCCGGGCTTGGGCTTGGGCTGGGCGGTTCAAAGCGGCTGGTAAACGAGTTTGAGATCAGGTCAGAACCGGGCAAGGGTACACAGGTAACTGTGACGCGATGGCGATGAACGAAAGGGCATGCATCCATATCAGGGAAATGAGCGATGTCATGGAAGCCCGACAGACAGCGATGACGATCAGCGGGGCGAAGGGATTTGGTGTGGTCCAATCCGGGAACGTTGCCGCCATCGTGACTGAACTCGCAACAAACCTCGTGAAGCATGCCGGGGAGGGAGACATCCTCCTCCGTCTCTACACTGATGCAGAAGTTTCCGGGATCGAATGCCTCGCGCTTGACCGGGGTAAGGGGATAAAGGATATCGGCAGGAGCCTCAGGGACGCAGATCCTGCCGGGACCGGGCAAGGAGACGGCCTTACCTCAGTCCGACGGCTCTCTTCTTTTTTTGACTTCTACTCCCAGCCGGAGAAGGGCACTGCAGTCCTCGCGCGGATCGATAAAGAATCGCCAGCACATAAATCCGGTCCACAGCATCCACGGCATACCTCCCGCATTGAGAATGGTGTGGTCTGCCTTCCTCTCCAGCCGGGTGAGCCCTGCGGCGACGGGTGGGAGATAATCCGGTTACCGGGCAGAACCGTCATCCTTGTGGTTGACGGGCTGGGCCACGGGCTCGAAGCATCGAAGGTTCAGGAAGAAGCGATCAGGATCTTCCGGAAGAACCCGACCCGTGAACCGGTAGAAATTCTCAGGATCCTGCATGCCGCGCTCACGGGCACCCGTGGGGGAGCGGTAGCCGTTGCCGTGATCGATGAAAAAAAAGGCATGGTCACGTTCGCTGGCGCTGGCAATATATCAGGACGGATCATCACCGGTCCTGACTCACGGGGCATGGTATCGTTAAACGGGACGGCGGGTATCGAGATCCGGAAGTTTCTGGAGGACTCCCACTCCTGGGAATCCGAGTCCCTGTTAATCCTGCACTCCGACGGGCTTACCATGCAATGGGACCTGGAAAACTACCCGGGACTTAAGCGAAAGCATCCGGCTCTCATCGCAGGTGTCCTGTTCCGGGATCACACGCGGGGAGGAGACGATGTGACGGTTCTTGCCGTAAAAAAGGTTGAGATGAATGTATGAACCCCGTGATCACGAAAGTTGCATTGCAAAATGTTCAGGACATTGTCTCAGCCGGGTTCCGGACACGCATCATTGCAGAACAACTCGGATTTGATAAGGACGACCAGACCCGTATCAGTACCGCAGTATCAGAGATTGCGAGGACCGCGTTTGAGTATACCGGCGGGGGGGAGATCGAATTTTTTATCGATACTGATGTGGAACCCCGGGTCTTTGGCATCACCGTCCGGGACCACGGGAAAGAGGATCCCCTGATTGAAGTACCCGGGAGCGGGGTTACATCAGAAACCGGGATGATGGAGGGCATAAACGGCGCCAAAGGCCTGATGGACTATTTCCACATCGATGCGTATCCAACCGGCAGCACGGTTTTCCTGGGGAAGAACCTTTCACCTGCCACCCTGCAGGTGACCCCGGAACTCATTACCCGAATCGCCGATGTGCTGGTGAAGACTGCCATCCAGAACCCGTTCGAAGAGATCCGGGACCGGAACCAGAACCTCATCCGTATTCTGGAGGAACTGCACGTAAAACAGGTAGACCTGATCAATGCCAACGATGAACTCGACAGCACCAACCGGGGTGTTGTGGCGCTGTACGCGGAACTGGACGACAAAGCCCTCTCTCTAAAAGCATTCGGTGAGGATCTTGAGAAACGTGTAGAGGAACGGACGAGGGAACTCCAGAATGCCAACACGGAACTGAAAAATGCCAAAGAAGAACTGCATATGCAGTTGGATGGACTGGCAGAGCGGGACAGGTTGCTTGGTGAGAGCGAGGAGCGGTTCCGCATCAGTGCACAGAGTGTCAGCGATGTTATCTGGGACTGGAATATTCCTGATGGCAGGGTGGACTGGTATGGCCGTATTGATGAGATACTGGGCTACGCCCCGGGTGAATTTCCCCGGACACTGGATGCATGGGAGAAGATCATTTTCCCCGATGACCGGGACCGGGTACTATCGATACGGGACAGGCATGTAATGATGCAGACCCCCTATAATGCAGAGTACCGGGTGGTACGGAAAGACGGGGAGATCCGCTCCTGGACCGATAAGGGCACTGCAATGCGGGATGAAAAAGGAAGAGCACACAGGGTGGTGGGTTCCTGCAGTGACATCACCGACCGCAAACGTGCGGAAGAAGCGAAAATTGCTTCCGAGATGCGGTACCGCCGGCTTTTTGAGACGGCCCAGGACGGCATCCTCATCCTTGACGACGTGACCGGCCAGATCGTCGATGTCAATCCCTTTTTGATTGCCATGCTGGGATTCACGCGCGAAGAGTTCCTGGGTAAAAAAATCTGGGAGATCGGGCTCTTTAAGGACATTGTTGCCAACAAAGACAATTTCGAAGAACTGCAACGGAAAGAATATATCCGGTACGAAGATATGCCCCTTGAAACTGCCGATGGGCGGCATATAAACGTGGAGTTTGTCAGTAACGTCTATGAGGTGAACAACAAGAAGGTCATCCAGTGCAATATCCGGGACATTACCGACCGGAAGAGGATGACCGATCTGGTCGAAGCGTCTCTTGCCGAGAAAGAGACCCTGCTTCGGGAGATCCACCACCGGGTCAAGAACAACCTCCAGATTATATCGAGTCTCCTCAACCTGCAGATCCGGAAGATAGACGATCCGAGGACCATTGAAGTCTTAAAAGACGGCCAGGCCCGGGTGCAGTCTATGGCGCTTGTCCACGAACACCTTTACAAGAGCAAAGACTTCTCCCGCATCGACCTGAAAAATTATATTCATTCGCTGGAAATGGAGCTCTCGCAGTCGTACGGAACCGCAAACGAGATTGTCCGGTTCGACCTGAACATCCCTGAGATTTATGTAGATATCAGTACCGCAATTCCCCTTGGTCTCATCATCAACGAACTGATCACCAACAGCTTAAAGTATGGATTTAAAGGCAGGAATGAGGGGAAACTCTCCATTACTGCTACTGAAGATCCTCAGGCACTTACGCTCATCGTGGCAGATGATGGTGTCGGAATGCCGGAGGGCATCACGCTGGAGAACCAGACGTCGTCACTGGGACTCCGGCTCGTAAAATCACTTACCGGCCAGCTCCACGGCACGGTTGCGATCGATCGCACCGGGGGTACGAAATTTATGTTTGTTATTCCCAAACTGACAAAAACCCCGGGGGAGACGTTCACGTGAGGATGATTCAATACCCGCCGGAAAACGAGAGGGATGTTTAAATGGGCCGACGGTCACCAGGTACCCGATAGAGAAATAGTTCAGGAAAAGCCGGTCGAGAGGCCGTCCCTGATACCGGTCTTTTTTTCTTTGTTCAGGTGGGAGATATACACCTCGAACTGGTTGTTTTTCACTGCGAACATACAGAAAATAGACCTCGACCTTTTCATTTTCACCATCTGCCCGGTATATTAATAAGATTTATTCGCGAGAACTCCTCATCGATTAGATGAACAGTAGTTCCTCCAGGTGCACCTCAATGGATTCTCCCCTTTTCGAACATCTCGGCAGATTTCTGGAACGAATAAAAAATGTAGGATTTTTCGAGCGGCTTTTCTCTTGGAGAACGATCGTCTCCCTCAGTTACGACGCCTACGGGGACTACCAGAAAGTCCAGGATACCTTAAGGAAAACGGATCAGGATATTTCAGATCTGACAGGAAAAATACGGGATCTCTCAAAGGATCTTGAAATACAGAAGCAGAACTTCGGGCAGGCACAGACCGATCTGGCAAGAGAACAGGGCCGTGTGCAATCGCTCAGCGATAAGGTGGGGGAGAAAGAAAGCGAGCGGGCAAAACTCGAAACAAGACTCTCCGAAACGATCACCAAAACGGACGAGACGATCCTCAGGCTCAAGGGAGAACTGATCGATCTCAAATCGAAAAATGAGGATCTGACACGAAGGATTGGGGAACGGGAGAACGAGGTTGGCGGGCTCAGAGAATCTGAAAGAAAAAACAGTGAAAATATTCAAAATAAGAAAGAAGAAATTGCGTCGCTTACGACAAAGATCGATCAGCTCAACCGACAATTCACTGAAGCCAAGGAAACGATAGCAAAGTTCAGCGAAAACGAGGAGGAACGCACTCGTATATATGATGCCCGGGTTACCGAAATCAACGCACTCAAAAAACAGCTGGACGATGACCGGCTCCGGGTGCAGGCTGAGCGGGACGCCGAGATCCACCGGCAGTACGAGGCTATGGAGCAGACCTGGAGGAAACACGAGGAAGTCGTCGAGCAGTCACTCCGGTCCATCTGCCAGCGCCACACGCTGGAATACTGCGACAAGGAAAAGTTCCCGGTGGCCGGGAAGAAACCGGATAATGCGATCCTGATCTGCGACCAGTACGTGATCTTCGATGCGAAAAGCCCGAAGAATTCCGAAGATCTCTCCAATTTCCCGTTATATATCCGAAACCAGGCCGAGGCAGCGAAAAAGTATGCAAAAGAAGAGAATGTCAAGAAGGAAATCTTCCTTGTCGTCCCGGCAAACACGGTTGAATACCTCGATGAATTCCACCTGGACATGGCCGATTACCAGGTCTATGTCGTCACCTATGACAGCCTTGAACCAATCATCCTCGCCTTAAGAAAGATCGAGGACTACCAGTTCGTTGATCAGTTAAGCCCGGAGGATCGCGAAAACATCTGTAACGTGATCGGCAAATTCGCGCATGCGACCAAACGAAGGATGCAGATTGACACGTACTTCTTCAACGAATTTTTAGGCCTGCTCCGGTCCTGCGAGTCACTTCCTGAAGATATCCTGAAAAAGGTTGTGGAATTCGAGAAGGCAGAAAAGATGAATCCCCCGATGGAGAAGCGCAAGAAATTGATCCCGACAAAAGATCTTGAACATGAGGTTAAAAGCATTACAAAGAAAGCGGAAGCCTACGAGATCGATGTAACTGCGGTGACAAAAGAGAAGATCGAGACGATCCCGCTCGATAAGTACCTGGAATAAATCCCTGCCTTTTTCTTCCCGCAGAATAACCACATATCATGCCAGCACAGTCTTCCCCTGAGTCATGTGAAGGGGCGGTCGTATACGATTATGCGCTCCCCGGGGAACAGCTGGATAACGTCATCAGCGGTTTTGTATCTGCAGCAAAGGAAGATCCTTTCACGAGCTGGCTCCTTCTCCCCACGGAGAGGCTGGTCCTTCATGTCACCCGGTCCCTGACGGAGAATAAGATCCCGATTGTCTCTTCCCGCATCTGTACGCTCGAAGGATTCTGTAAAATCCTGTTTGAAGAGAACCGGACCATCGACCGGTTCCTGTCAAAGGGCGAAGCGAAGCTGTTGCTCGCGCAGATTCTTGAGAACCTGGCAGCGAATGTCCCGCTCTTTGCAGCACGCGATCATCCGACATCCGGCACGATCGATGATCTTATGACCTTCATGAATGTCATCCTGACACGGAAAGTCCCGTTCCCGGAATGTCTTCTGACACTTGAGAGCGAGAAGAGCGATCAGCTTGACACGATCCTCACCGCATACCGGAACCGGCTTAGGGAACTGGACCTTGTCGACAGCAGTACGATCCTCGAATGGACGATCGATCACCTGTACCGTTCCGGCACTGCCCCGCTCGGGACGGTCTTTGCCTACGGGTTCCACGATACCCTGCCCCTTGAAGAGGATCTCTTCGGGGCCATACGGGAGCGTGCAGAAAAAGTCCATTTCTCCGTTCCCGATGGCATTGATCCGACAATTTTCAGGAACCGGCGTAAAGCGGGAGACCCGCCCGCACCGGTTGTGCCCTCCCTGCAATCAACGATCACCGGTCTTTTTTTAAAAACCGATGCCCTTCAGGCCGGGGAGCGTTTCCGGGTACGTACAGTTCCCACGCGGTATGCAGAAGTAGCCGGCATCGCTGCAGAGATCGGCCGGCTGAACCGCACAATGCCGCTTTCCGATATTGCGGTTGTGTTCCCGGAGATCCGCGAGAATCTCGGACTCATCGAAGAGGTATTTGCCGATTCCGGGATCCCGTGGAACGCGGCAGTCGGGCCCCGGCTCTCACAGGCACCAGTGGTCCGGTTCTTCCTGGATATCGCGGGTCTTGCCGCCACCGGGTATACCCGAGAAATTATTGTCCGGCTGATTGCAAGCCCATTCTTCCGGAAGGGGCCGGTTCCCGGCGGGTCGGGGTACCTGGATGCGGCCGAAGTCGATCTTGTGTCCCGGTATGCCGGGATCGACGGCCCCCACCCACCCTGGAAAAAACAACTGGCTTGGCTCCATAACGAGATGCAGGACGCAGAAAAGGCAAAGAACTTCCCCGGGATCACGGTTCAGTCCGTTGTACGTGTCCAGGAAGGAATGGGGATCCTTCTTGCCGGCCTCGATTATCTCTCAAAAAAGAAACGGCTCAGGGATCATATCGCCGGACTCAGGGAATTTTTGGATCTGTGGAATATCCCATACCTCTTCGGCGCACCGGAGGAGGATCTGAAGGCTCATGAGATCCGGATCGCTACGACATTCCGGTCCCGTATCGAAGCTCTCGCCCGGATTGCATGGATGCCGGCCGATACCCCCATCACCGCGTCGGAGTTTTTCCGGCTTGTCTCCACGGTTGCAAAAGAGCGGGACGGTGCCCTCCGGCAGGATGCCGATGGTGTTGCAGTTCTCGGTCTCCACGAATGCCAGCACCTGAAGTTTGGCGTGGTCTTTATCGGCGGACTCACCGAAGGTGTTGTTCCCCGGCTGACGACCCGGCTTCCGTTCACAAACTCCTTAGAGAACACCCGGATGGGAACCCGTACGCTTGCCGAGGTTCTCCGTGAAGAACAATATTATTTCATCGCGGCCCTGCTCGCCGCAGATCAGACCGTATACCTGAGCGCCCCGCTTGCCGATGGGGAGAAAACCCTGCTCACCTCGGCATTTTTCGAGCGGGTCAGGATGCGAACCGGGGAATGCCCGTGGCCTGCGTCCCCACAAAATCCATGTGTATCCCGGCGGACGGCAGCGATTGTGGCAGGGAACGGGATCCGCGAGGAAAACGCCTGCGGAGTTCTTGGCCTCATCCCGGGTTCGCAGGACATCAGCGATCTTACCCGGCGCATCAACATGGAACGGTATTACCGTAGGGGCGGATGCGATTCGCCGTATGACGGGATCCTCTACGGGGACGATGCGATTAGTGCAGTTCTTGCCGGGCAGTACGGTCCGGATCATGTTTATTCCCCGACAAGCCTTGAGACCTATGCCACCTGCCCGTTTGCCTATTTCCTCAGCCGCGTGATCGGGCTCGATGCCCTGCCTGAGGTGGAGCCGAACCTCTCGGCAAGCGATCGCGGGACTGCCATCCACCATGTCCTGAACACCTTTTACCGGCAGTGGCTGGCCTGCGGCAAAAGGGTCAGCCTCTCCACGCTCGCGGATGCAACGGAGATGATCCTCCGGATCGCAAAGGCCGAACTGGACACGTTTTCATTCCAGAGCCCGCTCTGGGATGCGACAAAGATCCAGATGCTTGGCGATCCCCGGACCGGTCCCGGGTGTTTCGAACGGTTCCTTGCAAGCGAAACGCAGGAAGAGAGTTCACCGCTCGTTCCATCGCGCTTTGAGTTCTCCTTTGGCATGGGAACCGAAGCGTCTGACGATCCCGCATCGTCACCGGAACCGGTTGAACTTGTGTCCCCGGATGGTGCAAAGAACCTGCGGATCCGGGGCCGGATCGACCGGATCGATATCACACCTTCGGGAGAGTTCCTCATCTATGATTACAAATCCGGCTCCACGCATCCAAAGGCAAAGGATATCGAGGCGGGAACTGCCCTGCAGCTGCCGCTCTATCTCTTGGCATTCGCACAGATCACCGGCTCGCACGGGATCGGCGGGGGATACTATACTATCCGGCGCGAGGTGGAGCGAAACATTGTCCTTGCAGATGCATCAGTAAGAGACCTGCTGATCACCCGGTTCAAACCGTCACCGGATTTTGCCGGTACGATCCGGCACTCCTGCGACTGTGCCTTTGCCTACATTGAAGGGATACGGAACGGGCGGTTCCCGCTTCCCCCGGAAGAGGAATGCCCGAATACATATTGCGACTTCAGGCGCATCTGCCGCTTCGATCCGTACCGGATTCTGGAGACCGGGGAGGAGACCTGATATGACAGCGACACCTCGGCAGGGAGAGGCGATCACCTTACACGACAAGAGCATGGTGGTCACTGCAGGTGCCGGGACCGGGAAGACGTACGTGCTCGTCCAGAAATATATCGACCTCCTGAAAACAAAAGGCGTGAGCGTGCCGCAGATCCTCGCCCTGACGTTTACCGACAAAGCCGCGGCCGAGATGAAGGACAGGATCCGTAAGGAGATCCTCCGGGAGGAAGGCCCGCAGTGGGAGAAGGCGGCGGAAGATTTCATGATTGCACCGGTCCAGACCTTCCATTCCTTCTGTGCGCAGGTGCTCCGGGAGTTCCCGATCGAGGCCGGTCTCGAACCCGGCTTTTCTGTTCTTGACGAGCAGCAGGTCTCCCGCATCCACAGCACCGCATACGAGGACCTGATCCATACCCGGCAGGAGGAGCCGGTGAATGCTGCAATCGTCCAGGTACTCGCCATCACCGAGCAGTACAACCTAAAGACGATACTTTCTGTACTGTACGCGAAACGGGAGCGCTATGCCCGGTTCTTCGCGGCCCTTAGTAAGGACGAGAGCCATGTGCTTGCAGTCTGGAAGACCGAGGTCAGTACATTCCGCGATGAGGAGATTAGTGCGCTGCGAAAGGATCCCTCGTTCTCCTCCCGGGTCCGTACGCTGCTTACCCTTGCTGCCGCGTACGATGGCGTGGATGACAAGGCGGCATTCTTCCTCCATGAGATCCGGCCGCTGCTTTCCGTGCTTGAAAATGCCGGTGACCCGGAGGAATTCTGCCGGGCTGCACTTGTACTTGCACAAAAGAGACCGGGCAATGTCGGGAGCAAAAAAGTCTGGAAGCCGGACGATCTTGCGGAGTTCAAAGGCTGCTGGAAAGATCTTGCCGGGATCCTGAACCGGAAGCACTCCCTCTTCCTGATGACCTTTGACGCATCCGATCCGGTCATTTTCGGCTCGGTGCAGTTCCTCAGAGCGCTGTCGCTTGTCTTCTCCCGGTATGCAGAGATTGTCGGCAGCGGGAAGGCGGCACTTGGCGGTCTTGACTTTGCCGACCTGATCCTCCATGCCCGAACATTATTCCTCGAACAGGGCGACCTCGTTGCCACGCACTTCATGCCCCGGTTCCGGTACATCCTTGTCGATGAGTTCCAGGACACGGACCCGTCGCAGGCCGATATCATCCGGGCGATTGTCGGGACACCCTCGCCTGAAACAGACTGCCTCTTTATTGTCGGCGACCCCAAGCAGTCGATCTATCTCTTCCGCGATGCGGACGTGACGCGCTTTAAGGAGGCGCAGGAGATTATCACGGCTGCGTGCAGGGGCCGGAAGGTGACGCTCGACACCAGCTTCCGGAGCACAAAGGAAGTGATCGGCCTTGCAAACATTATCTTCTCCCGACTGCTTGCCTCCGCAGAGAAGCCGTGGGAGTTCGGATACGAGCCGGTCGGGATTGCCGATAACCGGGCCGGTCATTCCGGTTCGGTGGAACTGCTTCTCCCGCCCAAAGGGTGCGATGCGGCCGGGACAAAACGGAGCGAGGCCGGCATGGTGGCCCGGCGGATCCACAGCATCACAAATGCGCAGCCGCTTTCCGTGTACGAAGAACTACCGGACCATTCGTTTATCTCCCGCCCGGCCCGGTACGGCGATATCGCGATCCTGCTCGAAGCGCGGACGAACCTCTCATATTACCTTGCGGCTCTCGGCGAGTACGGGATTCCTTTCTACGTCCACGGCGGGACCGGGTTCTACCACCGGCAGGAAGTGTACGATCTCGCAAATATCCTTTCGTTCCTCGAACACCGGCACGACAGCGTGAGTCTTGCCGGGATCCTGCGGTCGCCGTACTTCGGCCTCCCGGATACGGAACTCTTCCGTATTGTGCAGGAACGCGGGAATACGCTCTGGGACAAACTCGGGAAGTACGCGGAACAGGATGGGCCGGCAGCGCACGCACGCGACCTTCTCGCTTCGTGGCAGCAGTACGCCGGCCATGTGGGGCTCGTCGCACTGCTCCGCCGGATCCTGTACGAGTCCGGTGTCTGCACCGTGTATGCCGCGCTCCCGGCCGGGGAACAGGTCCTCGCAAACATCGAGAAGCTTGTTGCCATGGCCCGGAACCGCGAGGAGGCCGGGCCGTATGCACTCGCCGATTTCACCGCCGATCTCCGACAGGCGATGGACGAGGACGAGCGGGAGGGCGAGGCGCAGCTCGATGCGCTTGCTAAAAACGCGGTCAACATCATGACCGTGCATGCGGCAAAGGGATTAGAGTTCCCGGTGGTTTTCGTGCCTGACATGGGCGCGTCCTTCCGCGAGACCTATCCCCCGATCATGATCGGCGAGAACCCGCTGGTGGTGGGGGTAAAGGTCCCAAACCCTGCGGACAATTTTGCATTGACAGAGAGCGCCGTGCTCCTTACCCTGCGCGAGCAGCAGCGCCAGAAGGAGCGGGCCGAGAGGAAACGGCTGCTCTACGTGGCCCTGACCCGGGCCCGCGATCATCTCTTCATGAGCGGGACGGCCCCGGAGGATCCCGGGCTCTCGTTCGATCTCGCCCGGTCCCGGATCGAGTGGATCGTTCTGGCCCTTGGCGTGACCGGGGATGCGATTGCTGCCGGCGGCCTCGCGCTGCCGGACGGTCCCAGGCTTGCGATTGTTTCGGACCCGGCAGCGATCCCGGCCGAGACCGGGCGGGTCGAGCCTTCTCTTATCATTGTACCGGAGGAATGTGCGGGGAAGTCCGGGACCCGGGCAGAGCCGGTGTACGATGCCGGGCCGGGGCGGGTGAAGGTTGTTTCCGTTTCGGAGCTGGAGCGGGGAACAGCAGAGGGACCGGTGCCGGCCCGGGAGCCCGGTGCATCGAAGTACCTGCCGGGCGTTGAAGGGACAGTCAAGGGCACGATCATCCATGAAGTCCTGCGGGGCCGGGATGCTGCGACCGTGCTCAAAGAGTACGGGGAATTTTCGGAGGAGCATCTCCGGCAGTGCGAGGAGATCTGCGCTGCTTTTTTCTCTTCGGATCTGATGAAGCGGGTGAAACGGTCGTATTGTGAAGTGCCGTTTGTGATCGCGTGGGAGGGACAGCCGGTGACGGGGGAGATTGACCGACTCTGTGAACTCGACGATGACTCGTGGGCCGTGATCGATTACAAGAGCGAGCCGGTTTCTCCGGAAGAGTATGCTTTGGTTGCGGAGGAGTACCGGGTCTCGATGGCTGTTTATAGAGAGGCGGCGAAGCGGCTGGTGTCGGGGAAGGAGGTTGCCGCTTATTTGTACTTCACAGAGACCGGGGAATTTTTGCCGATGAAGTCCTGAAACGATTTGGATCTTTTTTTCTAAACCCGTCGAATTGGACGGGATTAACAGACGAATTTTTCCCCAACCCTATCCTTATTGTAACAGAATCGCCCGGCTCCTGTTCAAAGACAGTTCAGCCCCCTGCAAACACCCTCCCTGGCCGGCCCGTTTACAAAAGCGCAGGTACATTTCCCGGTTAGCTAACTGCACCCACAATTTCGGTTGGATCGGACCTCAACCAGATCAATATGCCCGCCGCTGGTCCGGTAAATGACAAAGGCATTCCCAAACGATCGGTCATATGTGGAGTCCTGGTCGCTGATCTGACCAAACTCTTATTTTCAAGGAATCACTTAATTCCATACAAGGACTATGGTGATCCAGATGCCCGAACAGGTAATCTCCCGAAAGCGGAAAAGTCTCATCATAAAAAAGCTGGAAACCGCAGCACCAGCCATCCGCACAAAATTCGGGGTGAAGCGTATCGGCATCTTTGGCTCCTTTGCCCGTGGCGAACAGACTCGGAAAAGCGATATTGACGTTCTCATCGATTTCCAGCCGGGAAAAGAAACGTACACCAATTTCATGAACCTCGCTGACTTCTTAGAGGATCTCTGCGGCAGGAAGGTGGACATCCTCTCGGAAAAATGGGTATCCCCGCTCCTGAAGCCCTTCATCAGCCAGGATGTGATCTGGATTGAAATCTGACAGGGTTCTCCTCATCCACATTAAAAACGAGATGATGTTTCTCCAGCGAATTGCAAAAGGCCGGACCCTGGACGATCTGGTCCATGACGACTATTTTTCTCATGCCGTAAGAAGTGCGATTGAAGTGATCGGTGAGGCGTCGAAAAATATCTCCCCCGCGGTACGAGAACAATACCCCGCCATAGAATGGAAAAGAATGTCCCAGACACGCGATCGGATTATCCACCGGTATTTTGATATCAACTGGCAGATTGTGTGGGATCTGATCACCATTGAGCTCCCGGTTCTCGAACCAAAGATTTCCGCAATCATCCGGGATCTGGATCGAAATTCTTCTTTGTAATGTCTGAATTCAGCACAGCCCGTTACCACTCTCCCTGTCGTGATCTTCCTTTGTAAAGTTCCTTTGTAAAGCCCCCTTTCGGCAATGACCGACAGACCGTATCCCTAAAAAGCCCGATACGGCCCCGGATTGGCAATCCGGCGATCCCGTTTTCCGGTTCCACAGGAAACGATGTCCACGCCCACGGAAAAAACGACATTAAAGGGGTATTTTCAAAAACCGGGCAAATAGAAGGCCACTTCAACCTGCTTGATAGCGGGCCTGTACGGGCCACGGTTTTCCGGAGGGGTTATTGTATGGGGGCGGGGGCAAAAAAGGGCGTTATTGTCTCCGAGACCTCTGGGCCGGGATGCGGAGACCGTGCTCAAAGAGTACGGGGAATTTTTTTGAGGAGCATGTCCGGCAGTGCGAGGAGATTCGCGCTGCGTTTTTCTCATCCGACCTGATGAAACGGGTGAAGCGGTCGTATTGTGAAGTGCCGTTTGTGGTGACGATTGATGGGAAGCCAGTGACGGGGAAGACTGACCGGTTGTGCGAGATGGATGATGGGTCGTGGGTGGTAATTGATTATAAGTCGGAATCAATTGCATCTAACCTGTATCCTATGATAGCAGAGGAGTATAAAATCTCAATAAGGACATACACAAACGCAATCGAGCAAGTGGTTATGGGGAAGGACGTAGAGGGATTGCTATATTTTACAGAAATCGGCGAATATTCGATAATTTGAAAATTGGATGATAATTCAAATCGTATAAGATAAAATGGGAAATATTAAGGTCTCCATTCCCAATAGATACTTTAGAGAACTTAAATGATTACTCGTCCACATCAGCAAGAAAGTCTTGGTATCGCATATATCCAAGCTGTGGCTGCGATTGCTGGATATAACAATTCGATTTCACGTATTTTCGATTATAAAGTTGACGGGTCTTTTCATCAAGTAAGTAAAATTAATAGACAATTTGAGGAAAATGGATATACACTTGATTATCAACTGAAGTCAACATATGATTTCGCGATTGAAGAGGATCAGATAAAATATGACCTTGAGGCAAAAAACTACAACCATCTTGTTCGTCGAGCGAATAATCCCGGAAGTACCCGGATGATATTAATTTTATTTTGTATGCCTCGTGAACAAACGGACTGGGTTCAGCTTTCTCCGGAACAGTTAATTATCAAATATAGTTGCTATTGGGATCAAATTAGTGGTGATGAGATCCCAAATACTAGTACAAAGACTATTCGGATAAACCGAGAACGAAGACTTACTGGGGACTCCTTAAAAGAAATTTTTGAAAAAATTTCCCGAGGTGAGACAAATCTATGCTAAAAATACAATATACTGATCCTGAATTAGTTTATCTGACTCTCGGGAACTTCATTCCCTATTTAAAAATGAATAATTGGAATCAAATTGTATCAGATCCTTTCTTTGTATTTCAAGGCCATGAAGATGACGACGGTGATCCAATAAAGATTGTATTACCAAAAGGTGATGATCATGATGACGTTCTTCGTAGATATGCTGATGCAATTAATTTATTGAGTGTTTTAGAAAATCGATCTCCATATGAGATAATTAAAACGATAAATTCCATTGATAAAGATATCATATTCATAAAATTTGATACTTCATCGATATCTTTAGCACAAGCAGCGGGTTTTGTAGAAAAAATTCGAAGATTCTGGAGTTTGGCTGCCTCATCTGAAGAGAGTCCCCAACAATTCTTATCAAAATCACTTGGAATTGGGATGTTATATACCGATAAATGTTGTTTCGGTCATACCATAAAAGGAAGTTTTGGATTTACAATAGAATCACCTGTTTCGCCAAGGCCACATCCCCAATCTACACTTGATGGGGGGAAAGTCGAACAAATCCCCCCCTTTGAACGTCGTGTTGTTGAGAGGATCATTAGAGGAATTAAAAATACTCAAGAAGCAGTGATCGAAGGCAATGTTGATATTTTAGTGAATAATTATAAAACCGGGTTGAATGCAAATACTTGTGATGTACTTTCTGAAATACTCGAAAATTTTAATGAAAAACAATCGGAATATTTTGTTTCTTGGTCGCCAATTTGGGAAATTAAGCCCGATATCGCAAATATAAGAGTACAACTTGATTCAAAAGCCCCAGAATACCTGAAATCCGCATCAAAAACTTTAAAACAAGAAGATACAGTTCAAATTGTAACAATAAATGGAAAAATTGTCGAGTTAAATCGTGATCTGGATGCTCATGAAGAAGAATCCTCTGACGAGAGCATTATTATTGTATTAGATGAATCTGGACGGCGAGTGCATGTCCTATTGAGTGAAGATGAATATAGAGATGCATGTAATGCACATCGGGATAAAAAAACAATATCAATCGTAGGTACTTTAGAAAAAATTGGTCATTTTTGGCATTTGTTAGCTCCCCACGATTTCCAAATATGTAGCTGAGTTACTAAACTAGTAAAATAGTAATTATGGTTCTCGTAGTAAATTGAGGATAAAATGATTAAACGGATAAAAACAATCCAAGATTTCCATATTTTTCATAATTTTGAATGGGGTACAAATCTGGATGATTTCAAACAATACAATCTGATCTACGGTTGGAATGGTTCAGGAAAAACAACGCTTTCCAAGTTCTTGCGCCAGATTGAACTACGCGAAGTATCTTCAGATTGTGAGGGGTTCAACGTTCTTACTGAAAGCGGATCCATAAATGAAAGAAATATCTCTGAATCCTCATTGAATCTAAAAGTATTCAATCAGGATTTCGTAAAAGAGAATATATTCACCGATTCCGGGGAAATAACTCCAATTTTTTACCTTGGTCGAAAAGATATTGCGACAAAAAAACTGATCGAATCTTTAAAAAATCAACAAAGTGCACTCTTTGAAAATGAAGAGAAAACTAGAAAAGATATTGATAAACAGAAAAAGGGATTTGAGAAATTTTGCTCGGAGAAAGCAAAAGGAATTAGAGATTCACTCCGTTCTGCTGGGGAGAATAAATATAACAACTACGACAGTCGCAATTTCAAGGCCAAATGCAGCACTCTGGAAAATGAAGAATTTATAAAAATAATATTGCCTCAGGAAAAATTAGATGAGATGAGGCAGATCATAACCTCTAAATCGAAGGAGAAACTCACTCCAATTTCATCTCACCTTCCCGAATTAACAGAGTTGGAATCCATTGTTCAACAGACTTTGATCACCACAGTTGTCTCGAACGTTATTGAACGATTAAATGGAGATAGTGAATTGAGTCCTTGGATAAACCAAGGATTATCCCTTTTAAAAAATAGAGAACTGGAAGTATGTCCTTTCTGTAATCAGCAATTGCCAGCAAATCTCGTTGAGCAACTAGAAGGTCATTTCAATAATGAATTTGAATTATTTATCCAAAAAATGGATCATTTAATTGTTAATTTTAGATCAATAAAGGAACAAACCAATCTTCACTTACCTAGCAAATCTGACTTTTACGAGGAAATTTCATATGAGTATGAGAAACAAAAGAAGATTTTTCTATTGGAGATTGGGGAATACTCTCACTTTATTGATTTGCTTGTAGATGATCTTAATAAAAAACGAAATAATCCTTTTGCTAAATTTGATATTCGGCATTCTGCCCCACAATTAAAAATCAAGGAAACTATTGACATAATCAATAAAATGATCGTATATCATAATGCCAAAACTGATAATTTTACAAGTGTAATCCAAGAAGCAAGGCGGAAATTAGAAGACCATTTTGTGGCTGAAAATTTGGAAGATTATTTGGAAGCCGAAGAAACCCTGACAGATACCCAAACGAAATATAATGATATCGAATCAAAAAGCGCCGAAATTTATTCTCGGATAATAGATCTCGAAAAGAAAATAGTAGAGCAACGGACTCCTGCGGAAGAAATCAATTCAGACTTACGCAGTTATCTTGGTCATGAAGAAATTAAATTTGATATTGAAGGGGAGGGTTATCAAATAATACGAAATGGTGCCGTCGCCGATGCATTAAGTGAAGGAGAAAAAACAGCAGTATCATTCATATACTTTCTTAAGACACTTCATGACAAAGATTTTGATTTTAGTCATAGTGTAATAGTGATAGACGATCCGATATCCAGTCTTGATTCAAACTCCCTCTACAATGCGTTTAGTTTTTTAAAAAATCGTACTGAAGGGGTTCAACAATTATTTGTACTCACTCATAACTATTCATTCTTTAAGGAAGTTAAAAATTGGTTAGTAAATCCAAAGCATCCAAAGCGATCGGAAAAATCCAGTTTGTATATGTTGAAAAATACAATCGTAGAAGGATATCGTGTAGCGGAACTTCACCCACTTGACGACCTCCTCAAAAAATACACTTCCGAATATCATTATCTATTCAGCCTTGTTTATAAAAATGCAACATCATCAGAAAATAATCTAAAAAACTATTACCTCCTCCCCAACGTTTCTAGAAGATTATTAGAATCGTTTTTTGCATTTAGGTTTCCAACTCAAATCGGCTACTTTGGCAATCAATTTGCAAAAATAAAAATTGACGAAGAGAAAAAAACCCGAATACTCAGATACACGGATGCAAATTCCCATAGTGATCATATACGTGCAGACACAGAAGGAGATTTGTCATATTTAGATGAAACTCCCCAGGTATTAACTGACATATTAGAATTGATAAAGAAGGAAGATGAGAAGCATTTCAATGAAATGATTTCGATCATAAATAAAGATTCGACATAATTTTTTTATTTGATAAATTGAATATAACATAAGTAAGAGTACAATTATTGTTATTTTTGCTCTGTAAAACCTCCCGTGCCCTCCAGTGATTATTTAAGATATATGAAATTTTTCGCTAGCCTTCTGATGAACTATCGCAATTTGGGAGATGCCCACGCGGCGGGGGCGAATGGACTCATGCCGTAACCCCCAAGAGCGTTAATCGGTTATCTCAATGATTTCTACAGAGCAAAAATAATAAGAAACCGGCATACATTCCTCGTGTACCTTATTGATATTCTACAAATATCAAGACGGGTGTGAGTTCTCTGTGTTATTATGATTAATCCAGTGTGGATACCCAATCTCCAAATGATGATTTGATTTGTCTTGCATATGGAGAAATATAATTTTTATATTCGGCCTCGTGATCGGATCGCCGTACTATCGTGATTCTTTTACAATTTTGATGTTTAGGTCCCGCTCTTCTTATCACTAATCGGGTTAGTCTATCAGCTTTCGGGAGGGAATAGCCAATGATAGTTAGGGTTTTTGCATTGTGAACTGATGATGAGAAACCAGTCCATACTTTTTTCAAATCATGATCCTCAATTCTTTTACTTGGTGTTGGAGAGATAATCACGGGGTCTCTTCCTTTACATTGTTCAATATCTTCGAAATTAAGTGTGTTCGTAACTAAAAAAGTCTCTCCGTAATTAATTAAATTAGAAAATTCGTGAGGTTTGAATCGCCCCCTATAAAACCAATTTATTGATCCATGGGGTTTTAATATAGAAATTATGTCGGGATCTCCAGAAATGCCATAACAGTATTTTATTCCATTTTTACTTAATGCTGTTTCAAGTAACAGATCATAATTGAAATTAATGTAGATTGTTTTATGATTAAAATATTCGACCATTTTAAAAATTTTGGATAGATCACCACATACGTTTATTTTTTGGAACGACCATAAATAATCACAGATCATTCTTTTAATGCCATTTTTTAATTCAGTTACTTTATTTTCTCTCCAGTAATAACCGATATTTGAAGAGGATCTAATATTTGCATAATGTTCGGCAACATCTAACATTCCAAGAAAGTCTTCAATATCAGGATAATTTTGTTTCTCTATGTCAAAGTCTTGATAAAAATGAGTGACGAACCGTATCAAATCCTTCATTCGTTGTGAATTTTGTGAAGACTTGGTGCAAATATCTTTCATTAACTGATCTGCTAACGGATAACTATATTCTTTTGAGAAGCCAGCTCCGAGAATAACAAGGTTGTATTTCCCAAATTTTTTTGGGATTCGGGTAACGAGATTTACCGAATTTAAGGTTGTTTCCAAGGTAATGTCAACTCTTTTTGAATTTTTCTGTGAGGGGCAACATCCACCGGGTCCTAAAACTCCGGCAACCAATATTTCACAATTTCCAAAGTAAAGACTGAAATTATCTGCATCCCCTTGCACCTTTGGTATTATTACACTGTGCCATTAATGGACATTTTCCATTATCATTCATATATGGTGGGCATGGGGGCAATGTCAGTAAGTCCTCATTTTCTTCAGATTTCTCTGTGAGATCGATCGTGGATTTTATTTTGTGAAACATCTCTTCTTGATTTCTGTAGGTTATTTGATACACAAGAACGAGCTTGTTTAATTTGGGAAATACTCTGATTATCAATCCTTTATTCTTTCCGTGAAGTGCACAAATTATTCCCAATTCTGCCAAGTGATATTGAGATGGTTTTGTGTATTTCATTTCATCTCTCATACTGATATTTTCAATATAAGGAACGATTTCTCCATCTCGGTGTATGGAACTTTTCATTTTTAACCAGCGGAATCCAATTCGGGCACGAGGATCGCGTAATGATTCAGCGACTGATTGTCTCTCAGTCTTATCAAGATCAATACCCTGACGCTTTTTTAGAATTCCAACTGATGACCACAAACAGGCTTTATACTCATATACTTCATCGTTATCGTATGATGATTCCACACCGGCTATAGCCTCCATGTAATGTTTCCTCGGAACAAGCATATCCCGGGTTGAGAGGCAAAAAACGTCTGGAATTCCTGATTCTTCTCTTGCTTTTATCAATTGCTTGGTGAAATTTTCATCGTATGAAATTTCTACTGATTTTTGAAGAGGAACCGTATTAAGTGGGGCAAGTTTAGAACAAGAACAGAGACCCCGAAGATGATACTGACAACCGGTGTCAAAGTACCGGCATCGACCTAACTTTGAGGGATCTTGTTTTTCAAAGGCTTCGTCAAGAAGACTGATTCGAGAGAGTAATATTGTTTTTATCTTTCCTTTATCTTTAATATCAATTTTAAACGCTTTAATCTCAAAAGGCTTTGAATTTTTCATATAAACAAGATAGTTATTTTTTGGACTTGATGGGTGAATTACAGAATAAAATACAATTTGTTCAAGATCTTGAGGATAAATAGAAATTATCTCCTCGGGAGTGCTAGGGATGGAATCTTTTGTTTTAAATTCGAGGAGTGAATCTCCAAGCCGGTGATCTATCTTACCTCGAACTCCCGGTATATTTACCCATGCACCGTCAAGCAACCCTTCTTCTGCACAGAAGTCCGGGAGATTTTTAAACCAGATACCTGCGAAATTATGCAACTGTTTTCCATATGCGAGTTTTCGGGCGATCTCTTGAGGTCTTTTAACCTCAGGATGAATTCTTGAAAAATAGGTTTGAGCAGGATTAGTTACATGAGTGATGTAATAATAATTCCTTGGGGCAGGTTCTTCAGTAAGTTGTGCATTCATCACCCCTTTCAAAAGAGAAGAAAGAGAATCGTCATAAGTAATACTCGTTACAAAACCGTTGAGTTCCTCGATAAGTCCCATGGTAATTCCCATTTAACCCTATAAATAGTGTGAATATACTAACTCATTGATAATTAATTCGATTCAATTCGTCAATCCCAAATACCCACCCACCTAAAATTAAACCAAATGCTCCTCTTCCTCGACACCGAAACCACCGGCCTCCCCAAACACTCCGCAACAAACGACCCCGTCGAAAAATGGCCCCGGGTCGTCCAGCTCGCATGGTCCTTATACGACAGCGACGGGACCCGTGAAAGCCGGAACAGTTTCATCATTTACCCGACGGACTTTTCCATCCCGATGGACTCTGCCAGAATTCACGGGATCACGACCGAGCGGGCGAAAAGTGAGGGCGTGTCGCTCTTTAAGGTGCTCCCGCAGTTCAATGCCGATGTGGAGAAAGCGGAAACGGTCGTTGCCCACAATCTTGATTTTGACCTGCCAATCGTCACGACGGAATTTTTGCGGTGCGGGCTCGCAACAGATCTCCCGGACAAACAATACTTCTGCACCATGAAAACCCCGCAGGTTGTCTCCTGGTGTAAACTTCCTTCAAAATCCGGCAGGGGATACAAATGGCCGACTTTAAACGAGCTGCACCTGCAGTTGTTCCAGGAAGAATTCACCGGCAGCCATAACGCCGGCGCCGATGTGGAAGCCTGTGCAAGATGTTATTTTGAATTGAAGAGGCGGGGAATTATCGAATAGGGTTAGTATAATGGGAAGGGCTGGCCAGTACCCGGAAACGTTTCCGTTCCCGTACACAAACCCTATAATAATTCGCGACCAAGATCCACGTATACTAAAAGGGTGAACAGGAATGGTCAGGGCAATCGAATGCATCTATGAGGACAATGTTCTCAAACCGGTGGGAAAGATCCAACTCAAAGAAGGTGAGCGGATCCGGGTGACCATCGAAAAGAAGCTCAGCTTTGAGCCTATCCGTCTCAAGAAGAAAGTTACATCGGATCGCATCAGTGCTCTCAAGGATGAGTCATGGACCTCTTCCTAGACACTTCTTTTATTATCCCGCTCCTTATCGAGACCGATACGACACAGAAGGCCCGTGATTTTTTCTCATCGTTCCCGGGCGCCTGTGCTGTAAGCATGTCGGTGTATGAAGAAACCTTCTTTGTCGGACTCCGGCTCATCGCTGAAGATGAATTCGGGATCACCGGGACCGCGGACCTCAAGAAACAGATCCGTGATAACGGCTACGGGTTTGCCGACGAATTTATTCGCAACGTAAACGAAATTTTTTCGGGGCTTGTAATCGTGCCGGACTCGTCGAACCTCATACTTATCGAAACGACGGCCCGGGCCTATGCCCTCCTTCCCAACGATGCACTGATTGCCGCGACCTGTATCGAACACGCCATCCCGAAGATCGCAACATTTGACAGAGATTTTTCGAAAGTGAAAAATCCGTGCCGTATCAAAATTTGAAAAATCCTCATCAGTTCCTCCCGGCATCTGCCTCCGGACACACTTCCGCAAACTTACAACTCATACACTCCCGCTGCGAAGGCCGGGCCGGAAAATCCCCATACACATACGAGGCATTCATCGCCGCGAACTCCCGTTGGATCTTTTCCTCCACATCGCGTAACTGCTCCGGGTAAAACGAGTACGGCTTTGTCGCGCCGGTCTTCAGGAACACGAGTTCGGTTTTGATCTCATCGGCACTCTTCTGGTAAAACTCGTGTGCCCAGAGCACGTAGGCCGCCATCTGGAGTTCAGTTTCGTACTCGTCATCGTCCCGGCCGGTCTTCCAGTCGGTAAGGATAAGCGTGCCGTCCGGCATTTTCCCGGCAAAATCCACCTTGACCGTTACCCCGACGTCCCCGATGCTGAAATGATCGAATTGCTCGTGCCGCAGGCATTCCCGGGTAATGTAGTCCGGCCACTTGCCAAAGAAGGTGTGCAGGCACGTCTTCCCGTTTTCCTCGATGGCAGCATAAAATGCACCCGGGATCTTCTCGCCGTTGTGATATTCGGTGAAGGTCTCGCCGCCAATATCTTTGTAGCGCGATATTTTTTTCGAGAACGCTGCCAGTGCCCCGGCTAGGTTCATCGGCTTGTTCTCGCAGTGGAACTGGATCTGCTGGTCGATGATATCGTGGATGAGCTGGCCCTGGACGACAAATTTGGAGGTGAAGTTCTTGAGATACCGGATCTTTTCCGGATTTACTATCGGATTGGATTTGACGTACGGCGCGATGTACTCGTAATAGTACTGCCGCTGGCACCGGTTCCAGACCCGGTGCCGGGTAAAGGACCAGGAATTGATTTTGGAAAAGAAGGGATCCAGATCAGCCATAGGGTTCTGTTGGGGATGGAAGGAAAATAATTGTGCGTGTTTCAATAAAACTATTAATAGACCTCTTCGTGCGATCCGATATCGATCAGGATTACTTTTGTCCGGCTCTCATCAGCAAAATCGAAAACAAGCCGGTGTTCGCAAGGTTAATCCTGAATGACCAGAGACCTTTCAGGACACCGCTCAGGGAATGGGTCTTTAAGGAGGGATGAAAAGGATCTTCTTCGAACTGCACAATTCTTTTGGCGAATTGCACCTTTAAGTCCGGATGCTGGCGGGACCACTTCTTGTAGATTTTTTTAAACCGCTCATCCCAGACGAGTTCAACCATTCAGATCCGCCAGAAGATCTTTAGCCGTTCCGCTCCGGCTCGTGTGTTTTTTGCAAGCTGTTTTTGCCTGTTTTGCCCGGAGTACAATTGCCGAACGCTTTTTCTCGATAAGCCTGCTGCGGATAATTTCCTGGACGTACTGCTGGTCTTCAATATCGAGCTTATCGACGTACTCAAGAACTGTATTGAGCGATACCGCTTCGCTTCCCATAGAATGCTCCTGTACCATAATTGGTGTTGCCCTACAAAGTTATTGTGCTCTAAAAA
>Ga0181520_10003112_pt1 | contig 29589 bp, 24 predicted proteins | sample PEATcosm2014_Bin_29_FD_132451 | JGI IMG/M metagenome (GOLD analysis project Ga0181520, IMG submission 132451) | Peatland microbial communities from MTU Mesocosm Facility, Houghton, MI, USA - PEATcosm2014_Bin02_30_metaG | ecosystem: Environmental > Terrestrial > Soil > Wetlands > Peat | place...
AGCGCACTGCAGCCGTGCCGACGGCAATCTCCAGCGCGGCCGCTTTTGCCGCGGCTTCCGCCTCGTCCACGTTCCAGATCAGCGCCACAAATTCGTCGCCGCCGATGCGCGCGACAACGTCGGAAGAGCGCACGTTGCGGATCAGCACTGCCGCGACGGCCTTAAGAACGGCGTCGCCGGCCGAATGGCCGTAGCGATCGTTGACCGCTTTGAACCCGTCAAGGTCGAGATAGATCAGTGCCGCACTGACGCCATAGCGTTTGACGTAAGCCAGCGAGCGCTTGAGCTCGCGTTCAAAGCCGCGGCGGTTGAGCGTTTCGGTGAGTGGATCAGTGTCCACCCTGCTCTCGAGTTCGTCGATGCGCGCGCGCGAAGCGGCGAGTTCGGCGGCAAGCCGTTCAACTTCGGCGGCCAGCCGCATGGCGAGCGCGCGCGACGACGTCCTTGCGACTTTCAGACCGGCGCTGTCATCTTGGCTTGACGCCGGCGCCGGCAGCATTTGGCGCGCGTGACGCGCTGTGTTTCCGGCAACCGACGTCGCCGATTTTTGTTTCGCGGGCATGCGCTCTTTCGAACAGCGCTCTTTCGAATCAGCGAGGAATATTAGCGGGGTGCCCTGCGTCGCGGCTGCAAATAATGGCCACATTCGGGCACGACTATTCAGTTAAGGTTCACCTCCATATGGGAACTTATGGACCAGGGGCGTATTTAGGCGCAGAGACAACAGAGAAGCATTGGTTCGAGGTGATGCCATGAGGAAGTTCCTGACGGCTATCGTCGCAGTCGCTGTCATCGGTTTGGCGGCCCTGTCGACGTCCGGCACCGCCGAAGCCCGGTGGGGCGGTGGCGGCGGCTGGCACGGCGGCGGCTATGGCTGGCGTGGTGGCGGCTGGGGCTGGCGCGGCGGCTGGGGCTGGGGTCCCGGTCCGTTTGTTGCCGGCGCCTTGGTCGGCGGCGCAGTCGCGGCCGGGGCATACGCTCCGTACTACTACGGCTACGGCCCTTATTATCCCTACGGCCCGTATCCTTATGCGTACGGCGGCTGCCGGCGGGTGTGGAACGGTTACTACTGGGTTCGCACCTGCTACTGACGCCGCGGGTTAACGCTTCGTAAAAGCCCGGTGTCCCGGAAGCCCGAGGACATCGGCTGCAGTTGCGACCAAACTTCCGCCAAAGAGTTTGGCTATCTTAGTTGACGGTGGGGCGGCGAGGAGTCGGGGGTTGACGGGAACCTTCCCTCAATTGGATTTCGGATCGGTGCCCGACCGATCTATGAGGAGAACACATGCATAAGTCGCTCATCGCGCTCGTCGGCGCCGCGAGCGTTGGCGTTGCGGCATTCGCCGCGCCGGCTCCCGCGAACGCGGGATGCTTCGGTTGCGCCGTTGCGGCCGGTGTGGTCGGCGGCGTAGCCGTCGGTGCCATTGTCGGCAGCGCAATCGCTAACAGCCCACCGCCACCTCCGCCGCCCGGCTACTATCCACCGCCGCCTCCTCCGGGCGCGTATTATCCGCCTCCGCCCGGATATCCGCCGCCCCCGCAATATGCCCAACTTGCACCCGGTTGCCATTGGGGTCATCGTAAGGTGTGGGTCGAAGGCTACGGCTATCAGTGGCAGACGATTCAAGTCTGTCCTTGATGCTGCGGCGTGAATTTCGGTTCGACCGGTCGGCGTTTGCCGGCCGGTTTGTTTTTTGAGCGATTTGCGATTACTCAGCCGGCATAGTGCGACGCGAGAAATAGCGAAGGGCTCGATCGTGCCTTCCCTTGCATTTTGGCGTGACGCGAAATTCGCCGGCATGAACGGCGCGCAGACTTTTATCCATCGCCGCCTCGCAAGCGCGCGCGCGTATCTCGCGCATCTGTGGACGCCAAAGGTGCGCGCGCAGTGGCTCCCTTACGCTCGGATAGCACTCATTTCTTGCGGTGCCGTGCTGCTTTGTCTCTATATCGGCACGGCGGTGCTGCTTTATTCCGCGCAGCGCTCACTGATGTATTTTCCGGAAACGCTCCACACCACGCCGGCACAGGCCGGCTTGCCGGAAGCCGAAGAAACGACGCTGACCACATCCGACGGCGAGCATCTGGTGGCGTGGCACGTGGCGCCGCGCGACGATCGGCCGGTGATTCTTTATTTTCACGGCAATGGCGGCTCGCTGCGCTACCGCGCCGAGCGTTTTCGCCTGCTTGTGCGCGACGGCATCGGACTCGTCGGCGTCGAATATCGCGGTTTTGGCGGATCGAGCGGTAGCCCGAGTGAAACGGGGCTGATCGCCGACGGTGAAGCTGCTTACGCCTTCGCCGCCGCCCGCTATCCCGCCGAGCGGCTGGTGATCTGGGGCGAGTCGCTCGGCACCGGCGTCGCCGTTGCGATAGCGGCGGAAAAGCCGGTCGGCCGTCTCATCCTGGAGGCGCCGTTTACCTCGGCGGCGGCGGTCGCCGCCACGCGTTATTGGTACCTGCCGGTATCGCTCCTGATGAAGGATCAATTCCGCTCTGACGAGCGCATCGGCAAAATCGCAGCCCCTGTCCTGATCCTGCACGGCGTGCATGACCGGATCATCCCCTTCGCCATGGGGGAAAAGATGTTCGAACTGACGACGGCGGAGAACCGGCACATCGTGCGCTTCCTCGATGGCGACCACGAAGACCTCGACCGCCACGGCGCGCTGCACGCGGTCGGCCGCTTCCTCGCCGGCGATCTCGACCGGCCGCCGCCGCGTCCATGACGACCTGCGCTACTGCGGCACGGTCATCAGCTCGAGCACATGTCCGTTGGGGTCGCGGAAATAAACGCCGCGGCCGCCGCCCCAGTTGTTGAGCTTGCCGTCGGTAAGACTCCACGGCGCGCTGCCGAAGGGTATCTTCGCCTTTTTGATGCGTCCGAAGATGGCGTCAAACTCGCGTTTGCCGACATGAAACGCGTAATGATGACTTTCGAACTTGTCGCCGTCGTCGAACAGCAGCGTCAGCGTCTTGTTCACCCGCACCGGCGCGAAGTAGCCGGCGCGGCCGCGTTTGAGGCCGAAAATATCGGCGAAGAATTTTGCCGCCGCAGCCTTATCGCGCACCGGCACGATGGTGTGATTGAGCGTGACGGTCATCGGCGCCTCGCTGCGTAAGTTCGCCTAAGCCTAACAAGCCGCTCGTCAGAACGTCTCGTAGGATTGGCCGGCCTTGCCGCCCACGCGGGTGAAGCCTTCCTTCGCCGGCACGTATTTGTCGTTGAGATTGAGCGCTTTCGCGTAGGAACCGGCGGCCTTGTCCTTCGCTCCGAGGCGCTCGTAGGCAAGCCCGCGGCTGGTCCAGGCTTGGACGTTCTGCGGCTGCAACTGCACGGCCTCGTCGAGGTCGCTCGCCGCCGACTTGGCGTCGCCGAACGCGAGATAGCTCAGTCCCCGCGTTACGAACAGCTCGGCCCTTTGGTTGGTTAGTCCGAGCGCCGTGGTGAAATCGTCGATGGCGATTTGTTGCTGATGCTGGCTTTGATAGAGCAGACCGCGATTGTAATAGGCTTGGGCATTGTCCGGCCGCAGCGCAATGGACTTGTTGAAATCGGCCAACGCCTGCGCGGTGCGGCCTTGTTGACGATAGACAATGCCGCGGCCGAGATAAGCGGCGGCATAATTGCCGTCGATGGCGATCGCCTTATTGTAGTCGGCGAGCGCCAGATCGGGCTTGCCATTTTGCCGATAGAGCAAGCCGCGGTTGCCATAAGCCTGCGCGTAGTTGGGGTCGAGGCTGATGGCCTTGTTGAAATCGGCGAGAGCTGCTTCGTCACTGCCCGCCGCAGCCAGGGCGGAGCCGCGCAAATTGTAGGCTTGCGGGTCGTCGGGGTGCTTCTGGATGACTTCGGACAGCGACCCAAGATTGGATTGTGCGGTCGGGTTCGCGGCCTCGCTATCTGTCGACGCGCCGCCTAATCCGGAGCAGCCGCCGAGAACAAGCGTCCCGAGCAGGGGGAGGACAAGAGCCGGGCGCCTTCGCCGCAACTGCCGCCAATTCCTGACCGCCCTTAGTCCTTTCATTCCGACGCTCGTAACGCGGTTGGTGCCCCTTTGCGCCAACGGTAGTTGACCGGGCCGCCCCGCGACAGTCCCGGAAAATGCAAAGGCGCGGGCGAGATGGCCCGCGCCTTTCGGCAAATGACGTCAACTCGCTTTAGCCAAAGCGCGGTGTGCGAGGCGGACCGGAACGGCCGCCGCCGGGTCCGCCGGCCATGACCGGCTTGGGCTTCATCGGCAAAAGCCCCTCGCGCTGCAATCGCTTGCGCGCCAGCTTGCGGGCCCGACGAATCGCTTCCGCCTTTTCCCGCGCCTTCTTTTCCGAGGGTTTTTCATAGTGGCCGCGAAGCTTCATTTCGCGGAAAATGCCTTCGCGCTGCATCTTCTTTTTCAGCGCCTTAAGGGCCTGGTCGACATTGTTGTCGCGAACAAGAACCTGCACGCATGCTCCTTTCAGTGCGCTTAGCCTAAAGTGCGCTCTGTAAATGAAATAGCGGCGCAAGCGTAAACGCATGCACCACGTCGGCGCGCTCTCTAGCAGAAATGCCCCGCCAAGTCCACCCGCAGCCCACCGGCTCGCAATGGACGGCTTAGTCCGGAAATACCTGCGTCACGTGCCCCATCTTGCGGCCCGGGCGTACCGCCACCTTGCCGTAAAGATGGACCGCGGCGCCGGGAATCGTGAGCCACCGTCGATAGTCCGCAACCTCTTGTCCGATCAAGTTGATCATCTCCGCCCGGCCGCGGCGGATCGGCTTGGCCAGCGGCCAGCCGGCGACCGCCCGGATGTGCTGCTCGAATTGCGATACCGAGGCGCCGTCGAGCGTCCAATGCCCGGAATTATGGACGCGCGGTGCGATTTCGTTCACCAAAACGGCACCGTCGCCGAGCACGAACATTTCGACCGCCAGCACGCCGACATAACCGAAGCGATGTGCAATCGTTTCGGCAATGCGCCGCGCCTCATGCGCAGTGGCTTCGGATACGGCGGCGGGTACGCGCGAAATTTTCAGAATATGCTCACGGTGCTCGTTTTCGGTGACGTCGAAGCACTCGACCGCGCCGTCGCCCCCGCGTGCGGCGACGACCGAGATTTCACGCACGAACGGTATGAAAGCTTCCAGGATGGAGGGCGCGCCGCCGACTTCGCGCCAGGCCGTTTCGGGTGCGCGGTCGCCAGCGATGGCGGATTGACCCTTGCCGTCGTAGCCGAAACGTCGCGTTTTGAGCACGGCCGGCCGGCCGATGCGCTCGAGTGCCGCGCATAACTCCGCGGCTGAGTTGACCGCAGCAAACGGCGCGGTGCCTATGCCGAGTTGAGCGATGAAGTTTTTCTCGACCAGGCGATCTTGCGTCGTCGCCAGCACTTCCGGTTCGGGCAGGACTGGAACCCGAGCGGCGAGAAACGTCGCCGCGTCCGCCGGGATATTTTCAAACTCGTAGGTGACGACATCGACACTGTCTGCAAAGCGGGCGAGCGCCTGCGTGTCGTTGTAATCGGCGAAAGTCGCATGCATTACGACGTCGAAGGCCGGCGCATCGCGATCAGGAGCAAAAATGTGACATTTGAAGCCGAGGCGAGCGGCGGCGAGCGCCAGCATGCGCCCTAGCTGGCCACTGCCGAGGATGCCGATCGTGGCTCCGGGCTCAAGGATGGGCGCGGGATCTGCACTCACGCGCCCGAGTCCTTGTTTACGTCCTTGTTCGCGTCCTTGGGCACTTCGGCGACGCCCGCGGTCTGGCGCTCGCGCCAGGCTTCGAGCCGGCCGCCCAGCGCTGGATCGCCGAGCGCGAGGATGCTCGCCGCCAAAAGCGCGGCGTTGATGGCGCCGGCTTGGCCGATAGCCAAGGTGCCGACCGGAACGCCGGGCGGCATTTGCACGATGGAGTAAAGCGAATCCTGGCCCGCTAACGTTTTGGTCTCGACCGGCACGCCGAGCACGGGCAGGCTGGTCAGCGAAGCGGTCATGCCGGGTAAATGCGCCGCCCCGCCGGCGCCGGCGATGATGACTTTGAAGCCGGCGGCTTTGGCGCCCTTGGCGAAAGCGTAGAGGCGCTCGGGGGTGCGGTGCGCCGAGACGATGCGCGTGTCGTAGGCCACGCCGAGCGCATCAAGCGTCTCGGCGGCGTGTTTCATGGTCTGCCAATCCGATTGGCTTCCCATGATAATGGCTACGGATTTCGCTCCCGGCGACGCCAAGACTCACTCCTGCGCGAAGGAAGCGCCGGATTATAGGCACACGCGCTACGGTGGCAAGGCGCGTCACCTCATACGCCGGCAGTCGCGCGCCGGCATGCCTCCCACAATTTCGGGGCGGTGACCGGCATATCGAGATGCGTGCCCGCGCCGTTCGGAATAGCGTCGGCCACGGCGTTCATCACCGCCGCGATCGAGGCGGTTGTGCCCGCTTCGCCGACGCCTTTGACGCCGAGCGGATTGGTAGTCGCGCGCACATTGTGCAGTGCGTCGCGGATATCGGACGGCATGTCGGTCGCGCGCGGCATGGCGTAATCCTGAAATGAGCCGGTGATCAGCTGGCCGGCGTCATCGTAATAAACCTGCTCCATCAACGCCTGGCCGAGCCCCTGTGCCAGCGAACCGTGTAATTGCCCTTCGACGATCATCTCGTTGAGCGCGTGGCCGCAATCGTCGACCGCGGCATAGGCGACGATCTCCATGCGGCCGGTTTCCGGATCGATTTCGACTTCGGCAACATGAACGCCGTTCGGAAACGACAACGGCGTTTCCGTCGTGGTTTTGGTGTCGAGGTCCTCGTCGATGGCGCCGCTCCTTTTGAGTTCGGCGGCCCGAGCGGCAAGTTCAAACAGCGGGATGCGGCGGTCCGTGCCGATGACGCCGAAATGGCCGCCTTCGTAGACGATGTCGGCTTCGGCGACCTCGAGCTCCGTTGCGGCGAGACGTTTGCCCTTTTCCACGATCAGATCGACGCACTTGACGATGGAATGGCCGGCGGTCATTGCCGAGCGCGAGCCGACCGAGGCATAGCCGCCGATTTCGAGCGCCGAATCGCCATGCCGGTGCTTGACCTTTTCGCGCCGGATGCCGAGCCGCTCAGCGATCAGCGGCGGAAACACCGACGCATGGCCCTGGCCGGTCGACTGGACGTTGAGATTGACCGTGAGCGTGTCGTCGCCACCGAACGTCAGCCACGCTCCTTCGATCGGCGACCCGCCGGCATGCTCGAGCATGCACGAGATGCCGATACCGCGATATTTTCCGCGTTTCCTGGCGTCGCGGCGCCGTCTCTTGAAGCCGTCGTAATCGGCAAGTGCCAGAGCCTTATCGAGGATCGGCGCGAAATCGCCGCTGTCGTACGTCGTGCCGATCGCGGTCCTGTAAGGGAAAGCGGAAGCGGAAATGAGATTGCGCTTGCGCAGATTTGCCGGATCGATGCCGGTGATCCGCGCGGCCTCTTCGACCACGCGCTCGAGCACATAATTCGCTTCCGGCCGGCCGGCTCCGCGATAAGGTGCGGTCGCGATCGTGTTGGTGAACGCGCAGCGCGCGCTGATGTCGATGTGTTTGATGTCGTAGAGCGCCGGCAGGCAGCGGGCGAAGTTAAAGGTCGGAATATTGGCGCCGACGGCGCCGACATAGGCGCCGAGATTGCCGATGTTGCGCACGCGCAGCGCCAGAAAGCGCCCTTTGTCGTCGAGCGCGAGCTCCGCTTCCGAATAAATGTCGCGTGCCTGATTGTCGGACAGAAAAGCCTCCGAGCGGCCCGACATCCAATGAATGGGGCGGTCGAGTTTTTTTGCGCCGACCATCAGTACGATGTATTCGGGATAGGGACCGGTCTTGAGCCCGAACGCGCCGCCGACGTCGTCGGTCAGGACGCGCACGCGCTCCTTCGGGATTTGCATGATGGCGGCGATCGGATCGCGCATCGCGGTGGTGCCCTGCGAGCAGACGCGCAGCGTGAAGCTTTCGGTCGCCGGGTCATAGCTTGCGGTCGCCCCGCGCGGCTCCATCGACGCAACGGCCATCCGCTGGTTCGTCACTGCGATCCGCGCAACGAATTTTGCCGCCTTAAAAATTTCATCGATCTGCCGCGCGTTGGCCTCTGCGTCTTTGGCCGGTCCCGGCCAGTCGACGGCGAGGTTGCCTGGCGCTTCCGGCCAAAGCTGCGGAGCGCCGGGCGCAAGCGCCGCCCGCGCTTCGGTCACTGGCGTCAGCGCCTCATACTCGACAGCGACGAGTTCGGCGGCGTCTTGCGCGGCGGCGGCGGTCGCTCCGACCACCATGGCGACCGGTTCGCCGATATGCATCACGCGGCCTGCGGCGAGCGCCGGCCGGTGCGGCACGACGAGGGCTGTGCCGCCACGCCCGGCGAGCGGCGGGTGGCGGCCGAGATTGGCAATGCCTTCCATGTCGACGGCTGTGAGCACGCCGAACACGCCATCGGCTCGCCGCGCTGCGGCGGTATCGATGCTGACGATGCGCGCGAACGCATGCGGCGAACGCACGAAATAAGCGTAAGACTGTCCCGGGAGCGTGACATCGGCGGCAAAGCGGCCATGGCCGCGCACCAGAACGTTGTCTTCTACCCGCGGCTCGTGCGCCGTGCGGCCATGTGTTTTTGCATCCATGCCCTGTTCCGGAATGGTATGTCGGGATTAAGGTCGCCCTCTTATAACCGAAACTGCCGACCACCCAAGGCGACCGTGATGCGGTTCTGACCGGATCGCATTGCTGACCGGCTTGTGCCGCCGGTCCAATTAACGCCTCGCCAGGCGGCTGACCACAGCTCTAGGGCGCCTATTCATGCCAGTGCTCAAACCCGGCACATTTGCCCTGACCATGCTGCTCGCGATGCTGACGGCACTGGGTCCACTGTCGATGGACATGTTTCTGCCTTCGCTCCCGGACATCGCCCGCGCGCTGATGGCGCCGACGGCGCGGGTGCAACTGACGGTGTCGAGTTACCTGATCGGATTTGCTGCCGGGCAGATGATTTACGGCCCGTTGTCGGATCGCTATGGGCGCCGTCCGGTACTGCTCGCGGCGCTCGCGCTCTACCTGACCAGCACGCTCGGCTGTGCGGCGGCGCAATCGGTCGATCTGTTGATCGGGGCGCGCTTTCTTCAGGGCATCGGTGGCTCGGGCTCGATCGTATTGTCGCGCGCGATCGTTCGCGACCTTTATTCCGGTGTGCGCGCGGCGCGCGAGTTGTCGCTTCTTGGTTCGATCAGCGCTTTCGCGCCGCTTGTAGCGCCGATGATCGGCGGCGTGCTGCAAACTGCATTCGGGTGGCGTGTAAGTTTCGTGGTGATGGCCGCGGCCGCGATCGTGGCCGCGCTGGTCGCAGCGCGCCTGTTGCCGGAAACGCTGCGCCGCCAAGCCGGTGCAGTGATGTCAATAAGGTCGATGATTGCCGGCTACGGTACGGTCCTGCGGCATCCCGAATTTCTGGTTTATCTGGGCATTCTTACCGTCAGCTATGCCGGACTCTTTGCCTGGATATCGGGCGCTTCCGTCGTGCTGCAGAGCGTGTACGGTCTCTCCGCCGTCACTTTCGGCTTCACGTTTTCGCTGGGCGCTGGCGGTTACATGGTTGGCGCGACGATCGCGGCGCGGCTTGTCGTCCGACTGGGCCTTAATCGCACCATGGGCATTGGTGTCATCGTGATCGCGCTTGGCGGCCTGGCGCTGGTGGCAGTGGTCGCCGCCGGAATCCCGGGCATTTGGCTTGTGGCGGCTATGGCGCTTTATCTCGCCGGGCTTGGTCTTGCGATGCCGCAAGCCATGGCCGCGGCGCTGACGCCGTTTCCGGATCGTGCCGGCACCGCCGCCTCGTTGATGGGGCTTATCCAGCAGACCGTCGCGGCCGTCGTTGCCGCGGCGGTTGGCAATTACCTCGGACGCTCGGCCTGGCCGGTGGCCGGTGTCGTCGCCACCATGGGCTGCCTGACATTTCTTTTATGGGCGTTGACCGGCGAATTGCGCCGGCGCATGGCCGAGTAGCGCGCGGCGGCAACAAAAAATCCGACGTTGCCTGGCATGCGGCGTTTGTTAGGATGCCACGCACTTTTGCCAAATTGGCGGTTCATTGTTTCTGTTTTCTTTTCGGAAGGTATTCTTCGTTATCCGGCCGAGCGTTGAAGGAAAAAATCTATGACCGCAGGCGACTTCGTCAGCCGCCGCTCTTTTCTGGCCGGCGTGAGCGCAGTCGGCGGCGGCCTTACGCTGGCTTTTGCCGTTCCGTTCGAGCCGGCGCGAACTGCTGAACCGGCGCCCGAAATCACCGCGTGGCTGACGATTGCTCCCGACAACGCCGTCGTTATTCGTGTGGCGCGTGCGGAAATGGGGCAGGGCGCGCAGACCGCGCTCGCCATGCTGGTGGCGGAGGAGCTCGAATGCGATTGGTCGAAAGTGCGCACTGAATTCGTCTCGCCACAGGAAAATATGCGCCGCGACCGGGTGTGGGGCGATATGTCGACCGGCGCCAGCCGTTCGATCGCGTCCTCTCATCTTTATCTGCGACAAGCCGGCGCCATCGCCCGTGAGATGCTGATCGCCGCCGCCGCGGCGCGCTGGAAAGTGCCGGCGGCCGAGTGTTCGGCGCGGTCAAGCATCATCGCGCACAAGCCGAGCGGCCGCAGCGTTGCGTTCGGTGCGGTTGCCGACGATGCGGCGAAGGTCGCGCCTCCCGCGGACGTGAAGCTGAAAGACCCGTCCGCGTGGAAGCTCGCCGGCACGCCGCGCCGGCGGCTTGACGTGCTCGACAAGGTGACCGCGCAACCGATCTACGCCATCGATGTACGCTTGCCGGGGATGCTGTATGCGGCCATCGCCCATTGTCCGGTGTTCGGTGGAGCGCCGAAGGCGATCGATGAAAGTGCGATCGCCGGGATGACAGGCGTGCGCCGCGTGGTGCGCTTGCCGGATGCGGTGGCGGTGGTCGCCGATTCGTGGTGGCGCGCCAAGCGCGCGCTCGACGCGCTGCCGGTTGTTTGGGATGGGCGCGGTAATGAGCACGTATCAAGCGCAAGCATCACCGACATGGTGCGTTTGGCGCTGGATGCGGAAAAGTCGCAAATCGGCCGCGCAGACGGCGACGTCGCGGCGGGACTGCAGCGCGCCGCTCGGCGGATCGGAGCAGATTACGCGGTTCCGTTTCTGGCGCACGCCACCATGGAGCCGCAAACCTGTACCGCTCATTTCCAGGACGGCCGCCTCGAAGTATGGGTGCCGACCCAGGATGCTACTACCGCCTTGGTCACCGCGGCCTCGGCCGGACGTTTGCCCAACGACAAAATCGTCGTCCACGGCACCGTGCTCGGCGGCGGCTTCGGCCGGCGCGGCGCCATCCAGGAATTTGTCCGCCAGGCCGTCCTGATCGCCAAGGAGGTTGAAGAGCCGGTCAAGCTCGTATGGACGCGCGAGCAGGACATCAAGCACGACTATTACCGGCCCTTCGGCATGGCGCGGCTCACTGCCGGTCTCGACGCCGAAGGCATGCCGATCGCATGGAAGATCAGGCTTACGGGCCCGTCATTCGTCGCCTCGCTGGTGCCGGGCTTCGGCATGAGTTTCATCGACCGCAGCTTTCTCTGCGGTCTTGCCGAAGAGATGGCCTATGACGTGCCCAACTACCTCGTCGATTATGTGGTGGCGCCGTCGCCGGTGCCGCTTGGTGTGTGGCGCGCCATCAACTACACGCAGAACACGTTCTATAAGGAATGCTTTGTCGACGAGATGGCGCACGCTGCCGGCGTCGATCCCTACCTTTACCGGCGCCGGCTTTTGCGCGGTAGCCCAAAGAACCTTGCCGTATTGGACGCCGCGGCGAAAAAGGCCGATTGGTCCGGCCGCCCGGGCGACGGCGTGTTCCGCGGCATCGCCGTGACCGAAGCCTGCGGCAGTTTTTGTGCGCAGGTCGTCGAAGTTTCCGTCGACCGCAGTGGCGCCGTGCACGTTCATCGCGTCGTTTCGGCGATCGACTGCGGTCAGGTCGTCAATCCTCTGTCGGTCGAAATGCAGACGCAAGGCGCGGTGGTGTTCGCGTTGACCGCGGCCCTGCAAGGCGAGATCACCATCAAGGATGGCGGCGTCGTGCAGTCGAATTTCAACGATTACGAGATGCTGCGCATGGCCGAGGTGCCGAGGGTGGAGACCGTCATGGTGCCGAGCGGCGATTTCTGGGGCGGCGTCGGCGAGCCGCCGGTACCGCCCTTGGCGCCGGCGCTCTGCAACGCCATCTTCGCCGCCACCGGCAAACGCATCCGCACACTGCCGGTCAAAAATCAGGATTTGACAAAAGCGACCTAACGAGATCGGGCTGCCGCCTCAGGCCTCCCATTGGGTTTCGGCGACGACATCAAGCGGCACGACGTCGACCGTTCCGCCTGCGACGGTTCTGATTTTCTCCGTATAGCTTTTGAAAACCGCATTTTGTTGCAGTGCCTTGACGGCCTGGTCGTCGGCGGCGGTCGCAACATGCAGATAGTCCGCGCTGTCGCGAATTTTCATGCAGCGTTATGCGATCTTCCCGCGCAGCGTGGGATTGCTGTCCAGCGCCGCAATGAAGTCTGCGACATCGCGATGCCATGCTTCCGGCGTCGCGTTCTGCAAACGATATCTGATGAGAAAATGCTTCATGCTGTTTCCTAAACGCCGATGCCTGGCCGCAATGTCAATTATGCTACTTAGGTCCCTAACGAGCGCTGGTGCAAGTACGGACAAAAATGATACTTTGAGCGGACAATCCCAGTCGGAGCAGACAGATGGGTCGTGCCACCTCGAAGCGTATGCATCGCTGCCCGGTGGCCGCGTTTCAGAAGATGATCGCCGGCAAATATAAGCTGCGCATTCTCTGGGATTTGCAGGATGGACAGCGGCGCTATGGCGAGATCAGAAGCGGGCTTTTGCGCGGCACCGAGGGCACGCGGGAAATCGCTCCGCGCGTACTGAGCCGCGAACTCAAGGCGCTCGCCGCGAGCGGCCTCGTCATCCGCAAGGATTACGCCGTTATGCCACCGAAGGTGGAATACCGCCTCACCCCAATGGGCAAGAGCTTCATCCCGGTCATCGGCGAAATCCGTAAATGGGGCGCGCGCTATTTGGCCGGCGAAAATCTAAGCCTGGCGAGCTAGCGGGCCTTTCGCCAAGAATGCGCGCCAGCGATAGTATCATTGAGCATGTCGTCAATACCTGACGCGGGCGCCAAAGCCCTTATCCGGCATCGTCCATTCGTGTTCTATTTCGCCGGGCGCGGACTTTCCAAGCTGTGCTACCAGGTCGGCGCCGTCGCCGTCGGCTGGCAGGTCTACGCGCTGACCAACAGCGCGTTCGATTTGGGACTGGTGGGGCTTGTGCAGTTCATTCCGACCGCGGCTTTGACCTTTGCCGCCGGTCATGCCGCAGATCGCTATAACCGCAAGCGCGTGACGCAGCTTTCGCAAGTGGCCGCGGCGCTGGCGGCCGCGTATTTGGCCTGGGGCAGTTTTGGCGGCTGGCTGACCGTGCCGGAAATTTACGCCGCCGTCGCCGTGTTCGGTGTGGCCATCGCGTTCGAAAGCCCGGCGGTCGCGGCCATTCTCCCGGGCGTCGCGCCCGAAGGTATGCTGCAGCAGGCGGCCGCGTTGTCCACCGGCGCGTTTCAAATCGCGACCATCGCCGGTCCGGCCGTCGGCGGACTGATCTACGCCGTCGCGCCTGGCGCGCCCTATACGCTGATGGCGGTGTCCTGGTTCGCGGCGGCGCTCTTGACCGGTGCGATTAAGCTCGACCGCCCGATCGCGGCCGCCGAGCAATCTACCTTTGCGAGCTTGTTTGCCGGTGTCGGCTTCGTTCGGCGCAATCCGCCGATATTGGGATCGATATCGCTCGATCTGTTCGGGGTGCTGCTCGGCGGCGCTACCGCCCTGTTGCCGATTTTCGCGCGCGACATTCTCCACACCGGACCCTGGGGCCTCGGCGTGCTGCGCGGCGCGCCCGCGGTCGGCGCGCTGGCAATGGGCGCCGTATTGGCCCGCTATCCGATCAATCGCCGGGTCGGTATGCGCATGCTGCAAGCGGTCGTCACCTTCGGCGCGGCGACGGTGGTGTTTGCACTCTCCCGATGGCTCTGGCTCTCGCTCGTCGCGCTCGCGGTTTTGGGCGCCGCCGACATGGTGAGCATGGTGGTCCGCATCGCGCTTGTACAACTGTCCACGCCCGACGGCATGCGTGGCCGGGTCGGCGCGGTGAACTACCTGTTCGTCAATGCCTCGTATCAGCTCGGGGAATTCGAGAGCGGCTTAACCGCGGCGTTGCTGGGCGCGGTGCCGGCGGCCGCACTGGGCGGGGTCGGTACAATCATCGTGGCGCTGCTGTGGATGAAGCTATTTCCGAAGCTGCGCGACGTTGAACGACTGGAATAGCCGCTTTGAAAGGCGCGGACGTCGACCTGCGGTCCGAACTGCGGCGCAGTTCCGCGATAACAATTCCAGAATGATCGCCGACTTGAGCTAGATCAAAGCGCCGCCGGGCCGCCGGCGCAAAATTCGTCTCCTCGCAACGGCTATCGCAAGACAGTCCGCGCGAGGGACGGCGTAGCTACGGGGGTACTGCGCCGTCCTTAATTTATCGACCACCCGAAACTCTTTGCCTTTCCGAGGCACCTCGGGTGCAACGATCGGCGAAAAAAGGAGGGTCAAATGTCACTGCGCAATACAACGATATGGTCGCCGATCGAAGCTTTCTGGCAGCGGTGCCGCGAGTGGTTTGCCGCGGATTCGACGGCCGAGCTGCAATATTGCGGCGACGAGGAGGTTGAGCGCATGGCGCACGAGGCCGGCGTGACCGCATCCGAATTCAACCGACTTGCCAACAAGGGGCCCCACTCGGCCGACCAGTTGTTGGGGCGCATGGCGGCGCTCGACCTCGATCCCAAAGAGGTAGCGCAGGTTGAGCCGGCAGTATTCCACGATCTGCAGCGCGTTTGCTCTGTGTGCGCAGAACACGGGCGCTGCATGCGCGACATGCACCGCGACAGCGCCGATCCGGTCTGGAAGGAATATTGCCCGAATGTCGAAACGCTGACGGATCTGGATGCGCTGCCGTGGGCTAGCCGGCGCGAGGTGTAATAGGTCGTAAAAGCCGACGGCGGCTAAAGCTTCACCGGCGCCCGAACAATTTGTCGAGCAGCCAGGTATCGAGACCTCCTTGGTCGGGCTGGGCCGGCCGTGGCGCGGCAGCACCGGGATTGGCGGCGGTCAGGGGCGCCTCTGCTGTAAAGCCGCCTGCGCCCGGCAGCGCGGCGGGCGCAACGCCCGCCAGCGCTGTCTTCATGAAACGGCTCCAGATTTCGACCGGCAGCCCGCCGCCGACGGCCTTTCGCGTCGGCGAATTATCGTCATTGCCGAGCCAAACGCCGGCCACCAGTTGCGACGTGAAGCCGACAAACCAGGCGTCGCGGAAATCCTGACTGGTGCCGGTCTTGCCGGCGGCTTGCCAGCCGGGAAGGTCGGCATGGCGCGCGGTGCCGCCGACGAGGACCTCGTGCAGCATCGCATTCATCATCGCCACGTAGCGCGCGTCGACAACGCGGCCGAGCATCTGGCTCGATCGCGCATAGAGTATGTGGCCGTCGGCGCCGCGCACCCGCTCGATGACATGCGGCGAAACGGCGAAGCCGCCATTGGCGAAAGCCGCATAGGCGGAGACGAGTTCGAGCGGCGACACTTCCGACGTGCCGAGTGCGATCGAGGCGTTGGGCTCGAGCATCGAGGTGATGCCAAGGCGGTAGGCGGTGCGAATGACGGCGGCCGGCCCGAATTCCAGCGTCAGCCGCACCGAAACTGTGTTGAGCGAATTGGCGAGCGCCTGGGTCAGCGTCACTGGACCCATATATTCGTGCTCGTAGTTTGCCGGCTTCCAGCCCTTCACCGAGATCGGTCCGTCTTCGCGCACAGTATCGGGCGTGAGCCCGTGTTCGAGCGCGGTGAGATAGACAAAGGGTTTGAAGGCCGAGCCGGGCTGGCGCTTGGCGGCGATCGCTCGGTTGAACTGACTTTCAGCATAGCTCTTGCCGCCGACCAAGGCGCGGACGACGCCGTCCGGAGTCATGGCGACCATCGCGCCTTCACCGATGTTGAGCTTCTCGCCTTTTTGCGCCAGCAAGTCGGCGAGTGCGTGCTCGGCCGCGGCCTGAAGCGCAGGATCGATGGAGGTGTCGACCACGATGTCCTGATCGAAGCGGCCGACGAGATCGTCGACCGCATCCATGACCCAGTCGGCCACATAGTTGACCGAACCGGCGCCGGCTACTTTCACCGCGCGTGCCGGACGCGCAAGCGCAACGCGCACCGCCTCCTCGCTTGCGAGTTTCTGCTCGGCCATGTCGGCAAGCACAATCCGTGCGCGACGCTCGGCACCGTCCGGATTGCGACTGGGTGCAAGCCGCGATGGTGCCTGCACGAGGCCGGCCAGCAGCGCCGCCTCGGCAAGCGTCAGTTGCCGCGCCGATTTGGCGAAGTAGCGCTGCGCCGCGGCTTCGACGCCATAGGCGCCGGAGCCGAAATAGACGCGGTTGAGATAGAGTTCGAGGATCTGCGCTTTGGTGAATTTGCTCTCCAGCCATAGTGCCAGCGCCATTTCCTGCAGCTTGCGCGAAACGGTGCGCTCCTGGGTGAGGAACAGGTTCTTCGCCAGCTGCTGGGTGATTGTCGATCCGCCCTGCGAAGCGCCGCGGCGCAGAATGTCGGCGGCGAGCGCGCGCAGGATGCCGAACGGATCGACGCCGTGATGGGAATAGAAGCGGCGGTCCTCGATGGCGACGAACGCCTTGGGGACGTAGTCGGGCAATTCGTGCAGCGGCACCGCGGCGCCGCCCATGTCGCCGCGCGTCGCGAGCGTTGCGCCATTCAAGCCGAGGATCAGCACCGACGGCGGCCGCTTGGGGATTTCGAGCGACTGGATCGGCGGCAGGTGGATGCCGATCCAAACGACCACGCCAATCGCGCAGATGAACACCCACAGCGCCAGCACCGCGCCCCAGTACATCAGGCTGCCAACGCCGAATCGGGTCTTGCCGCGCCCGCGTCGCGGTTTGGTTTTGCTGCGCGGTGGATCGGCGCGGCGCCAGCTACCGCCACCGCCGCGCGCTGTGGACGGCCCGCCGATACGGTCTTGCGGGCGCAGGCGGAAATCGAAAGCGCCGGCGCCACCGCTATTCTTGCGTCTCACTCGCCAGGCCATGGCCCGTCCCCGTGTCCGGGCAACGGTAGTAACTCGGGTTTAAGGGGCGGTTACTTGCGCCTAACTGCCGTATCGGCGGGTACTACCGCGCCGCCGCGTCCCGCTCGCCGTCGTCCTTCGGGGCAGCGAACAGCGCGATCAGGGGGCGCTTGATGGCGGCCTGCCGCGTCGGGGCGGTGATCTTGGCGCCCAAAAGGTCGGTGACATAGAACACGTCGACCACCCGTTCGCCGAAGGTCGCAACATGCGCCGAGGCGATGTTGAGGTTGAGCTTGGAGAGCGTGGTCGTCAGTTCGTACAGCAGGCCCGGGCGATCGAGGCCGGTGACTTCGACCACGGTGTAGCGCTGCGACCACTGATTGTTGATGGTCACTTCCGGCTCGATTGTGAAGGCCTTTAGGCGGCCTTTCGGGGGCGCCCGTTTCGGCAGAACTTCCGGCAACTTGATGAGCCCGAGCACCGCCTTCTCGATCGCGTCGCCGATGCGCGCGGCACGCCGCACTTCGTCGTCGTCGCGTTCGAATTCGCGCGACACCGCGATGGTGTCCAGCGCCAGCCCGTTGGTGGTGGTGTAGATCTGGGCGTCGACGATATTGGCGCCGGCGATCGCGCAGGCCCCGGCAATGATCGACAGCAGCCATGGATGGTCGGGCGCGTAGACGGTGAGTTCGGTGACGCCGCGTTCGGCATCGAAGCCGACGCTGGTAGCAAGCCGTTTGCTAGCTTCTTCGGTTGCGCGCACGAAGCGCGCATGCGCGAGCTTGTGCGGCAGGTCGACCTTGAGCCAATAGGCCGGATAGTGGCGGGCGACATAGGCATCGAGCACCGCGGGCGGCCAATCGGAGACCTGCGCACGGAACTCGGCTTTGGCCGCCGCCACGCGCTCGGCGCGGTTGACCTCCGAGAAGCCGCCGGTCAGCACCGGCTCGGTCTCGTAATAGAGCGTGCGGATAAGCTGCGACTTCCAGCCGTTCCAAACCCCGGGCCCGACGGCTTTGATGTCGGCGGTGGTCAGGATGGTGAGGAGCTTCATGCGCTCCAGCGACTGCACCACGGCGGCGAAGTTCTCGATGGTCTTGCGGTCGGAGAGATCGCGCGACTGTGCGACTGTCGACATCACCAGATGCACCTCGACCAGCCAGGCCACCAGCTCGGTCTCGGCGACGTTGAATCCAAGCCGCGGACAAAGCCGCCGCGCGACTCGCGCGCCGGCGATCGAGTGGTCGTCGATGCGGCCCTTGGCGATGTCGTGAAGGAACAGTGCTACGTAAAGCAGCCGGCGATGTTCGGGCAGGATGGTCCGCATCAGATCGCTCGCCAGCGCCACGTCCGCAGTGTCGCCATGCTCGATCTCGTTGAGCACGCCGATGCAGCGCAACAGATGCTCGTCGACCGTGTAATGATGGTACATGTTGAACTGCATCATCGCCACGATACGGCCGAAAGCGCGCAAGAACTCGCCAAGCACGCCGGCTTCGTTCATGCGCCGCAGCACCGTCTCGGCCTCGTGCTTCGAGGTGAGGATTTCCAGGAACAGCCCGTTGGCTTCCTTGTCCTCGCGCAACGACGCGTCGATCAGCTTGAGCGAGCGGGTGGCGGAGCGCATCGTGTCCGGATGGATGGCGAGGTTATGCTTTTGCGCCAGATAAAACAGCCGGATCAGATTGACCGGATCGCGCTTGAAGACGTTGGCGGCGGCAAGATTGATGCGGTTGTTGTCGATGATGAAGTCGTCGGTCTCGGTCAGCGTACGACGGCTGCGGGCGGGCCGAAGCCTGGCGATGACGCGGCTTAACACCGGCGCCGGTTTGGCGTGACTTTCCTCGAGCTCGGCGCAGAGGATTGCGGTGAGATCGCCGACCTGCTTGGCGGTGAGGAAATAGTGCTTCATGAAACGTTCGACGTCTTTGAGGCCCGGATGCTCGGTGTAACCGAGCCGGACCGCGATCTCGCGCTGGATGTCGAAGGACAGGCGTTCCTCGGCGCGGCCGCAAAGGAAATGCATGTTGCAGCGGACCGTCCAGAGGAAATCCTCGCAGCGGCGGAACATGTTGTATTCGTCGCGGTCGAACACGCCGCGGCCGATGAACTCTTCCGGCTCGTGCACGCGATAGACGTATTTGGCGATCCAAAACAGCGTGTGCAGGTCGCGTAGCCCGCCCTTGCCGTCCTTGACGTTGGGCTCGACCAGGTAGCGCGACTGGCCGGCGCGTCGATGCCGCTCCTCGCGCTCGGCGAGTTTGGCGGCGACGAAATCCGCCGCCGTTCCCTGCACGACTTCCTTTTCGAAACGCGCCTGCAATTCGCGATAGAGCGCGGCGTCGCCGAACAGATAGCGCGACTCAAGGAGCGCGGTGCGGATGGTCATGTCGGCCTTGGCCTGGCGGATGCATTCGCTCACCGAGCGCGTCGCGTGCCCGACCTTCTGCCCCATGTCCCAGAGGCAATAGAGCAGCGCTTCCGCAACCGACTCGCCCCAGGCGCTCTGCTTGTAAGGGAGCAGAAACAACAGATCGATGTCGGATCCGGGCGCCAGCATGCCGCGCCCGTAGCCGCCGGTGGCGATGACCGCCATCCGCTCCGAATGCGCATCGGCTTGCGGCGGATAAAGCGCCTCCGCCGCAAACTCGAACAGGATGCGGATGATCTCATCCTGGGTCTGACTGAGCCGTTCGGCGCAGCGGCCGCCGTGGCGGTCCTTCAACAACAACTCTTCGGCCCGCGCACGCGCTTGCGTCAGCGCCGTCTTAAGCCGGCGAGCCACCGCGGCGCGCAGTTCGCGCTCGCTCCCGGCATGGGTCTCGGCAATGCCCTTAAGGTCGGCGATGATCGCCGCGCTGTCGATAAGTTCGGCGGGAATGCGCGGGGGGCGTTGGATTTCCAGCATCATCTTACGTCATAACCGAGCTGCCGCACCCTGTCATGGCCTGCCACCGGCGCGATTGCGGCAATCCCTCGCCGAAGGCCGCGCCGTAAATGCTGTGCTACTATCAAGCGCTTGCGAAAACTATAAAAGTCCCGGCGGGAGGAAGTCCGATGAAGAGCTATGACGTTTGCGAGTGCGGCGCACCATTGCAGCTGATGGAGCGGCCGACTCCGAAGCCTACCGGCAGCGAGGTGTTACTGAAGGTGGTGGCCGCCGGGGTCTGCCACAGCGACTTGCACATCTGGGAAGGCTATTACGATTTGGGCGGCGGCAAGCGGCTCAAGCTCAGCGACCGCGGCGTGAAGCTCCCACTGACCATGGGGCATGAAAATGTCGGCGAAGTCGTCGCGATCGGTCCCGAAGCCAAAGGCGTCAAGATCGGAGACCGCAAGCTGGTGCAGCCGTGGCTCGGCTGCGGCGTGTGCGCCATGTGCCGCCTCGGCGAGGAACAGATGTGCCGCACGCCGTTCAGCATCGGAGTGTTCCGTGCCGGCGGCTATGCCGACCATCTGCTCGTGCCGCATCCGCGTTATTTGTTCGACATCGGCGACATCGCGCCGGACCGGGCGGCGCCCCTGGCGTGCTCCGGCATCACCACCTATGGCGCGTTGAAGAAGGTCGGGCCGGTGCTGAGGCAGGAGCCAATCGTCATTATCGGCGCCGGCGGGCTTGGGCTGATGTGCCTTTCGCTGCACAAGAAGATGGGCGGCAAGGCGACGATTGTCGTCGACATCGATCCGATCAAACGCGAGGCGGCAAAGAAGGCCGGTGCCTTTGCCACCATCGACGCCGGCGCACCCGATGCGGCGAAACAGATTATTGCTGCAACCAACGGCGGCGCCTGGGCGGTGATCGATCTCGTCGGCGCGTCCGTGACCGCGCAGCTTGCGCTCGACAGCCTGTGCAAGGGCGGCAAGCTCATTATCGTCGGCCTGTTCGGCGGTGATATCACCTTGCCATTGCCGTCGATACCGCTGCGCGTGCTCACCATCCAGGGCTCCTATGTCGGCAGCCTCAATGAAATGGCCGAGCTTCTCGAGCTGGTACGCCGCGAGGGGGTTCCCGATTTGCCGGTCGCGACGCGCCCGCTCGCCGCCGTCAACGACGCACTCAACGAGCTCAAAAGCGGCAAGGTCATCGGCCGTCTCGTGCTGACGCCCTAGATCGCTGGCGCCGGGAACGGGTTGTCCATTGCCCGGCGCATCGCCTTCCCCGCCGTGCGGGGATAGCTAGGTGGAAATGTTCTATTATCGCCTATTTTCAGTACAAAAATTTCATTGATGGCGTCATCGGTCGACCATAAAAGGATAAACATATTGTCGACGGTTCATCCTCGGAGGCCCATTCATGCTCTCGCGTCGTCGTCTGGTGCTCTCTGCGCTGGCGAGTGGCGTCATGCCGGGCCTCGCGCGTGCCGCCGATAAGCCTGGCGAAATCCGCATCGACTGGGCGACCTACAATCCGGTATCGCTGGTGCTGCGGGAACAGGGCCTGCTCGAAAAAGAGTTCGCGAAGGACGGCATCGGCGTGCGCTGGGTACAGACGCTCGGCTCCAACAAAGCGCTCGAATTCCTCAATGCCGGCTCGATCGACTTCGGTTCCACCGCTGGCGCAGCGGCGCTGATCGGCAAGATCAACGGCAATCCGATCAAGTCGATCTATGTTTTTTCGCGTCCCGAATGGACCGCGTTGGTCACGCGCAAGGACACCGCAATTGCCAAAATCGAGGATCTGAAGGGCCGGCGGGTCGCGGTCACCCGCGGCACCGATCCGCACATCTTTTTGGTACGCGCGCTACAATCGGTGGGATTGAGCGAAAAGGACATCACACCGGTGCTGCTCCAGCACCCCGACGGCAAGACCGCGCTCATTCGCGGCGATGTCGACGCCTGGGCCGGGCTCGATCCGATGATGGCGCAAGCGCAGGTCGAGGATGGCGCCCGCTTGTTCTATCGCAACAAAGAGGCCAACACCTGGGGCATCCTTAATTCGCGAGAAGACTTCCTCGCCCAATATCCGGAGATCGCGCGCCGCGTAATCGCGGTTTATGAAGAAGCGCGCAAATATTGTCTTGCCCGTTACGACGACGAAAAGCGTGTCTTCATAACTGTGACCAAGCTGCCGACCGAGGTCGTCGACATACAGCTCAAGGAGCGGACCGAGCTGACCTTCAATCGCATCGGAGCGCTGCAGCGCGGTTCGATCTTGCAAGCCGGCGTGGCTTTGCAGCAAGCGGGCGTGTTGCCGACGAATGCCGACGTGAAAGCTGCGCTCGATGGTCTGATCGACGATCGCTACGTGGCGGCGTGACGCCCGCCCGCCGCATTGCATTTGCCCCGAGCACCATGTCTCTTGCGGCCATGACGCTTGCCGCCGAACGCTCGCCGCCGCAACGCATTGCCGCCAAACGCTGGGCGCGTTGGGCGCGGCCGGCGCTCGGGCTGGTGCTACCGGTCATTCTCGCGGCGACGTGGGAATTCGTCGTGCGGATGGGGTGGTCGAGCGGCCGATTGGCGCCGCCGCCGTCGGTCATTCTGGCGACTTTCGTCGATTTGGCGCGCACCGGTGAGTTGCAGCGCAATACGCTGGTGACGTTGGCGCGCGTTGCGGCGGGTTTCGCGGTCGGCGTTGTCGTGGCCACCGCGCTGGGCGCGGCAACCGGCTATTTTCCGACGCTGCGGCGCCTCCTCGATCCCAGCCTGCAGGCGCTCCGCGCGATACCGTCGATCGCCTGGGTGCCGTTGTTCATCCTCTGGCTCGGGATTTTTGAAGCCTCGAAGGTGACGCTGATCGCCGTCGGCGTGTTTTTTCCGGTCTATCTCGGCCTGATGGGCGCGATCCAATCGGTCGATCGCAAACTGGTCGAAGTCGGGCGGACGTTTCGCCTGTCGGATCTCGGGATGGTGCGGCGGATTCTGCTGCCGGCCGTCCTGCCGGCCTATGTCATCTCGCTGCGATCGGGACTTGGCCTCGGTTGGATGTTTGTCGTCGCCGCCGAGCTGATGGGCGCGTCCGAAGGCCTCGGTTATTTGCTGATCGACGGCCAGCAGCTCGGCAAGCCGGCGGAGATCGTCGCCGCCATCGTCGCATTTGCCATCGTCGGCAAGACGACGGATTGGCTGATCGCGCTTACCGCCGCGCCGTTTCTGCGCTGGGAAGACGTCGTGCGGCAGACGTGACGCCGAGAACCTGACACCATGCTCATTCTCGACCGCGTCAACAAAACTTATCCCAACGGCGTGCAGGCGCTTGGCGGCGTCACGCTCGAGGTCGCGCTCGGCGAAATCGTTGCCGTGATCGGCGGCTCGGGCTGCGGGAAGTCTACGCTGTTGCGCGCCATCAGCGGCCTCGACCCGGCGACCGAAGGCGTGATTGCACTCGACGGCGAGTCGATCAAGGCGCCTCATGAGAAAATCGGCATCATTTTTCAGGAGCCGCGGCTCCTTCCCTGGCTCAAAGTCGCGGACAATGTGGGCTTCGGTTTGGGTGATCGGCCTAAATCCGAGCGCAGGCAGCGCGTCGCCGCGGCGCTGAACCGAGTGGGGCTCGCCGACAAGGCGGCGATGTGGCCGCGCGAATTGTCGGGCGGTCAGGCGCAGCGCGTCGCCATCGCGCGGGCGCTGGTACCGCGGCCGGAGGTGCTGCTGCTCGACGAGCCGTTCTCCGCGCTCGACGCTTTTACCCGCGCCGATTTGCAGGATCATCTGCTCGATCTGTGGGCCGACGCCAAGCCTACGTTGATCCTGGTCACGCACGACGTCGACGAGGCGATTGTGCTTGCCGACCGCGTGTTGGTGATGCGTCCCCGACCAGGCCGTATTTTTGCGGAGGTTGAGGTCGATCTGCCGCGCCCGCGTGACCGGCAATCCGCCGCCTTCGACTTCGTCAAACGCCGCCTGCTCGTCGCGCTGGATCGCTCGCTCGAGCGCACAGCGGCTTCCGACACCGAGATCAAGGCCGAAGCCGGTGCGGCGCTGTGGTGGTAGAGCCCGATGACGCCGTCTTAGGCCGCGTATATTCTGCCATGACGTTCCGCAAGAAAGGATGCCCCATGGACGCTGCCGGGCTGCGCGCAATGCAGGCGCCGATCAAAGAGCGATATAAGACCGAGCCCAAGGCTGCCTTCATTACGTTGAAGGCCAAGGGCACGCTGGATGACGCCAACCTCGCCTGCAAGGTGGAAACCGGCCGCGCGCTGGCTGTCGCCGGCCTCCATCCCGCCACCGGCGGATCGGGACTCGAACTGTGTTCCGGCGACATGCTGCTTGAAGCGCTGGTGGCTTGTGCCGGCGTGACGCTCAAAGCGGTCGCCACCGCGCTCGACATTCCGCTGAAATCCGGCGTGGTCGCCGCCGAAGGTGATCTGGACTTCCGCGGCACGCTCGGCGTCGCCAAAGATGCGCCGGTCGGCTTCGCGCAGATCCGCCTGCGTTTCGATCTCGACACCGACGCGCCGCAGGACAAGCTTGATCAACTGCTCAAGCTCACGGAACGGTACTGCGTGGTGTACCAGACGATCAAAAACGGGCCGCCGGTCGATATCAAGCTCAATCGCCAGTGACTGCCGCGCATCTGTTCTGGTACGGCTTCGCCTTGAAGATGGTGCTGACGGCGGCCGTCGTCGTCATCACGTCGTTGGCGGTCGAGCGCAGTGGGCCATTCGTCGGCGCATTGATCGGGGCATTGCCGACGGCGGCCGGCGCCGCCTACACCATTCTCGCCCTCGAACATTCCCCGGACTTCATTGCCGCGAGTGCGATTGGCAGCGTGGCGATCAACGGCGCGGTCGCAGTCTTTGCCGCGACCTACGCGATCCTGGCGCAGCGCCACGGTTTATCGGTCAGTCTCGGCGGCGCCGCGGTTGCGTGGTTCGGGATTGCTGCAGGCTTGCGGCTTGTCCAATGGACGCCATTGACCGCGGCGGCGATCAATGTCGCCGTTTTCGCCGTCACCATTCCGCTGAGTTGGCGCTATCGGGCCGGCGGCCGGCCGGTGGCATTCGTGCGCACCCCGTTCGACATTCCGCTGCGCGCGCTGACCGCCGCCCTGGTCGTGGCGGTCGTGACCGGCTTGAGTTCAAGCATCGGCTCATTCGCATCCGGCATGTTTGCTTTGTTTCCGATCATCCTTAGCAGTTCGATCGTGATCATGCATCCGCGCATCGGTGGCAAGGCGACTGCCAGCATGCTGGCGCATGCCCAGCCCTTTCTGATCGGCTTGGCGCTTGGGTTCTTTTCCGTGCATTATCTCGTCGCGCCCATCGGGGTATGGCCGGCGCTCGGCGTCGGTCTGATCGTGAATCTTACCTGGAGTGTTGCGCTCGCGGTGATCCGCACGCGGCTGCGCCGCCGCCCGGGATAGTTTTTGTTGGCGCAGGATCTTTTCGGAAAACCGGTTCCACTTTTCCGGATCATGCGCTACGTCGTCTTCGCCAGCTGCCCCTTGAGCGCGTAGAGCGCTTCCATTGCCTCGCGCGGCGACATGTCATCGGGATGGAGCGCGTTGAGTGCCTCGACCAGGGCGGCTAGCCCGGAATCGGCTTGCGGCGGCGGCGTCGCGCGAGTGGCAGCGAATAACGGCAGGTCGTCGATCAACTTGCGTGCCGGCGAAATGCGATCTTCGGCTTCGAGTTGCGCCAATACGAGCTTGGCCCGCTCAATGACGCTTTCCGGCAAGCCGGCGAGCTTCGCCACCGCGATGCCGTAGGAACGATCGGCGGCGCCCGGAACCACTTCATGCAGGAAGACGACGTCGCCCTGCCATTCCTTCACCCGCATGGTGGCGTTGTAGAGCCGCGGCAGCTTGGCGGCGAGCGCGGTCATCTCGTGGAAATGCGTGGCGAACAAAGCGCGGCAACGGTTGCGCTCATGCAAATGTTCGATCGTCGCCCAGGCAATAGAAAGGCCGTCGAAGGTCGCCGTGCCGCGGCCGATTTCATCGAGGATGACGAGCGCGCGCTCGCCAGCCTGATTGAGAATGGCGGCGGTCTCGACCATCTCGACCATGAAGGTCGAGCGGCCGCGGGCAAGATCGTCGGCGGCACCGACGCGCGAGAACAATCGATCGACCACGCCGATATGCGCGGCGCGCGCCGGCACGAAACTCCCGGTTTGGGCCAGCACGGCGATGAGCGCATTCTGCCGCAGGAACGTAGACTTGCCCGCCATGTTGGGGCCGGTGATCAGCCAAATACGCCCCGCGCCCGCGCCGTCCTCGCCCGGCGGCGAGAGGTCGCAGTCATTGGCGACAAACGGGCCGCCGTCTTTGCCAAGCGCCTCCTCGACGACGGGATGGCGGCCGCCCGTGACCTCAAAGGCGAGGCCGTCGTCGACCTCCGGACGCACATAATCGCGCTCGATCGCGACTTGTCCGAGCGCCGCGGCTACGTCGACGATCGCGAGTGCTTCGGCCGCGGCCTTGATCGCCACGCTGGCGGCTGCGACGGCGCCGGCAAGCCGGTCGAAAACCTCCAGTTCAAGCGCCAGCGCCCGGTCCGCCGCATTGGCGATCTTCGCTTCGAGTTCGCCGAGCTCGGTCGTGGTAAAGCGCACCTGCCCGGCGAGAGTCTGGCGATGGATGAAGGTCGCATTGAGCGGCGCGCTCGTCAGCTTCTCGCCGTGCTGGGCGGTGACGTCGACGAAATAGCCGAGCACATTGTTGTGCCGGATTTTGAGCGAGCGGACGCCGGTCGTCTCGGCGTAGCGTATCTGCAGCGTGGCGATGATGCGGCGGGACTCATCGCGCAACGTGCGCGCTTCATCGAGAGCGGCCTCATAGCCAGGGCGGACAAAGCCGCCGTCGCGCCGCAACAGCGGCAATTCGTCGGCGAGCGCGCGACGAAGCTCGGCGGCCAATGCGGCATCCGGGCGCCGCAACGCCGCGATCGCCTCTTCGAGTTCGCGCGGGCGCTGCGCGAGCCCGGCAAGCCGGGCGGCGATGTCGGCGGCGGCAAGAATTCCCTCGCCAATGGCGGCAAGGTCGCGCGGGCCGGCGCGGCCGACCACGATGCGCGTGAGCGCGCGCGCCAAATCGGGCGCCGCTTTGAGCCGATCGCGCAGGTCGGTGCGCACGGAAGCATTTTCGACCAGCGCCGACACGGCATCGAGCCGATCGCGGATCGCAGGCGGATCGGTCAGCGGCGCGGCGAGCCGTTGCGCCAACAGCCGCGAGCCCGCGGCCGTCACCGTGCGGTCGATGGACGCCAGCAGCGAGCCGCCACGCTCGCCGGAAAGCGTGCGCAACAGTTCAAGATTGCTGCGCGTCGCTTGGTCGATCGCGAGCGTGGCGCCGGAGGCTTCGCGCACCGGCGGCGACAGCGGCGGGCGCTTACCGATTTGAGTGCGTTCCACGTACGTCACGGCTGCGGCGGCCGCGGTGAGTTCGAGGCGCGAAAACGCGCCGAATGCTGCCGTGGCCGCCACGTTGAAGAACGATGCCAGCCGCCGCTCGGCCGTGGCGCCATCGAATACATCGCGCGTCACCGGCGTCACCGCCGGCAACGTGCGCAGATAGGGCATGAACTCGTGGTCGGAATAAAACGCTTCCGAGACGATGATCTCACCCGGCTCGATGCGCGCAATTTCGGCGGCGAGGCTCGCGCGCGGGCAGGCGCTTACGCGGAACTCGCCGGTGGAAATATCGATCCAGGCGAGCGCAAACTGGTCCTCGTCGGAGGTTCGGGCGCGAGAAAGCGCCAGCAGATAGTTGTTGCGCTTGGCGTCAAGGAGCGAATCTTCGGTCAGCGTGCCCGGGGTGACCAGCCGCACCACGTCGCGGCGCACGACGCTTTTGTTGCCGCGTTTGCGAGCCTCGGCGGGATCCTCAAGTTGCTCGCACACCGCGACGCGATGACCGAGCGCGATCAGGCGATGCAGATATTCGTCGGCGCGCTCGATCGGCACGCCGCACATCGGGATGTCGCGGCCCAAATGCTTGCCGCGCTTGGTCAGCACTATGCCGAGCGCCCGCGAGGCGACTTCGGCGTCGTCAAAGAACAATTCGTAGAAGTCGCCCATCCGATAGAACAAGAGGCAATCCGGATTGGCGGCCTTGATCTCGATGTATTGCTCCATCATCGGCGTGACGCGGGCGCCGTCGTCGGACGCCTTCGCGGCAACGCGGCCGGGCTCGGCGGCGTTCGCTCCGTCAGTCGCGATGGGGCGTGCGGCGTCCATGAAGCGGGACGCTAGCGCATGATCCGGGAAAGTGGAAACCGGTTTTCCGAAGAGATCATGCGCGAAATGAGCGGACAACAAGCGGCAAAGCGCGCCGTGTCGACCGCACAGCTTCTTGCGCAGTGGCGCGCGCGCCGATGACGGAGAGCGGCGTCTGACCGGCCTTACGGACTAATCAGAACGGATAGGGATTCGGCTTGTCTTTGATTGTCATCCACTGCCACTGGGTGAACTCATCCCAGTTGGCCGGGCCGCCGATGCGCATTCCGTTGCCGGAAGCACCGCTACCGCCGAACGGCACATGCGGCTCGTCGGCGACGGTCTGATCGTTGATGTGCAGAAGTCCGGTGTTGAGCCGGTTGCCGATGGCGATCGCGCGCCCGATTTCGGCGGAGAACACGCCGGCGGAAAGGCCGTACTCATTCTGGTTGGCAAGCTTGACTGCCTCGTCACCGGTGCCGATGGTGGTGATCGCCGCCACCGGGCCGAAGATCTCTTCTTCGAAAGCGCGCTTGCCGGGCTTCACGCCGGTCAACACCGTCGGCTTATAGAACGGTCCATCGAAGGTGCCGCCGGCTTCGAGCTTCGCTCCTGCCGCCACCGAGTCCTTCACGATACTGTCGATGCGTTGCACCTGTGCCTTGCTGATCACCGGTCCGAGTGCGACCTGGCCGAGCGGATCGCCGACCGGGAGGTGATTGGCCTTGGCGACGAGTTTTTCCGTCAGTGCCCCGGCGATCTTCTGCTGCGCCAGGATGCGGCCGGTGGTCATGCAGATCTGGCCTTGATGGAACCAGGCGCCGAAGGCGATGGCTGACGCCGCCGCGTCGAGGTCGGCATCCTCGAGCACGATCACCGCGTTCTTGCCGCCGAGTTCGAGCTGAACTTTTTTCAGATGCTTGCCGGCGAGCTCGCCGATGCGGCGTCCGACATTACTTGATCCGGTGAACGACACCATGGCGATGTCCGGGTCGGTGCAGATCGCTTCACCGGCTTCGGCGCCGCCGGGCAGGACGTGCAGCACGCCCTTCGGCAGGCCGGCATCCTCGAACATCCGCGCAATAATAAATCCGCCGGTCATGGCGGTGCGCGGATCGGGCTTGAGAATGACGCTGTTCCCGGTCGCCAGCGCCGGCGCCACCGCTCGGGTCGAGAGAATGAGCGGGAAGTTGAACGGCGAGATGATGCCAACGACGCCCCGCGGCACGCGCCGGGCGATGCTGATGCGCCCCGGATTGGACGGCAGCACCAGACCCTGCGGCTCGGTGCACATCGCCGACG
>Ga0181520_10003113_pt1 | contig 29588 bp, 25 predicted proteins | sample PEATcosm2014_Bin_29_FD_132451 | JGI IMG/M metagenome (GOLD analysis project Ga0181520, IMG submission 132451) | Peatland microbial communities from MTU Mesocosm Facility, Houghton, MI, USA - PEATcosm2014_Bin02_30_metaG | ecosystem: Environmental > Terrestrial > Soil > Wetlands > Peat | place...
CCCGCAGTCGCCCGAGCGCTCCGTTCGCCCGTTGTCGGACGGTGCGCTCCACGAACGGGGCGAGGAGAGCGCCGGGGAGCCCGTCCGGCTGTTCGTAGGAGACGGTCAGGCTGACAGCTGTGCCGCCCGGCTCCGGGACCAGTTCGAAGGTGAGGCTCTGGTGGTCCTCCCCGGCGGAGGACCAAGTGATGCTCCGCCCTGGTTCCAGCGAGGTGATCACGATGACGGTCGCGAGCGTGCGGCCGGCGATCTTCAGCGTCGCGTCGAAGCGTGCATTCTCACCGGTTGTCTCAGGCCCCAGGGGAGTGAGCTGTTCAAGACCCTCGATGAAGACTTTGGCGCACCTGTAGTCCGCCAGGCACTCGAAGACGGTGTGGGGCGCCGCCGCGATCGTCGCACGGGCTTCGACGGTCTGGTTCAAGATTCACCCCTTAGAGGGTCGTGACGAGCGAGCGCAGGCGCACGACGACGCCACTACTTGCTTAGTCGATGCGCACACAGATGTCTGGCACCTCGTGCCTCAGTACCGGTGCCGGTCGTCGCAGGTCGGTATGCGCCACCGTTGCCTATGCGCTCGCAGCGACAATCTGACTAGGCTCGCTCCCCGGTGAGAGAGCACAGCGGCATCGTACCGATGCAGTCGCGGGTGGCGGACACGGCCGATGTGCTCGCAACACTTCTGCAGTCATCGCCTGATGCCGTCATCGCCGTCGACCGAGATGGCCTCATCGTGCTTGCGAGCGAAGCGATCAGGACCCTTTTCGGCTTCGGTCCAGAGGAGGTCGTGGGTCTTGCCGTCGAGACGCTCGTTCCCGAGCAGGCCCGGGCCATGCACGAGCGGCACCGCAGGAGGTACACGGAGTCGGGCGAGCCGCGGCCGATGGGGCTGGGCCTCGAGCTCATGGGCCGCAGGCGTGACGGGAGCGAGTTCCCCATCGACGTCAGCTTGGCCCCCTTTGTCACCGGTGGGGAACGATTCGTCGGGGCCTTCGTACGCGACGCCACGGATCGGCGCCGTCAAGAGGCGAGGCTGCACGCCATAAACGAGATCACCCAGCGCCTACTTGCCGGCGAGCCCACCGCGGCCACCTTGGAGCTGGTCGCGTGTCGGGCGCGAGGTCTCGTGGATGCCGCCTTGGGTTGGGTTGTCGTTCCGTCAGGCAAAGACGGGCTCGTCGTCAGTGCCAGTGATGGGCAGGGCGCCGAATCGATCATCGGCATCGAGTTCACCTCGAACGGGAGCATCGCGAAGCGTTCCATGACAGAAGGCGAGACGATTACCGTCCCTGACCTGTCGACGGAGGCGACCGTGCCGGCCAGGATGAAGGCGCTCGGTCTCGGGCCGAGCCTGTTCTGCCCGCTGGGGGTGGAAGATCGAATTTTGGGCGCGCTAGTCGTGGCTCGTCCGAGGGGGGCGACCGGCTTCAACGCCAATGACACCGCGCTCGTCGAAGTCTTCGCGAACGCCGCGATGGTTGCGCTCACCTTGGGAGAGGCCCGCGTCGAGCTCGAGCAGCTCCAAGCCACCGCCGAGCGTGAGCGGATAGGCCGGGATCTTCACGACACTGTCATCCAACAGCTGTTTGCGCTCGGTATGGGTCTGCAGAGCATCGAGCGGCTGACGAGCGGCTCGGTCGCCGGGCGGATAGACCGCATAGTGGACGGGCTAGACGAGGTCATTCGCGAGATCCGTGAGACGATTTTCCATCTCGAACGCCCGGCCATGGCCGAGTCGGGCCTCCGGGCAGCCGTCAATGCTGTAGTCGGCGCTGCCGCGGAGCCTCTCGGCTTCAGACCCCGCGTCGGGTTCCAGGGGCCAGTCGACGCGGTCACGAGCGATGACCTCGAGTCTCAGGTCCTTGCCGTGCTGACCGAGGTGCTCTCGAACGTCGCCCGGCACGCGGGCGCCTCGGCGGTCGAACTTGTCATCGCGGCTGAGGACAACATGCTCCTTGTCTCGGTGGCCGACAACGGTGTCGGCCCGCCGAAGGGACGTACCGCGGGCAACGGGTTGCGGAACATCGCCGAGCGGGCCCGTGCGCTCGGTGGCTCGGTCTCGATCACGGCTCGTAGCCCCTCGGGGACGCTCGTCGAATGGTCAGTCCCGATACCCCGGTGACCGCCCGCGAACACCTGGCCGCCGCACGGCCGGAGGAAAGGTGACTTTCGCCTCTAACGATAAAGGGCTGCTCAGGCCGACTCTTGAAACGTGGAATGCGATCGGGGACCCGTTTTCGAGGAGCTGAGTACTGAGGACTGTCTCGCGCTGGTGACCAAGGAAAGCGTTGGTCGCGTGGCCCTCACAGCGCGGGCTCTGCCGATCGTGCTTCCCGTGAACTTCGCGTTGGCGGAGGGCAACATTTTTTGGCGCTGTGCCCAGGGCACCAAGCTCAACGACGCCTCGGCGGGGTTCGTGGTTGCCTTCGAGGTGGACCACTACGAGCTGGACCGGCATCAGGGCTGGAACGTCATGGTGCAAGGGCTGGCGCACGTCGTCACCGAGGAGGACGAACTCGCCCGCGCGACCAAGCTCCCACTTGAGCCCTGGTCACTGGACGGGATGGCGGACCGTTACGTCTGTCTGGTGCCGAACATCATGACGGGCACGCGCATCCTTCCCGGCTGAGCCGGAACTGCCCGCAGGTCAGGTGCGCGTCGGGGACGCGAGTTTCTCCGGCACGTCGGCGGTGGGTCGGTCCGCGGGGTGTGGCCGCCCGTAGACTTGCCGGCGTGGAGGCCGTGCGAACCGAGCCCGTCGACGGCCGGCACGGTCTCGATCGCGTGTGGACCTTGCCGAACGTGATCTCCTTCGCCCGAATCGCGCTGGTCGGGGTGTTCTGCTGGCTTCTGTTCGGGCCGGGCGAACGGATCGCGGCAACTCTCGTGCTCATGTTCGTCGGCACGACCGACTTCCTGGACGGGTACCTCGCGCGCAGGTTTCACCAGGTCAGCACGCTTGGCAAGGTTCTGGACCCGGTCGCCGACCGTGTTGTGCTCTTGACCTCAGTCATCGCGATCGGGATCTACGGCGCCATCCCGGCTTGGCTCGCAGGCGTCGTGCTCGGCCGCGAGCTGCTCGTGTCCGTCGCGGTCATGGCGCTTGCCTTGATGCGGGCGAGGCGCATCGACGTACTGTGGGTCGGCAAGGCGGGCACGTTCGGGCTCTTGTGCTGCCTACCGCTGTTCTTGCTCGGCGACGAGCACGCGACCTGGGCCCGGGCTGTGACCGATGTGACCTGGGTGGCGCTCGTGCCGGCTCTGGTCTTCAGCTTCGTCGCCGCGGCCGCCTACGTTCCGCACGCCCGACAGGCAATCCGGGAGGGCCGTTCGAATCTCGGTCCGCAGGGGGCGGATCAGTGAAGGCCGTGATCATGGCGGGCGGGGAAGGCACCAGGCTTCGCCCGCTTACGGCGAACCAGCCCAAGCCGATGCTCGCGATGGCGAACGCGCCGATGGCCGAGCACGTCGTGAACTTGCTGAGGCGCCACGGCTTTGACGAGATCGTGGTGACAGTCGGGTTTCTCGCCAGCATGATCCGCACCTACTTCGGAGACGGGTCCGAACTAGGGGTCCGGCTCGTGTATGCCACCGAGGAGACACCGCTCGGGACGGCCGGGTCGGTCCTCAACGCCATCGACGAGCTGGACGACCGCTTTCTAGTCATATCCGGGGACGTCGTCACCGACGTAGACCTGACGGCGCTCGTCGAGTTCCATGACAAACGTGCTGCTGTGGCGACGCTCGCGCTCGAGTCGGTGGACAACCCCCTCGAGTTCGGGATCGTCATCATCGACGGGGAAGGGCGCATCGAGAGGTTCTTGGAGAAGCCGGGCTGGGGCGATGTCTTCAGCGACACGATCAACACCGGCATCTATGTGCTCGAGCCGGAGGTCTTCGACTGGATACCAGCCGGACGTGCCGTCGATTTCTCGTCGGAGGTCTTTCCGGTGATGCTGGAGGCGGGCAGGCCGCTTTACGGCTATGTGGCGGGCGGCTACTGGGAAGACGTCGGCACGCTGGAGGCCTACTTGACCGCCCATGCGGACATCCTCGACGGCAAGGTGGGCATCGACGTGCCTGGTTTCTCGCTCCGCCCGGGCGTGTGGCTCGGCGCGGGCGCCGAGGTCCATCCCTCGGCGCGCGTTCTCGGCCCGACTCTCATCGGCGACAACTGCCGGATCGGTGCAGGCGTCGAGCTGCACGGGCACTGCGTAGTGGGCGCCAATGTCCGCATCGGGGAGAACAGCGTCATCGAGCGATGCGTGATCCACGACAACGTCTACATCGCCTCGTCTGTGAGTGCCCGGGGCTGCGTGATCGCGAGGTCGTGCGACGTGCGTCAGGGCGTGCACCTCGACGACGGGGTCGTGCTCGGCGCAGGTTCGAAGGTCGGTCGTCAAGCCGTGATCGGGGCGGGAGTGAAGGTGTACCCGCACAAGATCATCGAAGCTGGCGCCGTGGTGAACTCGTCGATCATCTGGGAGTCTCGGGGTTCGCGGAGCCTCTTCGGGCGCCTCGGGGTGGCGGGGATAGCGAACGTCGACCTGTCGCCCGAAGTCGCCATGCGCGTCGCTTTGGCTTACGCCACGACACTTCCCAAGGGCGCGACAGTCGCAGTGTCGCGAGATTCCAGCCGTGCCGCGCGGATGCTTAAGCGCGCGGCCATCGTCGGGATCATCGCGGCAGGTTGCGACGTCGAGGACCTGGAGGCCGCGACCGTTCCGGTGACGCGCTTTCTCACCCGCACCGGGACCGCTGTCGGAGGCATGACCGTAAGGCTGGTGCCAGGCGATCCGCAATCGGTCGCGTTGCGTTTCTTGAACGAGGATGGGATGGAGCTGGGCGAGCCCGCCCAGCGCAAGATCGAGCGCGTCTATGACCGCGAGGAATCACGGCGCGTGCTCGCAGCCGAGATCGGCGACATCAGCTTTGCCTCGAGGACGCTCGAGCTCTACACCAACGAGCTCACCGGCCTCGTGGACCTCGACGCCATACGCGCCGCCAGGTTCAAGCTGGTCCTCGATTACGCCTTCGGTACGGCGAGCTTCGTCATGCCGAACGTTCTCGCGAAGCTCGGCGCCGACACTCTCGGCATCAACCCGAATGTCTCGACCTCAGGCGTCATCGGTTTCGACAGGATGGCGCACGCGGCCCGGTTAGGTGATCTCGTCCGGTCCTCGGGTGCCGACCTCGGGGCGATGCTGGACCCCGACGGGGAGCAGCTGACCCTCGTGGACGACACTGGCCACGTCCTGTCCGACGACGAGTCCCTGTTGGCGCTCGTCCGGCTCGTGTCCACGACAGAGCCCAGTGGAGTGATTGCCGTACCTGTGGATGCGAGCAGTCATGTCGAGGCGATCTGCGAGACGACTGGCTGCGAGGTGATGAGGACCAAGCTGGCGGCCTCGCAGCTGCTGGAGGCTGCCGACTCGCCGCGGGTGCGATTCGCCGCCAACACTGCAGGTGGTTTCGTCTTTCCCACCTTCCTGCCGGCTTTTGACGCCGTGGCGGGCCTGGTGCGGCTGCTGTCGCTGCTCGCCCGCGACAGGTGCGTGCTGTCGCAGGCAGTGGCGCGGCTTCCGAAGACCCATATCGTGCGGCGGGAGGTGACGACTCCCTTCGAGCAAAAGGGCCTTGTGATGCGCACTCTTGTCGAGCAGGCGGACCCGGCTGGCCTTCTGCTGCTCGACGGCGTGAAGACGATCGATGAACACGGTTGGACCCTTGTGATACCCGATCCTGAGGCTCCGCTGACGCGCATCCTCGCCGAGGGGCGAACCGGGGCCGCCGCGGAGCAACGGGCCGACCGGATGGCTCGTGACATCGAGGCGATCGTCGCAGAAGGGACAGCCTGATCGGCGCATTTGGCCTTGTCGGCCGGGCCGGGTACGGCCAGGGGACAGGCGGTAGAGTCCGGCGAGTGACTACGATCGCTTCGACGTTGGAAGATGCCGCCGCCCCTAAGGAGCCGTGAGCCATGGAAATCCCCCAGGACCTGAGATACACCTCCGACCACGAGTGGGCGCGCCTCGAAGATGCCAAGGTCAGAGTCGGCCTCACCGATTTCGCCCAGGAGGCCCTCGGGGACATCGTGTTCGTGCAATTGCCGTCTGTCGGCGAAAGTGTCGCCCGGGGCGGGGAGCTGGGCGAGGTCGAGTCGACCAAGTCTGTCTCGCAGGTTTACGCGCCCGTAGGTGGCGTCGTGATCGAGGTGAACACTTCGCTGTCGACTCAGCCCGAGGTGATCAATACGGACGCGTACGGGCAGGGCTGGCTTTGTGTGATCGAGCCGTCCGAGCTCGCCGAGCTGGACGAGCTGCTGGACGCCGCCGGATACCGCTCACTGACAGACTCCTGAGACGTCGCCGGTCGTCTGACCGCGCTCCACGCCGGTCCGAACGCGAGGAGTAGGGGACCAAGCAATGGCTGTTTCGTTGATCACCGAGGGGGAGCTGGCCGAGCGCGCCCTGGTTAGTCTCAGGTACCGTACTGGGGTGTTCTGCAACAACTGTGGTCATCGCAATCCGCCTGACTCGAACTTCTGCTCGTCCTGTGGCTCGCCGTTCACCCCGAGCACGGACACGACGATCTCATTCCTGCCGGAGGACTCCTCGGGCGATCTCGCTGACGAGGAAGTCAGCGTTCCAGCCGGGGACCTGGCAGAAGGCACCGGAGTTCTCGTCGTAAAGCGCGGACCGGACGCCGGCGCCCGCTTCGTACTGACAGGTGAAGTCACCCGGGTGGGCCGGCATCCCGACAGCGAGATCTTCCTCGACGACGTGACGGTGTCACGCCGCCATGCGGAATTCCGGCGCGAGGCGAGCCACTACGTCGTCGTGGATGTCGGGTCTTTGAACGGCACCTATGTCAACCGGGAGAGGATCGAGACGGCCACCTTGAAGGGTGGCGACGAGGTCCAGATAGGCAAGTTCAAGCTCGTATTCCTCTCGACGAGCGCGGGTTGAGCTAGCTGTGGGGGAGCGCTCTTACCTTGCTATTGGCGACGTGCTGGCGTTGCTGCGCGAGGAGTTCCCGGACATCACGATCTCGAAGATCCGTTTCCTCGAGAGCCGGGGCCTGCTCGTGCCGGAGCGGACACCTTCGGGTTACCGGAAGTTCTACGAGCCCGACGTCGAACGTCTTCGTTGGATCCTGCGCCAGCAGCGCGAGCACTTCCTGCCATTGAAGGTCATAAAGGGCCGCCTCGACCATGGGATGAGCGACCCGGACGCGCCCGCGCCCCACCTGTTCGAGATGGGGGAGCCGCCGCCTGAGCAGGAGTCAGAGGCTGTTCTCGTTGCCGCGGCCGGGTCCACGACGGTCACCCGCGAGAGCGTTCAGGGTGCGGTCGCGGCCCTGACGCCTGTAGCCATGGTCGCGTCCTCGAGCGAGCACACGCCAAAGCGGACAAGCATGCCCGTGATGGCGAGGACTGAGGCGCCCCAGCCGAGGGAGCACGCGTCGCAAAGCGGCCCGGCGGGCTCGGCCGAAGGCAGCGGTCCCGAGGAGGAACGGACTGCAACCCCCACGCGTCGGCCGCCCGAGCCCGGGACAAAAGCCGCCTCCGGCACCGCCTCGCCCGGGGGCCGCCGCGCGAAGGGCCCAACGCCCGCGCCACAGAGCCCATCCCGGGAAACTGGTGCGGAGTCCTCGTCACCCGGCCAGCCGGTCGGCGAAGCCAGCAAGGACACTGGCGTGCCCGCTCGGCACGCCTCGTCCCGGCCGACGACAGGACTGCCGGGTGCGGGGCTCTCCGGTGCGAGCCTCACCGTCTCCGAGCTGGCGAGTGCCAGCGGCCTCGAGGTGGCGGGCATCGAGGAGCTCGAGACCTTCGGTCTCATCGCCGGGCGAACCGTGGCCGGCGTGCACTGCTATGACGAAGAAGCAGTTCTCGTGGCGAAACTTGCGGCCGGATTCGCCCCGTACGGGATCGAGGCCAGGCACCTGCGTATCTTCAAGCACGCTGCCGACCGCCAGACCGGGCTGTTCGCACAGGTTGTGACGCCTCTTTTGAGGCAGAGAAACCCAGGGGCCCGAGCCCGAGCCATGGAGGAGCTCGCCGAGCTCGCCGAGCTCGGAGAGGCCTTGATGCGCTGTTTCTCACAAGCGGCGCTACGCGAACTGACCGGGGGGTGAGCCAGCCGGACCACACGGTCAGGTCCCTTCTGGATGCCGCCGAGCTGGCCGCGATCGCCCGCCGACTGGGCGGCGAGATCAGGCGTGACCATCCCGACGGTGTCGTGCTCGTAGCCCTTCTCAAGGGCAGCATCTGCTTCCTCGCCGATCTCGTGCGCGAGCTGCCTGGGCCTTGTGAGCTCGACTTCCTCGCTCTGTCGTCATACGGGGACGGCCGGACCCGCGTTCGGGTGGTCAAAGATCTCGACCTCGAGTTGCAAGGACGTGACGTTGTCGTCGTGCTCGACATCGTCGACACGGGTCTCACGCTCGCTTACGTGCTGCGGCTGATCGCGCTTCGCGGTGCGCGTTCGGCAACAGCCTGCGCCCTGTTGGATCGCCAGAGCCGCCGGCTGCTCCCTGTCGAGATCCGTTACGTCGGCCGGGTCATAAGCGACGAGCACGTCGTCGGTTACGGGCTTGACCTGGACGAGCGCTACCGGAATCTGCCGGGGCTGCAGGTCGCTGACGAGGGGGATCTGCGGTCCGAGCCGACTGCGATGTTCGAACGGCTCTGGCGGCGGTAAGTTGCTGTCATGGTCGAGGTGCATCTGAGGGCTGTCCGAGTCGACCTGGGGTCGAGCACCCCGGTCGTGCTGCTCGAAGAGACTGAGGGAGCCCGTCGTTCGTTGCCGATATTCGTCGGCGGGCCTGAGGCGACCGCGATCGCCTTCGCCCTGCAGGGCGTCGAGCCCCCGCGTCCCATGAGTCACGACCTCATGCGCGAGCTTGTCGAGACCCTCGGTGCCAAGGTGGTGCGCGTGCTTGTGACCGAGCTTCGAGACGGCACGTTCTTCGCGGAGCTTCACTTGCGCGCCGGTGAGCGTGACGTCGTGGTTTCGTGCAGGCCGTCGGACGCCATAGCGCTCGCGGCCCGGACCCACTCGCCGCTCTATGTGGCCGACGACCTGATGGAGACCGAGGGCCTCGTCATCGAGCCAGACGACGACGACGTCGCCGTCGAAGGCAACCCGGACGAGCTCGTCGGTGAGTTCCGCGAGTTCCTGGACAGGATCCGACCGGAGGACTTCACGTCCTGAGCACGGCGGCGACTTCGGCCCCGAGTCGAACTGTGAAGCTCAAGCTGCACTAGACGTGCCGCCTTGTGTGGCGAGGCTCGACCGGTCGTTGACGTCGAGCTGCGCGACACCTAGTCTTGATTACGAGGGTGTAACTACCGCTCTGTCGTCCCACCAGGCAGGGGCGGGAGCCCGGGGACTTAGGACAGGGGCACGACATGGACCAAGTCGGTTTCCGTGGGCCGCAGGTGTGCAGCATCGTGGGCATCACCTACCGACAGCTGGACTACTGGGACCGGACGGGCCTGAGCCGGCCCTCGCTGGCGGCGGCGCGGGGAAGCGGGTCCCAGCGGCTCTACGCCTACAAGGACCTGCTCGAGCTGAAGGTGATCAAGCAGCTCCTCGACGGTGGTGTCAACCTGCGCCAGGCGAGACGAGCTATCGAATGTCTCCGCGAGTCGGTGGGAGAAGACCTCACGACTGCGAACCTCGTCATTGTTGGGGAGGGCTCGGTGCTGGTGCGCACGGGCGAGGAGATCATCGACCTGTTGCGCGGTGGTCAGGGCGTGTTCAACGTCGTGCCCCTCGCCGGTGTCGTCGGCGAGGTCGAGGCGGCGATCCACCGCATCGACAGCGCGCATGCTCCAAGCAGTGTGTCCAAGCCCGGTGACCTGGTGACGCCCGCCTCCCCGAAGGACACGGCTGGTCGCCCCGGGCCAGTCCGGCGAGCCGAGGGAGGCTAGACGCTCTCCGACCGGCGGTCCCCCCCGGTAACAACGCCGCCAGCGCGTGCCGCGGTGCGGTTCGCCCATGATTCTGAACGCCTGTTTGCCGAGCTCCTCGACTACTACGAGGTTCGCTGGGAGTACGAGCCGGTCGAGTTCGTGCTCACCTGGGGTCCTGACGGACAGCCGACGAGTGCCTTCCGGCCGGACTTCTACCTGACGGACCACGGTGTGTTCCTCGAGTTGACGACACTTCGCCAAGAGCTCGTCACGGTCAAGAACCGCAAATTGCGCCAGATGGCACAGCTCTACCCAGAAGTCAGCGTAAGGGTGCTCTATCGCCGCGATGTGTTCAGTTTGCTGGGGAAATACCTGCCGGAGGCGGGCGCTAGATTGGCTGGGTGATCCTCAAACACTCTGCATTGCACGGCGAGCACATCGATCTCGGTGCCCGTCTCGTGGATTTCGGGGGCTGGGAGATGCCCCTTTCCTACCCGGAAGGCACCATTGCAGAGCACCTGGCTTGCCGCAACGACGCCGCCGCCTTCGACGTGAGTCATCTGGGCACTGTTCGTGTCAATGGCCCCGGTTCCTTCGGACTGCTCCAGAGGAGCCTGACCAACGACCTTCGCAAGATCGCGCCCGGAGGCGCCCAGTACCAGCACCTTCTCGACGAGATCGACGCCTCGGTGCTCGACGACATCATCGTCTGGTGGGTCGCCGAGGAACGATTCGACGTCATGCCGAACGCCTCCAATACCGAGAGGGTTATCTCGGTGCTCGGGGGTCATGACGTGACCGAGGAGCGGGCTGTCATCGCCGTGCAGGGACCGCGGGCTCGAGAGCGCCTCTCGACGGTTTCGGCCGATGCGGCGGCCGTCGGGCACTTCAAAGTGGCGGATTTCGCCTTCCATGGCGCACCGTGCCGTGTCGCCGGGACGGGTTACACAGGAGAGGACGGGGTCGAGTGCGCGGTGCCGAGCGAGGTGGCGCCGGAGTTTTGGCGGGCGGTCCTCGGCGCGGGGGTCAAGCCCGCCGGCCTCGGGGCGCGCGACACCCTGCGCCTCGAGTCGGGCCTGCCCCTGCACGGCCATGAGCTCGGCGCGGGCATCACGCCCTTGCAGGCCGGCCTCGGCTGGGTTGTGAGCTGGGACAAGGGTCCGTTCATGGGCCGGGATGCGCTGGATCGGGAACGGTCGGCCGGGATTCGACGGCGGCTCCGCGGTCTGCTCGCTGAGGGCCGCAGACCGCCCCGAAACGGGGACGGCGTCCTCGTGGACGGTGAGGCCGCAGGTGTAGTGACTAGCGGCAACTATTCTCCCGTTCTGCAGCGGGGGATTGCACTGGCGTTCTTGCCCCCGGAGACACCGATGGGTGCCAAGGTCGAGATCGCCTTACGGGGCGGCCATGTCCCAGCCGTCGTCGTCAAGCCACCTTTTCAGCGGTTGGCAGGAGAAGAGACACCCTCGTGAGCGCGCCCTTTGTTGCACACACCGACGCCGAGATTGCAGAGATGCTGGGCTTCCTCGGCCTCGACGACCTCGATGGCCTGTTCGGCGAGATCCCCGAGGCGCTGCGGCTGCGACGCGGCCTCGACCTTCCCATGGCGATGAGCGAGCCTGATGTCGCGTGGCGCCTCGATGAGCTCGCCTCCCGCAATCGGCCGTGCGGGCGAGACCTCGTCTGCTTTGCCGGGGCAGGTGCCTACGACCATGAGATACCGGCCGTCGTGAAGGCCGTGGCATCACGCTCGGAGTTCGTGACGGCCTACACGCCCTATCAGCCCGAGGTGTCACAGGGCGTCCTGCAGGCCATCTTCGAGTACCAGACGATGATCGCCCGCTTGAGTGGGCTCGATGTCGCCAATGCGTCGCTGTACGACGGCGCGGCATCGCTCGTCGAGGCGGTGAATCTCGCCGTGGTGGCAGCAGGCGAGAGACGGGTGCTCTGCTCCAAGGGCGTGCATCCTCATTGGCGCCGTCAGCTCGAGACCTTCTCACGTGGCTCCGGCAACGAGATCGACCTGGTGCCGCTCTCGGGCGGCGTCACCGCCTGGGAGGAGGTCGCCGACGTGGGGCCGTTCGGCGCCGTCGTCGTGGCCGCTCCGAACTACCTGGGCTGCCTCGAGGACCTAGCCGCGGCGCGAAGTCTCGCCGACCGCGTCGGCGCTCGCCTGGTCGTGTGTTTCGACCCGGTGTCGGCGGGCCTGCTGCGGACCCCGGGCTCGCTCGGCGCCGACGTGGTGGTGGGCGAGGGGCAGCCGTTCGGGACGGCGCTGAGCTTCGGTGGACCGTATCTGGGCCTGTTCGCCTGCCGCCTGGCGGACGTGAGACGGATACCGGGACGGATCGTGGGGGAGACCGTCGACATCGAGGGCCGCCACGCCTATGTCATGACCTTGCGCGCCCGCGAACAAGACATCCGGCGCGAGCGGGCCTCTTCGAATGTCTGCACGAACCAGACGCTCATGGCCGTGACCGCCGCGGTGCACCTGTCCTGGCTCGGGCCACAGGGCTTGCGCGAGGTGGCGTTGCGATGCGCGAGAGCCACGCGTTACACCCGCGAGGCGCTCAGCTCCATCGCCGGGGTGAAGCTCATGACAACAGCCCCGATACTTCGTGAGTTCGCCGTCCGGACGCCGATCGCGCCCGAGACGCTCATAGAGCGCCTCGTCGAGGACGGTTACCTGGCCGGCGTGCCTGTCCGGGAGGGTTTCGAGGGCACCGAGTACGAGGGAGGGTTGCTCGTGGCAGCCACCGAGAAGCGGACACGGGCCGAGATCGACGGTTTCGCGGCTGCGTTCGAAAAGGCCGTCCGATGAGGGCGCCGCTTCCCGCCGGCCGTGCTCTCGGGGCGCCGCTTCTGGCACGCGACTTCGAGCCGACCATCTTCGAGTTTTCCGAGCCCGGCCGGCATGCAGCTTCGTTCCGGACAACGGACCTGCCCGCCTGGCAAGCTGACGAGCTCGTGCCCGAGGCCTTTCGTCAGAGCGGGGCCGTAGCGCTGCCGCAAGTCTCCGAGCGTGACCTGGTGTCCCACTTCACCCGTCTTACCCACCGGCAGTACTCCGTCGACCTCGGGGCTTATCCACTCGGCTCGTGCACGATGAAGTACAACCCGAAAGCCGCGGACGCCGGGGCTTGCCTGCCGGGCTTCACGGCGGTGCACCCGGCCGCTCCGGCCAGCTGTACCCAGGGTTGGCTCGAGCTCTTGGTCGAGCTGGAGGAGGCTCTGTGTGAGATCACCGGGATGCACGCCGCCACCTTGCAGCCGGCAGCAGGCGCGGCCGGAGAGCTCACGGGCCTGCTGTTGATGAGCGCCTATCACGAGGCGAACGGCGAGTCCGCCCGCCGGCGCCGCGTGATCATCCCGGACTCGGCCCACGGCACGAACCCCGCCTCGGTGACGCTCAGTGGTTACGAGGTCGCGACCGTCGGCACCAACGCCCGGGGTGGAGTCGACCTCGGGGCGTTGCGGGCGCTGCTGGACGACGACGTGGCGGGGATCATGCTTACCAACCCCAGCACCCTCGGCCTGTTCGAGGAGGACATCGTCGCGATAGCACAAGCGGTGCACGACATCGGTGGTCTTCTGTATTACGACGGGGCCAACCTGAACGCGATCCTCGGGATCGTCCGGCCGGGAGACATGGGCTTCGACATCGTGCACCTGAACGTGCACAAGACCTTCGCCACCCCGCACGGCGGGGGAGGCCCAGGCGCAGGGCCTGTGGCGGTCTGTTCCAAGCTCGCCCGGTTCCTACCCGGTCCGCGGCCCACGCGCGGCCACAACGGGTTCGAGCTGACCATGCCTGAGAGCTCGATCGGGCGCGTGCACTCCTGGCACGGAAACGCCGTCGTGTTGCTGCGCGCCTGGATGTACCTGCGTTTGAACGGAGGCGACGGCCTCAAGCGGGTGTCGGAGATTGCGGTGCTCAACGCGAACTGGTTCAAGGAACGTCTTCGGGGAACATACGACATCGCCTACGACAGGCCAGTCATGCACGAGTGCGTCGTCTCGGCGCAGTCGCTCCATCACGACGTGGGCCTCAGCGCCCTGGATGTCGCCAAGCGTCTCATGGAGCTGGGATTCCATCCCCCGACGGTCTACTTCCCGCTGATCGTCGAGGAGGCTCTCATGGTCGAGCCGACCGAGACCGAGAGCCCGCAGACGCTGGCGGCGCTGGCCGACGCCTTTCTCCAGGTCGCTCGCGAGTCACGCGAGGCCGGCAACGCCGATGACGCGAAAGCCGCTCCGCGCACGACCCCGGTGGGTCGTGTCGACGACGCCCGCGCGGCCCGCAAGCTCGTGGTGACCTTCGACCAACGCGCGGATTAGCACGCCGCCTGGCCGGGTCGCCGGCCGACGGGGGCCGGGAAACCGTCCAGGACTAACCTCAAGGTGTGGGTCCCGCGTGGTTCTCGCGTCGGGCGGTCCTCCTCCATCTGACCGCGCTCGTGGTGGTTCCGGGCTGCCTTTGTCTCGGGTGGTGGCAGTTGCACCGAGCGCTGTCAGGCAACACGCTCAGCTGGGCCTACACCGTCGAGTGGCCGTTTTTCGCCGCCTACGGCGTGTACATGTGGTGGAGGCTTGTTCACGAACAGCCGGGGCTGAAAGCCGAGACGCCGTCACTCCCGGACGAGGAGCGCCGGCGCCGTGATGAGGCTGCCCGCACCGACGAGGAGGAGGATGAGGAGCTCGCCGCCTACAACCGCTACCTGGCGCGACTGAACAAGAGCGACGAGCAGAAGCTACGTTGAAAGGCTCGTGGACCCGGCCCGGAAATCCGCCCTCTTGCGTTACCGGGTGATGGCCTATGTCGTAGGCATCGGCCTGCTCGTGCTCGTGCTAGTCGGCGTGCCGCTGCAGTACGCGGCGCAAAGGCCGGCAGTCGTCCAGATTGTCGGCCCGATCCATGGGTTCTTGTACATCGTCTATCTCTTGACGGTGGCCGATCTCGCCCGGCGCTTCCGCCTTCGTCTCGGGCAGGTCATCGCCTTGGTCGCGGCTGGCTTCGTGCCGTTCCTCGCCTTTGTCGTGGAACGGTGGATGACGCGACGCCTCGCAGACAGCCCCGCTGTGGCCCCCGAAGGCACTGACGTGCGGGGCGCCAGGTAGGACTCGTTGTGAACCGAGATCTTCTTCTCGAGTCCGGCGCTCTCGGCAGGCCCGCTGTCGTGATCCACGGAGGCGCGGGCGACTTCCTCCGGCCGAGACCGGAAGACCAGCTGGCCATGCTGTCGGCGGCCATGTCCGATGCTGTCGGGGCCGCCTGGGAGGTCCTCGCTGCCGGCGGTCAGGCTCTCGACGCGGTGGTCGAGGCCGTGGCGCGCATGGAAGCCTCGGGCGTCTTCAATTGCGGGAGGGGCGCCGTTGCTACCTCGCAAGGCACCGTAGAGACCGACGCGGCGGTCATGGATGGCACGACAGGGCGCTTCGGGGCGATCTGCGCCGCGACGTGGCCGGAGAGCCCGGTACGGGCGGCCAGGGCGGTCATGGCACTCGGCGGCCCAGCTGCCGGGCCTGTCCTGCTCGCCGGCGCCGGTGCGGACCGGTTCTGTGAGGGGGCAGGTCTCGCCGAGAGGGATCCGGCCTCGCTTTGCGGCGAGGGGGTCCTGCGCCAGTCTGCGAGCGGGACGGTTGGTGCCGTGGCGGTCGACCGAGGTGGCCATCTCGCGGCAGCCACGTCCACAGGCGGGCGCAGCGGCAAGCTGCCCGGGCGCGTCGGTGACTCACCGATCGCCGGAGCGGGGACCTGGGCGGACGATCGCAGTATCGCCGTCTCAGCGACGGGCGAGGGCGAGTCATTCTTAGTCGCCGGCTTTGCCCACCGGCTCGACTGGTGCGTCGCGCAAGGGCAGGCCCTGACTGCGGCGTTCGAGGACGCGCTGACGTCGGTTCGATCACGGGGAGGCCATGGCGGCGCGGTCGTGCTGGCAAGCGATGGCAGTTTCGCTGTCGCCTTCGACACAGCGGCCATGGCACGGGCCTGGCGCGGTCAAGCTAGCTCGACGGTCGTCGGGGTTCGCCGGAAGGAAACCTGAGAGACCTTTGTGCCCGTGGGACCCGCGGGTACCCGGCGGCCTAGGGCGCGGAGGCGCTCTTTTGAGGTTGCGGGGGTTCGATGGCGGGGCCGGGTGCCAGGACGATGCGGTCGCGTCCCTCGGCTTTGGCCCTGTACATGGCGGCATCGGCGACGTTGACCACGTCGTCGAGCGTCGTGCCGTGGCGAGGAAAGAAAGCCACACCGATCGAGGCGGTCACCCGGGGCACTCCGGGCCCCGGTGCGGGCAGCTTCGTGAGAACCTCCCGGACCGCCTCGGCGACGCGCATCGCGCCAGCCTCGTCGGTGTTGTGGAGCATCAAGAGGAACTCCTCGCCGCCGTAGCGGACAGCCGCGTCGCCGTTGCGCAGTGTGGCCTGCAGCGCCCGTCCGACGTTGCGTAACAGGGCGTCGCCGGCCATGTGCCCGCACTGGTCGTTGACACGCTTGAAATGGTCGAGGTCTATGAGAAGGATCCCCATCTGGGTGCCGGCTCGGCTCGAAAGAGCGGCTTCGCGCGTCGCCAGCTCGTCCCACCAGCGGTGGTTGAGCAGTCCGGTCAACGTGTCGGTCATGGCGCGCAGTTCGAGCTCCGCGTAGAGCTGGGCGTTTCGCCAAGCGGCTGCGGTGATGTAACCGAACAGCGCGCAACGCTCGAGGTCCTCCTCGGTGAACTGGTTCTGGCCGTTGCGCCACATGTCTATGGCGCCGAGCCGGTGGTCGCCGGCGATGAGCGGCACGACGAGCATGGACTCTTCCAAGGTCGACTCGTCCTGGCCGGGAATCGACACGGCCTCTGCGTGGCTGCGCGTGTCGGGGCAGTTGTACGGGTAGCCGCGCAGGAACGCCCAGCCAGTGATCCCCCTGTCCATGGAGATGTCCATCTCGTTGAGCCCGGCGAGCTCGTCGCCCGCGAGGACGCGCGCCCTCAGCCGGTACCGGTCCCAGTCCGCCTCGAAGATCGCGAAGCGGTCCGCTCGAACCGTAAGTGGCAGGCGCTCCGCTGTCACCTGGAGGATCCGTTCCGGATCGTGCTCGGCCTGCATGAGGCGCGCGGCCTCCCCCAGGGACCATGCGAAGCCCTGGGCATCGAGCGGGAACTGTCCGGTGGACGGGAGTTTGGCGACGAGAGCCGGCGCGTCCAGCGCCTTGCCCGGTGCGGTGAGGACCCGCACCCCCTGCCGGCGGAACCAGGCGGGCGTGACGACCTCGTCGCCCGGATCCGCGGCCGAGGCAAGGAGCACCGCCGGCGATCCGAGGTGCGGGCCGATGCCGAGCCTCACTCCGAGCCCGATCAGCCTCTGGGCGACTGCATCGTCGACGATGCCCCGCAGGATGACGTGAGCATTGAGCCGGGCGCAGTAGGCGAGCAGGCCTGCGAGCTCCGCGCGTGCCCGAACTCCCGTGGACACGTAGTCGGTGTAGGAGGTGTCCAGGATCACAAAGCTCGGCATGAGCTCGCCTACGGGCCGCCTGCTGAGAACGCCCGGTGCCACGTCGGCCAGCGCGATGAGAAATCCCCGGTTGCGCAACTGCTCCACTCGGCGCTCGACGAGCTCGGGCAGCTCCAAGGCGGTGAGCTCGGAGATGACCCAAGCGACTTCTCCAGGCGCCGCCCCCACCGCGTCGGCCGTGCGGAAGGGGTCGAGGTCCTCGTCTTGGAGGACGGTCGCGCTGAGGGGCACGAACAACAGCGCGGGGCTCGTGTGCTGCACTGCCGGCAGCGAGCAGCGGACGAACTTGCAGGTATCGTCGCGCAGCACTCCGCGTGGGAGCGCCTCGTAGCCGAACACCGTACGGTCCTGGAGGTCCATCACGGGCTGCAAGGCAACATGCGCGCACAAGCCGGACGAATGGTCCTCCGGCTCGCCGCTCTCGACCGCGTTCCCTCGCACGGCTAAAGCGTAGAACGCCAAGCGGCCACAGCGCGACAGAGGTGGCACGACCGGGGCAATTCCGCCGGGGTGGGGCCCTCGGTTAGGGCTAGAGTCCCGCGACATGAGCGGGAGGCTTGCGCCGAGGTGCCGCGCCTTTCCGAGGAGTCGGGGTCTGTGACCGCTGAGGAGGCGGACGGCCAGGGACGGAAGGTCCACTTGGCCTGGCGCAAGCGCAGGGCGGCGAGGCTGGCTCTGAATGCGCTGGCCACGCTGGCCTTGTTCAGCGGTCTCGGCGTGCTCTTGTATGCGAGATCGGCGCACGACCTCGCCGGAACCTCCGACAGGGCGACGATCATCCTCGAGGGCCAGGCCATGGCGAGCGGACACCTGCTTCTCCAGGGCTGGAACCTGACCTTCGCCTCGTACTGGACCAGTGACGCGCCTTTTTACGATGCGGCGGTCCGCCTCGTGGGTCTGCGGCCGGCGCTCTTATACGCCGGCCCGGCGGTCATGGCGGCTCTTTTGATCGTCGTTGGCGTCCTCGTCGCCCGGGAGGCCAGCCACGGGGCCGCGGCAGCAGCGGGAGTCCTCACAGTCGTCGCCCTGCTCGGACTCGCCACTCCGGCCATGACCCTGTTCTTTGCGGGCAGGGGATTTCACGTGAGCACCGCCTTGTACGCCCTGTTGGCCTTCGCCGCCCTGAGACGGGGACGTTTCGGCTTGGGATGGTTTCTCGCCGCGGTGCTGCTCGCGGTCGGTATGCTCGGCGACCTGCTTCTCGTCGCCTATGGCGTCGTGCCGCTGGTCCTGGCGGGTCTTGTGGCAGCGCTACGCCAACGTAGGTGGCGGGCGGCTTTGGCGGACGTCTCGGCGGCGTTGTTGGCCGTGGCGCTCGCCGCGCTCGCTCGCCGCCTCGCCGAGGCGCGCGGCGCGTTCAGGTCACAGGCGGCACTGTCGACGGTGCACCTGGGACAGATGCTGCGGAACCTCGAACATCTTCCCGGCTACGCGTCGGATCTCCTCGGGCTCACCAACGGTCTGCGGCACAACGGGGGAGTGCCCTTCGGCCTTAGAGAGGTGCACGTCCTCGGTGCCTTGTGCGTGCTGGCGTGTTTCGTGACCGCACTTTGGAGCCTCGTCAAAGGAGCCCGCCGCGGACGGTCGGGACACCCAGGTTCGTCGGGCTCCGAGACGTGGAGACTCGATGACCTCCTTGTCATCACGGTGATCTGTTCGGCCGTCCCGTTCGTCGCGTTCGCACAGCCAGACCAGAGCGGTGTCCGCTATCTCGCCGTGAGCATCGTGTTCGCGGCGATCCTCACCGGCCGGGTAGTCGCGCACGCCTGGTCCGAGCTCCCGGCCGGCCGGCCGGTGCGTGCCTTGGGGATCCTCGGTGTGGCCTTGTGTCTCAGCTTCGCGGCTGGAGTCGGGTGCTCACTGGCCCGCCCCGAGCCGCCTTACGAGGTGCCGTCGTTGGTGTCGTTCCTGGAGGCTCACGATCTCCGGTGGGGAGTCGGTGACTACTGGGCCGCCAGCATCACAACGGTCCAAAGCGGCGGTGCGGTCATCGTCCGGCCGGTGGAGGCCTCCAACGGCGGCGCCCTGCAGGAGATGACGACGTTGTCCGAGACGAGCTGGTACACGGGCCAGGAGTGGCAGTTCCTCGTCTACAGCAAGCCCATCATCGACAACGTCGACCTCGATGCGGCCCTTCGGACCTGGGGCCCACCGGCTCAGCGCTATGTCATCGGCCCGTACCATGTCCTTGTGTGGAGCCATCCGCTTGTGCTTCCCAAGCCCATATCTTCTGCTAGCCCAATAGCCCCCGAGTGACGTGCGGGCACAAACGGCCGCGCGGGCAGGTGAACATCACCTGTGGGCAATCGGGTGTCGTTGCTAGGCTCGTGCGGCCGTGGCTTTGGCGCCGGGGCCGAAGTTCGTGTCTGTCTCGACGGTCCTGGTCTTGGACGAAAGAGGAAAGTCGCGCCCTTTGACCACGGGAGTGCCGGGTTGATCCGTCTCGTTGCAAACACAGGGGGCTCTCGAGGTGATGAGGGCTAGGCAATGCCAGTCTTGAACTCGAGCTCATGGGTCGTCGTCGGGTTGGACAACGGCGGCAACGCCAACAGCGCCACGGTGCTGGACGACTCCGGGCTCTTCCTGGTCGACAGCTTGGTCGAGAGCCCGAGTCGCGTGCGGGAAGGCCCAGACGTGGCGATCGAGGCTCTGGTCGCCTCCCTGGACGGCGTGCTCAGCCTGACGGGCGTGGAAAGAGGGTCGGTGCGCGCCATCGGCCTTGGAACTCCGGGACCGGCGAGCCCTGACGGCGTGATCTCTTCAAAGGGGGCGACGAACTTCTCCGAGCCACCCTGGCGCGGCTTCGACATCCGGGGCGCGCTGGAAGCGCGTCTCGGCCTGCCCGTGGTCTACAACAACGACGGGAACGCGGCCGCGCTCTACGCCCACCACACGCACTTCGGCGCGCATTGGGCCTCGCACTCGTCGGTCTCCGCGATCGTCGGCACGGGGCTGGGCGGAGGTTTGATAGAGGCTGGGCACGTGATCCGCGGAGCCGCCGGAATGGCCGGAGAGCTCGGTCATGTGCACATACCCATGGAGGGACTCCTCGCGGAGGGCCAGCCGCTTCCCAGATGCAACTGCGGGTTCTTCGGCGACGTGGAAAGTGTCGCCTCCCTGACCGGAATCGAGCACAACCTCCTGCCGTACTGGCTGGCCCGGTTTCCCGACCACGAGCTGGCTAAGAGCGGGTCCGTCGCCCAAGCCGCGAGGCTCGTGCGCTCCTATGGCGAGGCGGAGGACCCGCTGGCACTTCAGATCTTCGACCAACAGGCGATGGCGATCGGGCGGCTGTTCACGATCGCCAGCAACTTCATCGATCCCGGCGCCTACTTCGTGGGAGGCGGCGTGGTCGAGGCATCACCGAGATTCCGTGAGTGGTTCCTCGCGCGGGTACGCGAGCACACCTTCCTCAGAGAAGAGCAAGCCGAGATCGCGACTTTCGCCCTCATCGCGCATCTGGACATGGCGGGCGCAAGAGGCGCCGCACTGGCGGCCTTCGACTCCCTCGATGCCTGAGGAGGAGCTCCGGCCCCATTAGACCCTGGGCGCGTAGCCCTTGGGGCCGTGGCCGGAAACTGCCACCCGGAGAGCTTGACCGCTTCGCCGTCGCGGGCCGGTCTATGAGCCTGCGACAAACAGTTACGCTTGGGGTTGTGGATGCCCCAGGGCATCGAGACCCTATTCAGTCGGCGCAGTTTTCGCCAGAGGTATTCCGTATGGTGGCGGAGTTCATGCCGCACATCGTGTGGATGGCGACTCCGGACCGCCTGATCGAGTACGTCAACACAGAAGCCGTGGACTACTTCGGGTTGCACCCCGAGGACCTGCTCGGGTGGAAGTGGATCACCGTTGTCCACCCTGACGACGCCGCCCGTGTTCAAGCTGCCAGGGACATCGCCGCCTGGGCCCACGCCCCTTTGAGCATCGAGTGCCGCTTCAGGCGTTTCGACGGACAATACCGGTGGCACGACTTGCGCTCTCGCGCGCTCACCGACGGCGACGGCGTGATCCGCAAGTGGATAGGAACCGCCACCGACATCGAGGACGTGAAGACCGCCGAGGCCGGTCTCCGGTTGTCGAGGCGCGAGGTACAAGAAGCCCTGATCCTGCTCGAGACTCTGCAAGCCAACGTGCCCATCGGCTTCAGCCTCGTCGACCCCGACTTCCGCTACCTGCGCATAAACGAGACGCTGGCCGCGTCCAACGGGGTGCCCGTCGCCGAGCACATAGGCCGGCGTGTCGCGGACGTCGTGCCTGACCTCTGGCCCCAGATCGAGCCTTACTACCGCCAGGTGCTCGGCACCGGCGAGCCGGTGTTGAACATCGAGATCGAGCGGAGCTCCAGTGAGGACCCCGCCGGCCCACGGAGCTGGCTGGAGAGCTACTACGCCGTAGTGGTCGAGGGCCAAACGATCGGCGTGGGGGCCATCATCGTCGACGTCACACAGCGCAAGCAGGCGGAGCGGACGCGATCGGAGCTCACCCAGGCGGCCGCGGACGCGATGGCGGCCATGGTCGAGGTCAGGGACCCCTACACCTCGGGACACCAGAGCCGGGTTGCCTTCATTGCCTCGGCCATCGCTGTGGCCATGGGGCTCGACCAGAACACCGTGGAGGGAATAGATCTGGCCGCGCGCATCCACGACATCGGCAAGATCGGGACGCCGGCCGAGATCCTGAGCCGCCCCAGCAACCTGAGCCCAATGGAGTGGGACCTCATCAAGATCCACGCCAAAGCGGGGGCCGACATCATCAAAGGGATCTCGTTCCCTTGGCCGGTCGCGGAGATGATCGTGCAGCACCATGAGCGCCTCGACGGGTCCGGGTACCCGTACGGACTACGTGGGGAGGAGATATGCCTCGGTGCGCGCATCATCGCAGTGGCCGACACGGTTGAGGCGATGTCGTCACATCGGCCGTACCGGCCGGCACTAGGCGTCGAGGCGGCCGTCGAGGAGATAGTCGCGCAGCGCGGCGTGAAGTTCGACGTCCCCGTCGTGGACGCGTGCGTTGGCCTCGTGCGCAGCGGACAGCTCCGTCTTGAGACGACCTGGGACTAAACCGGAGATTGAGCGTTAGGGTTGAGGTTGAGGCCGTCAGGTGCGCCGACGCCGGAGCGGGCGACCGGCGCGGCGACCGAGAGGTTACCGACGACAGGGTGCTCAGTCGACGAGTGCGACCACAGCCTCCGCCGAAAGCGGGCGGGCGAATAGGAATCCCTGGCCTTGGTCGCAGTCCAAGCCGGTGAGGGTGTCCAGCTGATGGCTGGTCTCGATGCCCTCCCCGACGACCGTTATGCCAAGAGCGTGGGACATCGCCGTCACCGCCGCGACGATCTCACGGTCGCGTGAGCTGCGACCGATCTGGGCCACGAAGCTTCGGTCGATCTTCAAGATGTCCACTTTCATTCGTTGCAGGTGCGCGAGCGACGAGTAGCCCGTGCCGAAGTCGTCGAGTGCCAGGCGAACTCCGAGGTGGGACAGGTCAGACAGCGTTTCTTGGACGTCGCCCCACTCACCGACGAACGCCGTTTCGGTCATCTCGAGGCAGAGTCGTGCAGCCTGCACACGGTGGCGGCGGATCAGCTCCGAGACGCGCTCGGCGAACCCGGAGTCCGACAGCTCGGCGCCTGACACGTTGACGGCCATGGTGAAGCTGCCCGGCCAGTCCTCGCGGGACGTCCATTCGGAAAGCTGGCGGCAGGCCTCGTCGAGAACGAAAGAGTCGATTCTGCCGATGAGACCGTGCTGCTCGGCGAAGGGGATGAAGCTGTCGGGTGTGACAACGCCACGTTCGGGGTGGTGCCAGCGCACGAGTGCCTCGACGCCGACCAACGACTGGTCTTCTAGCGAGAACAGTGGTTGGTAAAGCAGGAAGAGCTCGCCCTGGTCGATGGCGCGACTGAGCTCGGCCTGGAGGCGGCTCGCCATGGTGCCGATGCGCTCTGAGGCATCGAAGATGCGGTAGCAGTCCCGGCCTGTCTCCTTGGCTTCGTACATCATTGCGTCGGCGTCGCGGATCAGGTGTCTGGGCTCGGTCAGCGGATCGCGGTTGACAACGATCCCGAGGCTGCAGGTGACCGAGAGATCGCGGCCGTCATCGACATAAGGGGCTCGGATGCCCTGAACGATGCGCTCGGCGATGAGACCGACGTCATCGTCCTCGCGCAGGTCCTCGCACAACACCACGAACTCGTCGCCGCCGAGGCGGGCGACTGTATCGGAATGCCGCGAGAACTGCGAGAGCCTGCGGCCGACCTCGACGAGCACCTGGTCACCGGCGTCGTGACCGAACGAGTCGTTGACCGCCTTGAAGTGGTCGACGTCGACGTAGAGAAGCGCGAGCCGGCCGGAGCGTCTTTCAAGATCTGCGACCGCCTTGGACAACCGCTCCATCAGGGCGACCCGGTTCGCCAGCCCCGTGACGGGATCGTGCTGGACCTGGTAGGCCAAGGCGCTCTCTGCCCGGATCTGCGCCGTCACGTCCCTCGAAATGCCGAAGGTGCCTATTATCTGCGCGCTCTCGTCGCGTAGCGGCATCTTGGTCGTCGAAACCCAGGGGCTCATTCCGTTGTGGTAGGTCTCGCGCTCCAGCTTGCCCACCATCGGCTCGCCCGTGCGGATGATCCTCTGCTCGTCTTCGAAAGCAGCCTCAGCGTGTTCCTTGCTGAAGAAGTCGAAGTCCGTCTTGCCGACTATGTCCTCGACGCTGCGGTCCGGAGCCACCGCGGCGATCCAGCCTGCGCTTACGAGGAGGAACCGGCTGTGCACGTCTTTGAAGTACACGCGCTCGTCGGTAGTGGAGAGGAGATTGCTCATGCAGGTGAGCTTGAGCTCGCGTAGCGTCTGGCTGTCCCGCGACCACTGTTGGTGCAGTTTCGGCCCAGTCATGTCGACTCCTGTGCGAGGGATCGATGACTACTATCGGTCGATCCGCGGTCAATGCTTAGGTGCAACCGGTCGTTTCAGACCAACTGACAGCTGGATTCCCCGGCTGCCACGCCGTCTTAAGCCCGGGACGAGCGGTGGCGGGCCGGGCGTGCTCGCTCTCAGGTGCGCCACGCTCGGAGAAGAGCTCAGAGGTTGCGGGGACCGTGGGTCCTCAGCCCACGAGGGCGACGACCGCCTCCGGTGACAGGGGGCGGGCAAAGAGGAAGCCCTGGCCTTGGTCGCACTCGAGACCGGTGAGGGCGTCGAGCTGGTCGCTCGTTTCAATTCCCTCGCCCACGACAGTTGTCCCAAGAGCGTGCGACATTGCCATCACCGCGGCGACGATCTCCCGGTCCCGAGCGTTCTTGCTTATCTGCGCGACGAAGCTCCGGTCGATCTTCAAGACGTCGACCTTCAGACGTTGCAGGTGGGAAAGCGTCGAATACCCGGTCCCGAAGTCGTCCAGGGCCAGGCGCACGCCGAGCTTGGGCAAGGCTGCCAGCGTCGCCTCGACGTCGCCGAACTCGCCCATGAGGGCGGTCTCTGTTATCTCCAGGCACAACAGCGCGGGATTGATCCCGTGGCGCCCTATCACCTCCGCGACATGGCTCGCGAACCCGGGATCCGACAGTTCGGCCCCCGAGACGTTGACCGCCATGGTGAACTTTCCTGGCCAGGTGTCCCGTGAGGTCCATTCCGCGACCTGCCGGCAGGCCTCGTCCAGCACGAACGAGTCGATCCTGGCGATCAGTCCGTACTGCTCGGCAAAGGGGATGAAATCGTCCGGCAGCACGACCCCGCGTCTGGGATGACGCCAGCGCGCGAGTGCCTCGACGCCGATCAACGACCTGTCTTCCAAAGAGAAGAGCGGCTGGTACAAAAGGAAGAGCTCGGATCTCTCGATCGCGTGGTTGAGCTCGGTCTGCAGGATGCTCACCTGCGAGCCGATGCGTTGCGACGCGTCGAAGACGCGATAGCGGTTGCGGCCGGACTGCTTGACGTCGTACATGGCCTCATCCGCGTCGCGGATCAGCTCCTCGGGCTCGGCGAGGGCGTTGCTCGTGATCACGATCCCCACGCTGCAGGTGACGCTCAAGTCTCGCCCGTCCTCGATGTAGGGGCCACGCACCTCCCGGACGATCCGCTCACCGATGAGGCCTACGTCATCCTCCTCGCGAAGCGCCCCGCACAACACGACGAATTCGTCACCCCCGAGCCGGGCGACCGTGTCGGAATGCCGCGAGAATTTCGACAGCCGGCGGCCGATCTCGACCAGAACCTGGTCACCAGCGTCGTGGCCGAAAGAGTCGTTTATCTGCTTGAAGTGGTCCAGGTCGACGTACAAGACGGCGAGCCGGCTCGGCTGGCGTTCCAGGCCCAGCAGTGCCTGGGAGAGCCGGTCCATGAGCGCGACCCGGTTCGCGAGACCCGTGACGGGATCGTGAAGTACCTGATAGGCCAGAGCATTCTCGGCGTTGACCTGCGCCGTGACATCGCGGGAGATCCCGAACGTCCCGATGATCTCGCCCTTGTCGTCGAGCAGGGGCATCTTGGTCGACGCCACCCACGGACCAGTTCGGTCTTGGAACGACTCCTGTTCCAGTTTGCCGATGATGGGCTCACCCGTTCGGATGATCCTTTGCTCGTCAGCAAAGGCCGCAGTCGCGTGCTCGTCGCTGAAGAAGTCGAAGTCCGTCTTCCCGAGCACTTCTTCCAGGGTGTGGCCCGGCGCTGCCGTGGCGAGCCAGCCGGCGCTGACCAGGAGGAACCGGCTCTCGAGATCCTTGAAGTAGATCCGTTCGGGAATGGTGTTGAGCAGATTGCGGATGCAGGTCTGCTCGATCCCGGTCAGGGGCTCGCCCGTGGGCGATTTTCTCGGATCCAGCGTCCCGTAGTCCATGGCTGCTCCTGCTCTGAGACCGAAGAGTACTATCGACCGATTCGCCGGCAACGATTAGTGGGAACCGACTGGCCCGCGCCTAGACGCGGTGGAACTGCACCTTTGCGTTCCTTTGTGCCCACGCCGCTCGCGCTAGTGGTTGCAGTACTGGTAGGTATCGGCTTCGGGTCGGCCGACCAGTACCTGGGCAGCCTTGTCACACCAGGAGGATGGACCCAGACCTTGAGCCTGCTTTCTGCCCCGTGGCTCGTGCTTCCCTTCGCGCTGGGCTGTGGCCAGATACGGGCCAGGCAGGCCGCGACGATCGGTCTCGTCGTCACGATGACGGCGCTGCTCGGCTACTTCGTCATGATCATGGGTCCGCTCGAGGGCGGCCAGTGGAACCTGAGCCTGCACGAGGCTCGCGGAGTGTTGTCCTCAAACGAGCTCAACATCTTCGGAGGTCTCGTGACCGGTCCTCTCTACGGATTCCTCGGACAGCGTTGGCGCACGAGGCGGGCCTGGATGAGCGCGGTGCTGGTGGCCGGCGCCCTTTGTCTCGAGCCGTTCGCGCTGACGGCCGCCGGCAGGACTCTGGACGGGAGATCGAGCACCGTCTGGACCCTGGAGGTAGTCGCCGGGATGGCCACAGCGATCTATTTCGCCCTCGCCGGCCTCGTGTACAGAAGACGCCGTGCACGTCTCACGGCCCAGAGCTAGCGCCTCTTCGCCGGCGTAGGGCACCCTGCAAGAGCCGGGCTTCCTGATCGCCTTCACGAGGGCGCCGGATGCTCGAGAGTGGGGGAGTGGCACTCGCATCGGGAAGCCTGCAGCAGGCATGGGGTGGCACCGATACCCCAATGTCGCCGTTTGCCCAGTGTTTATAAGACCAATGAGCCCCTGAAACCGGAACTCAGTGCACTTCTCATAGGGAAATTACCACTCTCCGCGAGCAGTTGGCCCCGGTGGGTTACGATTCGCCATGTAGTACTTGGCGGCAAAGGACCGTCGCTAGTGAAGCGAGGTAGCCCATGTCACGTTCCAAGTCACGATCGAAGCTGGCGAAGGTGGTCGGCGCTCCAGTCGTGGTAGCCACACTCCTATTGCTTGGCGTGCCCCAGCTCGCCTTCGGCGCAACTCCACTTCCAGTCGTTCTCTCATTCACTGCTTCGAAGACCACGATTCCAGACGTGGGCGGCAGGGTCGTATTCAGGGCAAGCCTGAGGTACGCGGCGTCGTGCGAGATCACGGTGTCGCCGGGCCTGAAGGGTTTCCCGAAGTCCTTCGGGTGCAGCTCTGACCGTGTGACGAAAACTGTCCTGCTTGGCTCCAACAAAAGCCCAAGTCCGATCAGCTACACCTTCGGCTTGGGGTTGCAGAACAAGTCCGGCACGGCGACGGCCACGAACGTCGTGGTGACCGAGGGAGCCGCACCACCGCCGATATCGTTCACGCCGCCCCCGCCCGGTAACCCGACGACCCTCGTCTTTGCCGCTGAAGGCGTCTTTGTGGCAGACAATCCCGTCTCTGTGACAGTGAAGAACAACAGCTCTTCGACCCAGCTCATCACCAGCGTGGCCATGGGCACGGTCGGCGATCCGAACGACTTCAGCCTCACCAGGAACAACTGCGGCTACGTCACCGCACACGCCACGTGTTCGTTGGCAGTTCAGTTCGACCCGACCGGTGCCGGAATCAGGACAGAAGTGGTGAACCTCTTGGACGCGAGCTGGGGCTCCACGGGCACCACTGTTCAGCTGAAGCTGCGCGGAATGGGCGTCTGGGCGACCGCGACCGTCTCCAACAGCCACATCCGCGACAACGTCCTGATCTTCCCGACCGATCAAACCGAGCTCAAGGCGAGCGCCCCTTTGAGCGTGACAGTCACAAACGTCGGAGCCGTTCCGCTGTACATCAGCGGCATGGCGGTCACCGGGGGAGAGGCCACGGACTTTCTTGCTGCGCCTGACACGTGCATCAACCAGGTCGTGGACCCTCCCGCCTATCCGCTCATCGTGAGCATCGGGCAGAGCTGCACGTTCACCCTCGAGTTCGACCCGTCCGGAACGGGGATACGGACAAGCAGCGTTGTGGTCGCCGACAACACGCTCGGCACCGAGACGGAGGTCGGCGTGGAAGGTACGGGGGTAGCCGACCAGTCGTAAGTCCACAGCCGTTCTAAGGCTGGCACGCCGGCCGGGTCCCGAGCGCAGCAACAGGGGAGCGCTCGCCGGTCGGGTTAGCCAACGCGCATCTCGAGCAAGCCGACGTTCTGCGCCAAGAGATCTCCCTTTTGCCTTGCCTGACCTGCCTTCGCGTTCCGCGAGATCTGCGAGCCCAGCTTGCCGCTGCCATGGGACAGGGCGCGCGCCAGGTTGCAGCCTGGTCTCACCAGGTCCGTCGAAGGGGTACCATCGAGACTGACAACCGAATAGTTCAGGGAGTTCGGCTCCCGGGTGGGTGGGTATGTCTCAAGGAGGCATGCCCTGTCCTATGCCCGAGTACTTCGCACCCCCGGGGTGCTACCAGCGCTCTTGTCCGTGTACGCGGGTGCGCTGCCCTTCGGAATTCTGAACCTGGCTCTGCTGCTATTGGTTGAGCGTCGCACGGGGTCTATCGAGGCGGGCGGGGTTGCTATCGCCGGCTTCGGCCTCGGGAACGCAGTCGGTTTGATCTTTCAGGGGCGGCTCTTGGACCTCGGCGCCCCGCGAAGAACAATCGGCGGCGCGGGTCTGCTGTGCACCTGCATGCTGGTCGGCTCCGCACTCTGTGCGCCCCCTAGCTTGCCAATTCCTCTCTACGTGGCCCTTGTAGGCGTTGCAGGGGGGACTGTTCCTGCGGTGACGACCTTCGTGCGTTCGAGCCTGCCCGCCCTCGTTGCCGACTCGAGCGAGCGTGCGAGCGCCTATGCCTTGCTCGCCGTCGTGTTCCAAGCGGCGGTGGCCACGGGACCGCTAGTCGTGTCGTTGACCTTGCTTGTCGCCGGTCCTATGACGGCGATCCTCGCAGCAGCAGGGGCCGTGCTCGTTGCGACCAGCGCTTGCCTGCTGACCGCTGGTGGGCTCAAGACCCCTTGTCGCGCGCTGCGCACGCGGAGAAGCGATCGCCCTCGGTTTTCGGTCGGCCTGCTCACGGTTGTGTCGGTCGCCGCGTGCGTCGGTACGGTTACCGGGCTCATTAGCGTGGCCGTGCCTGCCGCGGCCATCGCGCACGGTCGCTCCGTCATATCTGGCTTCGCGTTCGGCGCCCTGGCGGTCGGCGATCTGTGCGGCGGGATGGTCGTCGGCGGTCGGATCGGCCGGACGTGGCTCGTGACTGCGAGGCTCGAGTGGCCGCTGCTTGCAGCGGCCTGCGTCTTGAC
>Ga0181520_10003114_pt1 | contig 29584 bp, 16 predicted proteins | sample PEATcosm2014_Bin_29_FD_132451 | JGI IMG/M metagenome (GOLD analysis project Ga0181520, IMG submission 132451) | Peatland microbial communities from MTU Mesocosm Facility, Houghton, MI, USA - PEATcosm2014_Bin02_30_metaG | ecosystem: Environmental > Terrestrial > Soil > Wetlands > Peat | place...
CATCAAGGACACCACCCACGCCGATCTGCCGCCCGGTTTCCAGACCGCCGAGTTTCTGGTGGAGCATGGGCTCATTGACGCCACAGTTCCGCGCAAGGAAATGAAGGAACAACTCCTGCGCTACCTGGATTATTTCGCCGCCGGCAAGAAAAAGTAAGGCCGCCGCCGGCCACGCCTGATTTGGCCGTCGCCATGCGACGGCTAAAACCTCCCGCCCCTCCCCTGCCCCGCCGCCATCGCGGCGGCCCTCCCCGCCCGGCCGATTCATACAGAGGATCAAAATCCCTTTGCAAAAGGCAGAAATATATGGCCTAATTAAGATAATCAGAATATGAAAACTCAACCTCGTCTTCTGCAACTCAGCCTGCTGCTGGTGGCGTGGCTCTTCCTGACCGCCGCGGCCCAGGCACAATTCAGCTACTCCGTTACCTATTCCAATGGCATCCCCGTCGCCGCCACGCTCACCGGCTATTCCGGTGCCGATGCCGTGGTGGCCGTTCCGGCCACGTACGACCCGGGCGGCGGGGAGGTGCCCGTCACCACCATCGGCAACGGCACCAGCAACAACGTGGACGTGGTCTTCGGCACCGGCTTGGAAGTGACCGCCGTGACCCTCCCCGCCGGCGTCACCAGCATTGGCAGGCAGGCGTTCTGGAATTGCGCCACCCTCACCAGCCTCACCCTGCCCAATAGCGTGACGAACATCGGTTACGACGCCTTCGACGGCTGCGTTGGCCTGACCAGCCTGACGCTTCCGACCAGCCTCGGCACCATCGGCGACCTGGCCTTCATTGGCTGTTCGGGCCTGACCAACGTGGTGCTGCCCGGCGGGCTCATCAGCGTGGGCAACGGCGCGTTTCAATCCTGCATGGGGCTCACCAGCGTGACGATTCCGGCCAGCGTGACCAACCTGGGCACCTATGCGTTCTCGGGCTGCAACCTGTTCAGTTTTACGACTCCGCCCGGCGTCACCACCATCGCCGACGGTCTGCTGGAGGGGAACGCCAGCCTGACCAACGTCACCCTGGGCAGTCCCATCACCAGCGTGGGCACCGGCGCCTTCGAGTCCTGTGCGAACCTGCCGGGCATCAGCCTGCCGCCGGGGGTCGCCAGCATCGGCGACCTGGCCTTTGCCGGATGCGGAAGGCTGGCAAGCTTCACGATTCCCGCCGGGGTGACCAACCTCGGCAACAACGAGTTTCAGGGCGATGTCGCGCTTACCAACATCAGCATTCCCGCCAGTGTGACCAGTATTGGAACGCTGGCTTTTTCCCAATGCACCAACCTGCCGGCCCTCACCCTGCCGCCGGGGGTCACCAACATTGGTGGCTATGCGTTCGACGGCTGCACCGGCCTGACCAATCTCGCCATCCCCGCGTCCGTGGCCGCCATCGGCCAGGCAGCGTTCGCTTCCAGCAGCGTGGCCGGCATGTTTTTCCTGGGGAGCGCTCCAGCCGCGGGCGACTTTCTCTTTGCAGCCGACGGCAATAGTCCCACAGCCTACTATTTACCCGGCACCACCGGCTGGAGCAACACCTATGCGGCCGATCCGGCCGTGCCGGCGCTGGCGTGGAACCCGGTGCTGCAAGCCGGCGGCACCAATCATGGCGTGCAGGCGGACAAATTCAGCTTCCGCATCACCGGCACCCCAACCATTCCCTTCGTAGTGCAAGCGTCCACCAACCTGGCCCGGGCCGTCTGGGTGCCGCTCCAATCGCTGACCCTCACCAACGGCTCGGTCGGTTTCAGCGATCCGCAATGGGCAAATTATCGCAGCCGATTCTACCGGGTCTCGTCTCCGCCATAAGTGGCCTAATTCCTAAATATGCCCCGCGGTGGCGGCGCGGCTTTTACCGCCGCCCGTCGTACCAAATCGTGCATTCCTCCCGCCGGGTCAACGTGCGCCGATCCCAGCTCACGCGCGCCAGCAACCGCAGATGGTCCCAAAACGTGTACAGACGCATTTTGCGCGCGGACGTCACCAGTGGATGCCGGTGGAGGATCACCACGCGCCGGCCGGTTTCTCGCGCCAGCCGTTTCAACCGCTGGCTGAATTCCAATTCCTCGCCAGCGAACAACTCCTGGCTGAAGCCCCCGAGCCGCCGGAAGCCGGCCGCCTCCACGAAAATAAACGAGCCGGCCAGCCATCGGCCCGCCCGGCTGGCATAATTCCAAAGCCAGGCCACCACCCCCATCACCGGTCGTTTTTCGTCCAGCCGGATGGTCGCGCCGCCGCCCAGGCAGCGGCCAGACTCGATCTGCGCCGCCACGTCCGCAAACAACCCGGCGCTCGGATGCGAATCGCCGTCCACGAAAATGAGCCAGTCGCCCGTGGCGACGGAGGCGCCGGTGTTGCGGGCGCGCGCGATTTGGTTGAAGGGCTCAAAAACCACACGGGCGCCCGCGCCGCGGGCGATCTCCCCCGTGCGGTCCGTGGAATTGTTGTCGCAGACGATCAGCTCAAACGCCCAACCACGGCGCGTGAAGGCCTCCGCCGCGGCCTGGATGCCGGCCAAGGACGCCGCCAGCAGTTTCTCTTCGTTGAACGCCGGCACAATGACGGAAATTTTCACGCGGCCAACATACCGGCACTTTCCGCCTTTGCAACCACGGGACTGGGTGCTCCCAGGCATAAGTCCGGCGACGTATTCACGATTTAAGCCGCGAACGTCATGTTTATTGATTTCGAGTCAGTCTATACGCTCAGAAACTGGCCAGGCGACGGAATTGCCGTTTGACAGAATTCACGCTGATTGCGAGGATCAGAACCTTGCAAAATAAGATTTTAGTTGTTCCCTCCGCGCGCGCGCCACGCCCTCTTCGATCCAAACTTGGCTTTGCCGCGAGCTTTCATCGAATCGTCGTGATGACAGGTATGTTGGTCGCGTGCCTGGTTGCGGCAGGGAGCGGAGAGGCGCAGCCGGCGTTCACCCTCTCGGCCGGCTGGCAATTGCAGAGCGCGGCTGCCGTGTCCGCCCCGGGCAATGTGATTTCGCAAACGAACTATGCCCCTTCCGGCTGGTACCCGGCAACGGTGCCCGGCACCGTGCTGACGAGCTTGGTCAACGCGGGCGTTTATCCGGAGCCGCTCTACGGCACCAACAATTACAATATCCCGGACAGTCTTTGTCTGACGTCCTACTGGTATCGGACCACCTTCGTAGTGCCAACGTCCTACGCGGGCCAGCGCGTGTGGCTCAATTTCAAGGGCATTAACTACACCGCAGTCGCATGGCTGAACGGGCAGGATCTCGGCACGAACCAGGGGGCGTTTGCCCGGGGGACTTATGATATCACCGCGGCGGTGAATCCGGGTGGGTCCAATGCGCTGGCCGTGTGGATTCAACCGGAGCCCAATCCCGGCACACCGCACCAGAAAACCATCGCCAGCGGCGTCGGGTCCAACGGGGGAGCGACCGGCACCGATGGACCGACGTTTTTGTGCTCGGTGGGCTGGGATTGGATCCCGACGATTCGCGATCGGGACAGCGGCATCTGGCAGGACGTAACAGTCTCGGCCAGCGGGCCGGTGGTCATTCAGAACCCCTACGTAACTTCGCAGGTGGCGCTGCCGGGCCTCGGTTCGGCCGATTTGACGATGCAAGCGACGGTCAGCAACGCCACCGCCGTCGCCCAGAGCGGCATATTGACCGGGAGCGTTGACGGCACCAATAACTTTTCGCAAAGCGTCACCCTGGCGGCCAACAGCGCGCAGACATTGACCTTCAGCCCCAGCAACGCCCCGGCGCTGCACGTGGTGAACCCACTGCTATGGTGGCCCAATGGTTATGGGCCGCAAAATCTGCACAACCTGGTCTTGAGCTTCGCCGTGGCAGGACTGACTTCGGACACCCAGGACGTCAGTTTTGGCATTCGCCAGATGAGCTACACGCTGGCCGGCTCGGCGAATCTGGCGTTATCCGTCAACGGCGTCCCGGTCGTGGCCAAGGGCGGCGACTGGGGCATGGATGAAGCGCTAAAGCGGATCCCCACCAACTATCTGGCCGCCGCGATCCAGATGCATCAGGAGGCCAACTACACCATCATTCGCAATTGGGTGGGGCAGAGCACCAGCGAAGAGTTTTACAATTTGTGCGACCAGTATGGAATCATGGTCTGGGACGAGTTTTTTCAGCCCAATCCGAGCGACGGCCCGAACCCTACCAACACGGTGCTGTACCTGGCCAATGTGCAGGAGAAAATTCTGCGTTTTCGGAACCATCCCTGCATCGCGTTATGGTGCGGACGCAACGAGGGCAACCCCGCCCCGGCCGCCGTGGCCACCGGCAATTCGAACCTGCTGGCGGCCTTGGACCCGGGCCGGCTGTACCAGGCCAACTCAAGCGCCGGATCCGGCGTGGCCTCCGGGGGGCCGTATCATTGGCAACCGCCGCGGTCCTGGTATTCGGTGGATGCGGCGTTCAAGACCGAGCTCGGCTCGATTTCGGTACCCACGCTGGAAGCCATCGAGGCGATGATGCCTTCCAACGATTGGCAGACCGTCAACGACGATTGGGCGGAACATGATTTTTGCTCGGGCGCCCAACAAGGCAACCTATTTCCCGGCCTGGTGGCCAGCCGCTACGGACCGATTTCGAGTTTGGCGGATTTTGCGCGCAAGTCCCAACTCATGAACTATGAATGTTTCCGGGCCATCTACGAAGGCCGGTTTGCGGAACTCTTCGCGCCGGTAACGGGGGTCATCACCTGGATGAGCCAACCCGCCCAGCCCAGCTTCGTATGGCAGCTTTACAGTCATGACCTCGAACCAAACGCCTCGCTCTTTGCCGTGCACAAGGCTTGCGAACCCATTCACGTGCAGCTCAACCAGAGCACATGGCATCTCATGGTGGTCAACAACTCGACGCAGTCACTGAGCGGTTTGACCGCGCTGGCGCAAGTGTACAACCTGGATGGAAGCATGCCTTACAGTCAGACCAACACAGCGACCGCCGGGCCCAGCGCCGTCACTGACCTGGGGTTGGTCAACTTTCCCGCAGCCGGGTTGTCCGCCGTGCACTTTGTGAAGCTCAAGGCGCTCAATGCCCAAGGGCAGCTTTTGTCCGACAATTTTTACTGGCGGGAAACGGTGCAGGACAATTTCCAGGCGCTGGACACACTGCCGCTGGTCAGCGTCGGCGCGCAGGCCATCCAGCAGACGGTCGGCGGAAATTGCGTGATCAATCTGAGCCTGACCAACGGCGCTTCCGTGCCAGCGGTGATGGCTCATGTGCAATTGCGCCAGGCCAGTTCCGGTCAACGTGTGCTGCCGGTGTTTTACAGTGACAATTATGTATCGCTGCTGCCCGGGGAGAGCCGGGCCCTGACCATCACGACCGCCACCACGAATTTGAATGGCGACGCGCCGTTATTGGCGGTGGACGGCTGGAACGTGACCGTGTCGCCCAGCGCCGCTTCGGGCAACGCGATCGCCATTACCAACAACGCCCCGGCACAAGCCAGCAGCGGGCCGCTGAGCAACGCGGCGCGGATAAACTGTGGCGGACCGGCCACGGGATTCATGCAGTTTGGGCCGCCCTACTACAGCGGCTTTGCGGCGGACCTGGACTACAGCGCCGGCAGCACGAGCAGCACCACCAATGCGGTGGATACCAGCGCGTCCAATGCCGCGCCGCAACTGGTGTACCAGTCCGAACGTTGGGGCAGCTTCAACTACACGCTGCCTTTGCCCGGAGCCGCCTGCTATACGATGCGCCTGCATTTCGCCGAGACCAAGTGGACATCCGTCGGCGCCCGCATCTTCAGCGTGGCCATCAACGGCCAGACGGTCCTCACCAACTTCGACATTTTCGCGGCCGCCGGCACGAGTAATAAAGCCGTGGTGCGCGATTTCACGGGCATCGTGCCCAACGCCGGCAGCGACATCGTCGTTTCGTTTTTGCCCGGCTCCGTGGACAATCCCAAAGTTTGCGGCATCGAGGCATTTGCCTCGCCAACGCAATCGCCCGTGATCACGGTGCCACCGCTCAACCAATCCGTGGCCACCGGTACCGTCGCAACCTTGAGCGTCGGGGCGGCGGGCGCGGCGACTTTAAGCTACCAGTGGCAGTGTAACAGTGTTGACCTCACCAACTCCGCTCGCCTGACGGGAGTTTTGAGCAGTAACTTGACCATTTCGCCGGTCATGTTCAGCGACGCGGGGAATTACCAGGTGGTCGTCAGCAACAGCTTCGGTTCCGTCACCAGCGCGCCAGCCGTGCTCAGCGTGAGCGCGCCATTCAATCCCTCTGCTTACGCCCGGCGAATGCGGCTGGCTTTTCCGTGCTACAGCGGTGCCGGGACGCTGACCAACTTCCCGGTTCTGGTCAACTTGAGCACCAATCTGCCGGGATTTCAATACCAGCAGTTTGCGTCCCCGACCGGTGGAGACTTGCGCTTCACAGATGCCAGCGGCTTGACGTTGATTCCGTTTGAGATCGATCAATGGAACACAAACGGCATCTCGCCGGTGTGGGTGCGTGTGCCGCAGTTGAGCGGCACCAACACGTATGTCTGGGCGTTTTGGGGCAACCCGGCGGCGGCGCAACCACTGCCCGCGATGACGAACGGCGCAGTCTGGAACACGGATCATCTGCTGGTCTGGCACCTGAAAGAGCCAGGCCTGCCCTACGCGGATAGCGCGGCCCGATATCCAGCGCTCGCCGGCGTGGCCCCGGCACCAGCAACCGGGATGATCGGGCAAGGCGGGGCGTTCTCCGGCCTGACCAATTATCTGGACGCGGGAAACGTCAGTCTGCCTTCGGCCTTTACACTTTCCGCGTGGTTCAATCTTGCCTCCAACGCTACGAACATCCAGACGATCTGGGCCAACAAGGCGGGTGGGGCTACCGCCAACGGCTTTGCTTTGTTTGTCAATTCTTACAAGACCGCCGACCAGAGTGTGCATCTGGAGACTGGCAACGGCAGCGCGGGCTCGGCCAGCGTCAGCGCGACGAACGCGGTCAGCTTCGGCCGCTGGCACTTGCTGACCGCCACGGTGGACACCGTCGCCAATGTGGCCCACCTCTACGTGGATGGAGTGGATACCATTCCCTCCGGCGGCGCGGTTTATCCCAGTTTTGCAAATGCGAGCGATCTGAACCTGGGCCGGTTTCTGAACAACGTATTCTATTTTGACGGCTTGCTCGACGAAGTGCGCATCGCGTCCAACGTCCAGACTGCGAATTGGATTTGGGCGAGTTGGCATAGCGTGGCATCCAATGTCGTTTTCGTCAGTTTCTCGCCGGTCAATCCCGAGCCTTCGGTATCGGTCGCGGCATCTGGTGACGCGCCGGTGCTGAGTTGGCCCGCGACCGCCGGGCCGCTTACACTTTATACTGCGACCAACCTATCGCCGCCGACCGTCTGGCTGCCGGTGACCAACCTGCCCTTCCTCACCAACGGACAATGGCAAATAACTCTTCCTGCCGCTGGCGGCAGCCAATTTTACCGGCTGCAACAATAATGTTCCGGCAGTCGCGCCCGGTCGCCCGCGCGGTCGTTGAACGTTGAATATTTCTTTCGCCATCCTCAATCTTCCATCCTCGGTTGTTGGCTACTGGCCCTGAACGCGATAAAACGCCCCGGCGCTGGCGGGCGCGAAAATGAGATTCGTGGCGCTGGTGGCGCCCCCGAGATTGAGCCAGCCGGGAACGGCCAGATTGGAGCTGACCTGGACTTGATACGGCGGAACGCCGCCAGACCAGCCGAGCAGTAACTGGCCGCCCTGCGGGGTGACGCTCAAAGTCACGGGCACGGCGGTCACATTGACCACAAGCGTGGCATTGCTGCTCAAGCCGCCCGGGTTAAGCACCTTCACGACAAAAGAATTCGTCCCGGCGTTGGTGGACAGGGGCTCGCCGGACAAGCTGCCGTTGGCGCCCACGTTGAGCCAGGCCGGCCCGCTGACCTTGGAGAACGTCAACTGACTGCCAAAGAACCGGTCGGTGGCATTCGTGGCGATGGTGGCGGAGTATTGCTGGCCGGCGGCGACCGGCGGTTCGTTGAACGGATTGCTCAAGAACAGCGGCGCCGTGGGGGGATTGACGACGATGGACAGGGTCCCCACCCCGGCCAGGCCACCCGAATCAACTACGAGCACGAAAAAGCTTTCGGTGCCGATGTCGCTGTTGGTGGGCGTGCCCGAGAGCGTGCCGTTGGCGGCCACTTCGAGCCAGCTGGCGCCGGTGACCTTGAAGAAACTAAGCGAGTCGCCCGCGGCCAGGTCCGGGTCAACGGCGTTGGTGGCGATGGTTCCGCCATACGGTGCGCCCGCCATGGCCGGCGGCCCGGAGAAGATCTGCGGCTCAAACATCGGCGGGCTGTTGACATAGATGAACAAGGTTGCCGTGTTGGACGATCCGCCCAGATCGGTCACGCTGACGACAAACAGATTGGTGCCCGCGTTCACGCCATCCGGAATGCCGGACAAGGCGCCATCGGCGCCCACGTTCAGCCAAGCCGGCCCGCTGACCTTGCCAAAGGTGAGGAGGTCCCCCGCGCTCAGGTACTGGGCCGTGGCGTTCGTGGCGATCTTGGCTTCATAATCTTCGCCCAAGTTCGCCCAAGGTTCGGCGAATGGACTGGCCAGGAAATAAGGCGCCGGGTCCGGCACCACGACGAGGTTCATGGTGGCGGTGGCATACACACCGTTGGTATCGGTGAGGCTGACCACAAAGACGTTGGTGCCGATGTCCGAATTCGTGGGCGTTCCGGAGAGAATGCCGTTAGTGGCCACATAGAGCCAAGCCGGGCCGCTGACTTTGCCATAGGTGAGAAAGTCGCCGGACGGAGCGATGGCCTTGCCAACGATGGTGTTGGAATAAGGCAGGCAGGCGATGGCCGCGGACGCCGGGAAGGGACTGTTCGTGAAAATCGGCAGGACAATCTGATAAAGGGTGCCATAACCGCCGCCAGCGGACGGATTGAAGCCGGTGCCGCCAGAAGGCGTGGTTCCATAGAGACGGCCATTGCCCACCTGCACGAGGCCGGACGCGGGATCGGCCCCGTTGAGCCCGTCGAACCAAATCAGGGTCGTCAGCGTACCGTTGGTGGTCACTTGGAAGACCGTCCCCTGCCCGCCCACACCGCCGGAGGAGCAACTGCCATAGAGATTGCCGTCACTGGCCTGCAACAAATCCGCCGCCGGACCGCTGCCGTTGGTGCCCGCGAAGGAGCAGAGCGTCGTGAGCAGGCCGTTGGTGGCCAGCCGAAACACGGTGCCCTCGCCGGCCGACCCGCCTTCGTAGGTGGTGCCGTAGAAACCGCCGTCGCCGCCCTGAATAAGTCCGGCCTCGGGATAGGCGCCGTTGGCGAAGTTAAACGAAACCAGCGTGGTCAGCGCGCCATTGGTGGTGACGCTAAACACCGTGCCGTAGCCGTCTTGGCCGGCTTCCAACGTGGTGCCGTAGAGCTTCCCGTCGCGGCCGAGAACCAAATCGGCGTAAGGATATTCCCCATCGGCAGCGCCGGTGAAAGCATAGATGGGGACGAGCGCGCCGGTCGGGGTCATTTTGTAAATGCAGCCCAGCGCGTTCGCCCCGCCCTCATACGAAGTGCCGTAGAAATTGCCGTCCGGCCCCTGGGTCAGTCCGGTCTGCGGGTCCGCTCCATCCACCCCACCGGTGAAAGAGTACGGAAAACTGACGGCCAGACCGGTGGTCATCTTAAAGACCACGCCGTAGCCGTTGGTCCCGCCGCCCGCCGCCGTGCCGTAGAAGTTGCCGTTGGTCCCCTGGACCAGACGGGCATACGGATTCGCGCCGCTGTTCAAGGCGTCCGTGAAGGAATACACGGTGCTGAAAGAACCTGAGAGGCTCAGCCGGAAAATGTTGCCAAAAAAATCCCCGCCGCCGCCCGCAGCGGTCCCATAAAGGTTGCCGTCCTTGCCTTGAATCAGGCCCGCATAGGGGAACGCCCCGTCGCCCTCGCCTGCAAACAGGTGGATTTCGGTCTGGACGGTGGACGGCGAGGTCGCGGGCACCACCGTCAGCGCGGCCTTGGCGCTGGACACCGCGAACAGGGCGTTGCTCACAATCACGGAATAAATGCCGCTGTTGGTCGCGGTGACACTGGAAACGGTCAAGGTAGCCGTGGCCGAACCGGCAATCTTGCCGCCGTCGGTCAAGTTGACCCCGTTTTCCTGCCACTGATACGACAAGGGTTGATCCCCGGCCGCGCTCACCGAAAACGCGGCGGTCGTACCCGCCACCCGGGTCTGGCTAACCGGTTGCCCGGTGATGTTCGGCGGCGAATAGACGATTCCCAAATCCGCATAATCGCTGGTCAGGGAATCAAAGGCGTTGCTGACCACCACCGAATAGAGGGCCGCATCGGCCACCGCGACATTCGTGATGCGCAGCGTGGCGGTGGCGGAACCGGAAATGTTGCCGCCGTCGGTGAGATTCACGCCGTCCTGCTGCCATTGATAATAAACCGGGGAACCGCCCGTCGTGGCCACCGTGAACGTGGCGGTGCCTCCGATGTAGGCCGACTGGTCTGCCGGTTGCCCGGTGATTTGCAGCGGCCCGTTGATCCCGATGCGGTAAACAGTGCCATCACCGGCGCCGCCGCCCTCTTCGGTGGTGCCGTACAAGTTGCCGTCAACGCCTTGGATCATGGCGGCGCCGGGGCTGGCCCCGTTGTAACCCTCGAACTGGACCAGCGTGTTGAACCAGCCGCCGGGGGCGATCTGAAACACGGTGCCGTAGCCGTAAGTCCCGCCGGACGTGGTGGTGCCGTACAAATTGCCATCGCGCGCCTGCATCAAGCCGCCCCATGGGCTCGCCCCGTCGGCGCCGCCGGTGAATGAATACAGAACCGTGAACGCACCGGACGGCGTCAATTCAAAGACGGTGCCAAAACCATCCACCCCGCCGAGATACGTCACCCCATAAAAATTGCCATCCACACCCTGGACCAGACCGGCGATTGGAATCGCGCCGTCATTCAGGCCGGTAAATGTATAGAGCGTGGTGAGCGCCCCCGCCGGCGTGATCTTGAAGATCGTTCCCGCGCCGTTGGTCCCCCCCTCCTCGGTGGTGCCATACAAATTGCCGTCGGCCCCCTGCACCAGCACCGCTGACGGATCGGCGCCGTCGAGGCCGTTAAACGCAGCCAAAGTAGTCAGCCCCCCCTGCGTGGTCATCCGAAACACCGTCCCGTCATTGTACGAGCCGCCCTCCAGTGTCGTGCCATAGAGATTCCCGTCGCTGGCCTGGATCATCCCCCCCACCGGAAGCGAACCGTTTTCACCATTGAACGTAGCCAGGCTGTAAAAGCTGCCGCCGGGAATAACCCGAAACGTCACGCCGTCGCCGTAGCTCCCGCCGGTGAAGGCGGTGCCGTAGAGCAAGTTGTCCTTTCCCTGAAACAACCCGCCATAGGGAATCGCCCCGTTGTTGCCATTGAAATAAAAAAATGTCGTCAGCGCTCCATTGGTGGTGAGCCGGAAGATCGTCCCGTCGCCGTCCGTGCCGCCCTCGATGGTCGTGCCGTATAAATTGCCGTCCCTCGCCTGGATGAGGGGACTGTAAAGCAACTCACCGGAGGTGCCGTCGGTGAATGACCACAGAGTGGACATGGCCACGCCCGGCGCCGTGACGGAAATGACAGACAGGTCCGCGCCCGTGCTGGTAACCGAGCCCAGCGAGTTGCTGACGATCACCGAGTAGATTCCCGCGCTGGCGGATGAGACATTGCTGAGCACCAGGGTGCTGCCGGTCACGCCGGTGAAGTTGAGGCCGTTGGTCAGATTGGTTCCGTTGAACTGCCAGCGGTATGAATAAGGCGTGTTCCCGATGGCGGCCACGCTGAACCCGGCGGGCGCACCAGGCAGCACGCTCTGGTTGGTCGGCTGCTCCACGATGACCGGCGCCGAGGGCACAATGGTCAGCAACGCGTTCGAACTGGCGAGCGTTCCGGCGGCATTGCTGAGGCTCACGGAATAGGCGCCAATGTCGTTCGAGGTGACGCCGCTGATGGCGAGCCGGCTGGTGGCCGAACCGGAGATGTTGCCGCCGTCGCTCAAACCGGTGCCATTTTTCTGCCACTGATAAAACATCAACGCATTGGTGCCGATGCTGACGTTGAAGTTCGCTGTCATGCCGATGAGCAGCGCTTCGTTGGTCGGCTGCCCCGTAATCACCGGCGGCGTCACCACGTCCAACACCGCCTGCCGGGTCTCAACAAAACCGTCCGCCAAATTCGTAAACCCGATCGTGGCGGAATAACTCCCCGGCGGCAAATTGGTGGTGACCGGCAGGACGCTCACAGCCACCGGCGTGCCGCCCACAGGCATCGGCATGCCCGGGTCGCTGCCGGTCAGCGTGCCGCTGGTCGGAGTAACCTTGAACCAGGCCGACGTGCTGCCCAGCGCCCAGTTAAACGAGCTGCTGCCATTATTGATCAGGGTGAAAATTTGCGCCGCCGGAGTGAATGGCCCGCCCACCGGTCCCGTGAAGACAGCGCTGCCGGACGGCACGATCCGCAGCGGCTCCGGCAGGCCCAGCGCCGTGATTAAATTGGTCCCCATGGGCGTGCCCCAACCGGTGCACAAATCATATCCCGCCACGGCCGAAAACCGGTTCGGGCTGCTGGAGCTTTCGTTGTTTCCCGTGGTGATGTCGTGGAATAGCGCCGGGTAACTCAGGACGTTCGAGCCTTTGCCCAAGCCATAGAACGCGGGGTTGATGAAGCCCACCGCCGGCTCGCCATTGGTCAGTGCCAGTTGGTTGACGAGCGAAATAAATGCCGCCCACAAAGGCGTCGCGCAACTGGTGCCGCCAAAGGCGCCCGCCCGGCCGTTGCCATAGATCACATAGACATTGTCGGCCGTCATGGCCACATCCGGCAGGTTGCGCATCGTGGTCGAGCCCTGGTTGGTGGACATGTTAATGCCCTGCTGCCACACCGGAATCGCATTGCGGGTGCTGATGCCGCCACTGCTGCCGATGCCATTTTCGTCATATTCGGTCCCCCAGTTCCAAACCGTCTCCGCCGACCAGGCACCGCCCGGTCCGGTGGTGGTCAGGGTGGTGCCGCCCACCACCGTAATGTTGGGATCATCCGCCGGCGTCGGCACCGCTCCCGGATAAGCGTCGCTGTCGCCCGAAGCGTTGAAAAAGGATTGCCCTTGCGCGGCCATTTGCAGAAAGGCTTGTTCGCTGCCCGCGTCGGTCGGATACGTCCACGACGCCCCAATTTGTTTGGCCAGATCGTCCGTGGCCATTCGGTTCAGAATGTCGTCGGTCGTGGACCCCTCGTACACGAGCACTCCGCTCAGTCCGGGCGCCATGGAAATGGCCATCTCAATGTCCAGCGACACTTCGTCATTGCCGCCCCCGGCGCCGCCATTGTATCCGTCCAACAACACCGGGCTCACCGGCACGTTCGGCAGGCCCGCCAGGGTTTCGTAGGCCGTGATGTCGTTTTGATAATAACCGGAATCAAATTCCAGCAACCCCACGGTTTGACCCGTGCCCGTCTCCGGCGCGCCCGGAACATACGCCGCGCGGAAATCCTTGCCGACATAAGCCCCGCTCGGCCCCGATCCCGTGAGATTCGCGCCTGCCTGCCTGGAGGCCATTGGCCTCATACAGGGATGCGGGATGACATAATTGTCCAAGCCACCCACCGCCAGCAGCGGTGTCGCCAGATCCACGGACGGCTCGCGGTCCGGGGCGAAAAATGTCCGCGATTCCACGGGGTGCTGATATTCACTGATCGTCACGTGGAAGGCGCGTTCCACGTCGGCCACCGTGGCGCGCACGCTCAGAACCGTCCGGTTGGGATGCCGCGCCGTCACCGCCAGTCCGTGCGTTCGCGCAAACGTCACCACCGCCTCGTAATCGGGTTCGGTCGGGCCAAAACGTTCCTTGAATTGCTCCGGGGTCAGGAACCGGTGGTAATTGGTGCTCGCCGGGTCGTACAATTGCTGGAGCAAATTCGTCAAGCCTTCGCGGTCCCGCAGCGGGAGGCTGATGGACAGATTCAACCGATTCCAGCGCGGACTCTGGCGGAGCGGCGGCAGGTTGGTTGCCACGGCGGAGGTTTGGCTGTGGATCCATTGAAACTCCGCCGCCCCGGCCAGCAGTGTGCCCCCGATGAACAAAAGCACCCCCAACAACCCCGCTCGGCACGAACCGGCCTGCGCCGAGAACGGCCCGCGGGCGACAGTGGCGCACCTGCACATTGTTCTTGTCCTGCGAACAAAAACAGTGGGAAGGCTCTGTCGAGACGCAGGGAGCATTTCTCCCTCTCCGCGTCGGCGAAGTCTGCGGAGCCGCTGGGGAGAGGGCCGGAGTGAGGTGCCCGTCCCTCCATCCTCTCTGTCATGCGTAAGAACACAGTCAAGATGTGCCCGGGCGCCCGTGGCTAGTCGGTTTTTTTTCATGATCTGACCTTGGTTGATGCTGCTTTATTCTGATTCAATAGCTTGCGGCCGGGCACTGCCAACGGAAACAGGAACCCCGGGCAATGCAAAATCCTGTCCCGGATCAACGCGCGGCCGACCCGCTGCGTCATCTTCGCATTCCCTCCGGCTATGCTTCATAGAAGAGCACCTTTCACCCGCCGGCTCAATACAATTTAACTGCCTTTGGTGGTCCCAGGATGTGAGAGCCTGTCTCAAAATTGGAAAGGATCCTGCGAGTGGGGATTTTGAGGCTGGCCAAGGCGGCGGGGACCGCGCCTCTCCGGAGCGTAATGGTGGGGGAAAATATGCCGCCACGCCGAAAGTTGTGCGGCGCGGCGGTGCGGGCAAATCGCGGGCCGTGCGGGCCTGGGCCGGTCAATGACAGACCTGACGGCGGCGGGCCGCGACGAAGGTCAGCAGGCCGCCCAAACCGGCGAGCGCGAGTGTGGAGGGCTCAGGCGTGAACGTGATGCCGGCGGAACCGCCTTCGCTGTTGAGGCTGCGGATTTCCGGCGCACCATCATAGTATTCCGAGGAATATTGCCCGGGCACGGCGCCAACGTAGAGCGAGGTGGGCGCGGCCCCCTGCCAGTCAAGATAGAGGGCGTAATTATAATCGGTCGGTTGCGAAAGATTCACGGCCACCAGCTCGTTGGCCACGGAGCCATCGTTTTCAATGGCGTCAAACGACGGAGGGTAAATTTTCTTTCTATTAATTCTTTTCTTTAGATACTCTGATACGCAAAATATTGGCGGACGCACACCCAAAACCGCGGATGACGGCCGAGGTTTTGTGAATCCATTGGAATGAACCGCCGGCTTGGTTTACCCCCTTGGTGCCCCCTTGATGGACAATCCGTTTATTCAGGTTGAAGCGTCAACAGTGGACCCCGGCGCTTCCCTGAGAAGATCTCGCAGGTCCAGAGGTTCGCTTACCATCGCCAGCCCGCCATCGGCAGTGTGTGGCCACTGTTCCTTGGGGCGATCCCAATAAAGTTCCACACCGTTCCCGTCAGGGTCGCGCAGATACAATGCCTCACTCACGCCGTGGTCCGCTGCTCCATCGAGCTGAATTCCGGCTTTGACCAATCTGCGTAAGGCGTCGGCCAACTCGGCGCGGGTCGGATAGACAAGGGCCACGTGATAAAGACCGGTCGCACCGGGCGGCGGCGGAGAACCACCCTGACTTTCCCAAGTGTTCAGCCCGATGTGATGATGGTAACCGCCGGCGGAAAGGAACGCCGCCTGCCGGCCGTACCGCTGGGTGACTTCAAAGCCGAGCACATCGCGATAAAACCCCAGCGCCCGATCAAGGTCAGCCACTTTCAAATGGATATGGCCGATGCGAACTTCCGGATGGATCGTCTTTGACTTCGGGTCTTTCATGGCCAGTGTTTCAGGCGGCATGGGCCCCGTTGCAAAATGGTTTGTTATCTGATCGGCCGCATCGGCACAGCGTCATCCGGTTCCGAATCTCATAAGTTTTTCCGGCGGCGGAAATCACCGGGATGCCTCCGCGCACCCAAATTGGGCCGCCGACCTTTTTGTCGGTGTCCTCGATAAGCCCAAGCGAAGGTTCAAATGCCGGTTCGATGGGCTTGCCGGTTGTCCGATCCCACACCACCAACCTGCCGGCGGGACAATGAGCGGCCTCATATTCCGTCAGCCGCCGGGCTTCGGGATCGTCCGTCTGTTTGACCAGATTCCAGATTCTCCCTTTGGGATCACAAAAGCGGGCGAAGGCGCACAGGTTTTCCTGGTCGGTGAGCACCATCGTCGGCCCTTCAATCGTCTCCGCTTGCTTCAGATAAGGCTCATGGCTGGCCGTCTCGGTGCCGTCGAACTGAATCTTCGCGTGCGTGCCATCGCAAAAGGGTTTGTTGGCCGACTGGCCGCAGCGGCAAAGCGCATATTGCTTTTGGGCGGGATATTTCTTCCCTTCGCGATAATCGAGAGATTCACCCCCGGCGTTGGTGACAATAGCCTGTTCGCTCAACGGCAAGTCTCCGCTAACGAGATAAGGGCCGTTCTTGGTGACTTCGATCTTGGCGCCGGATTTCTTGTGTTTCATGATTGGCTCCGTTGGCTGCGTGTTTACGGCTTCTCTGGGGCGGGCTTTCTCAAGTCGGCCTCAACATTGATCACCACCTCCACCTGGGTGGCCACCGAGTCCTGATCGGCTGAGACGCCGAAATCGCGGCGGTCCAGCGTCGTCGTGGCCTCCCAGCCGGAAATTGGCGCGCCCTTCATGCCAGGCCCAAAACCCAGCGATTTAACCTTGAGCACAACTTCCTTCGTTACGTCTTTCATCTTGAGATCGCCGGTCACGTCGTAGGTGTCGTCACCGGTCTTTTTCCATGCTTTGCTCTTGAAGGTCATCAACGGGTACTTCGTCACCTCAAAAAAGTTGGCGCGCAAATCGTCGTCGCGCATTTTGACGCGCGTGTCAATGCTCGACACCTCGATGACGGTTTCAACGGTGCTGTTTTCAAGATTGTCGCGGTCCACGACGATGGAGCCTTTTACTTTGGTGAAGCAGCCCGGCACCTTGGTGAAGAAGTGACGGACGTTAAAGCCGACCCAAGTGTGAACGGGGTCGATATCGTAGGTGTCCGCCGCGTGCGCGACGGGAAGGAGCAGCAAGGCGGCGGCGATTTGACCGAACATTATTTTGATTCGCATACAGGTCCTTTCTTGTTGGTGAGTCAGATATTGTTTTTGGTTTTGAAAAATAGCCGCCGCGCTTTCATGCTATTTGCGTGAATTTGAACATACCATAAGCTTGCATCACCACCTTCACAAGTAAATAGAATATCCCGGCGGCCAGGCGGTCATCGCCACCGCGATGTCCATCATGCCCGCATCGAGGCCAAGTTCTTTGCCCACGCCGCGATGTTCAGCGTGATTTTTGCGAACAGCCGGAAGCTTGCGACGCCGAATATAATGCCGCCGGGCAGATTGTCGTTGCCGTGAAACTTTGCCGGGCCGGCGGATAATGACGTGGTCTCGCTCATGTTACCTGGTGGGGCTCGTCGTCACGCCGGCGGGGAAGAGGTGCGCGCCAATGGTAATAAATCGCCATCAGCCGAAGGAAGATGCAGACGGCGGCGCCCAACAGCATTGGATAGGTTGGTTTCACACCCATGATGGGCCCAACCGATACAATCGCCCCGCCAGCCAGCGCCGCGATCGCGTAAAGATCGGCTCGCAGAACGAACGGGACATCTCCGGCGAGAACGTCACGGGCCATCCCGCCGCCGATTCCGGTCATCATGCCCAGGATCGCCGCCATCAATGGATTAATGCCATGGTCTATCGCCTTCTGTGCGCCGATGACGGCAAACAAACCCAGCCCAACCGCGTCGAGCAGCAGTATTTGGCGTTGGCGCGATTCTACTTTGGGATACCAATAGAAGGTGATCAAGCCACCGACCATCGAGATGGCAAAATAATGAATCTCGGTGATGGCGACGGGCGGGACTGCGCCGATCAGAACGTCGCGCAACATGCCGCCAACGACTGCCACCACGAACGACAGAAAGAGAACGCCGAACAAATCGAACCGTTTCTGAACGCCCAGCAGCCCGCCGCTCAACGCGAAGGCGAACGTTCCCACCCAGTCGAGGACAACGATCATGTCTTGCACGAAAGTGCTATGCATAATTGAGACTAAAGTTGCCCGCCCGGTCCGCCACAATCAATCAAACTGCGCTCGTGACCGGCGCGCAGATCCAAGCGCCGGCTGCGGCCAGCATCGCTTCGACGCCGGTTTTCAAAGTGGGGTCAAGCACCGGAGCAAAATTGGGGGCATGATTGGCTGGCAACTCGTCCACCTTGCCCGCCTTTTGGGCTTTGGCGTAAGTGGCGGGATCAATGCCGCCGATGACCCAGAAAACGGACGGCACACCCCAAACCGTGCCAAACAGCCCAAAATCCTCGCTCGCCGTGGCCGGAGAAATCTCTGTCACCCGGTCAGCGCCAAACCGATGTTGAAGAGCGTCCACCACTTTTCGAGTGGCAGCGTCATCGTGGCGAGTCAGCGGAAACTCGCTGAGAACCGAGAATTCCGGCGGCTCGGGCGCGCCCGACGCTTCCGCTTCCGCCACCAGAATACGCTTGACCGCCGCGAGCACCCGTTTGCGCACTTCCTCTTTGAAGGTGCGAATGTTCAGGCGCAGCAACGCCCGGTCGGGAATGATGTTTTCATTCATGCCGGCACTCATGGTGCCAACCGTGACGACTGCGGAGTCGGTCATCGCCACTTCCCGCGACACCACGGTCTGCAAACGCATCACCGCCGACGCCGCCATCACCACCGGGTCAATACTCTTTTGCGGCATCGAGCCGTGCGCACCCCGGCCATACAGCGTCACCTCCCAGCTATCACCGGCCGATAATATCGTTCCAATGCGCCAGCCGATCTGCCCCGCCGCCAGCGGCATTACATGCTGGCCCAAGGTGACGTCCGGCTTGGGGAAGCGCTTGACCATGCCGTCCTCGATCATCGCGCGGGCGCCCTGGCCGGTTTCTTCGCCCGGCTGGAACACGGCCATCACCGTTCCGCGCCACCGCGTCCGATTCTCGGCCAGAATGCGCGTCGCCCCCATCAGCCAGGCGACATGCATGTCGTGCCCACAGGCGTGGGCAATCGCTGTCGCCTGACCGAAGCGGTCGGTTCCGGTCTTGCTGCTCGCGTAGGCCAGGCCGGTGCTTTCCTTGATCGGCAGCGCGTCCATATCGGCGCGCAGCAGCACCACCGGCCCCTCGCCGTTGCGCAGCAATCCGACCACGCCCGTGCCGCCAACGCGCTCCGTCACATCGTATCCCTGCCCCCGCAACCACGCCGCGGCGATGCCCGCCGTGCGATGCTCTTGCATGGACAGTTCTGGATTGGCATGAATGTCTCGATAAATGCCTTCGAGCTTGGCGAGCAGATCGCCGGATGGTTCGGGCAGGGCCGGCGTGATGAACGGGTCGGTAGTCATAGGCCTTTTGTCAAGCCACCGCCGCCAGCCGGGTTTCCGCCGCGACCACAGGTTCAACCACAGGCTCATCTTGGCAGTTGGAATCTGCTTGCGCGCTCCATGCCAGGAGTTCTTGGGCGATGCGCAATGCCGCGTCCCGTGGCAGCGCCGTCGGATGCTCGATCAGCGCCAAAAGCTGCAATACCCGTTTGCGACGGGCCAAATCTGAATCCCAGCCATCAGCACAATGCGGGCACGCCTGATGACTCTTTTTCGACAATTCGCAGTTGTGTGAAAAGTGCATTTCCATCACGTTCAAGAGTTGTTGCGGGTTGGAGAAAAGGCAATCACTTTTTTAGTTTTGCGGCAATCGTGGCGACGTGTTTCCCTTGGCAACGCGCCATGTCCAGTTCTTTGGCGCTTTCAGGTCTTTAAGTAATCAGCCGTGACACCCGACCGGACATCAAACTGCACTGCCACCCCATGACCAGATCGCTTCCGCATGGCCAGGAATTAAGTCTTTATGGTATTTAAATAGCACTATATTGTATATATGGCTCGACATAAATACGCATTTGTTCTATATTCGGCCGCCCGGTGATGCCATCGGACCATGATAAACGCCGATCACGCCATAACGTTTGCCGCCGACCGGGTGATCCCGCCCGGCGCTCGCCGCCGCACAAGCGGCCAAATCACAGCCGCGTGCGTCAGGTCTCGGATTGCGGTGATATTTCCTGCACCGTACACGCATTTGCCTCGAACCAATCAATCGACGACCGATTGGCACGGTTTCCCCCCGAATCCCTTTGGGATTGCCGAAGCGGTCGCGCCTCTGAGTTCCAACATACGCGTAAGGTGCAGGACATGTCACCGCTTTCGAATTGGGCGACATGTCGCCCAGTTTCAAGCTCGGACGTGCCCCCGCTCTCCAAAAAACGAACAAATCACCCTGCGCCCCAATGAATTCCACACCCGGCATTCATTCGCCTTGCTCAGATAAAAAAAAACATGAACCCGCCCGCCCATCCCCTCCCCGGTAACCTCCAGAAAGGCTTTGCCCCGGCGGCCGCCACATCCGCCCAATCCACCCCGCCACCCCCTGAAAAACCCTCAAATTCGATCGGCAAAATTTGCGAAAACCCCAGCAAAACCTCACATCGTCAACCCTCGTCAACCCTAAAAAATTTTTGGAGCCCTCCCCACCCTCCCGGGCAGGCTCCGCCCGGCCTGCTGCGTTCCCTGCCCCCTGCCCGCTCGCCCGGCTCCGACCGGCATTTTGATCGTGCATTTTTGGCCGGATGATTTTTAATGACGTCATGACCATTTGGCTATTGGCAGTTCTGTTGATCGCGGCGGTGGCGCTGGCGGGCTGGCGTCAGGGGGCCATTCGCGCGGCGTTTTCCTCGGTGGGCATCATTTTCGCCGCCCTGCTGGCCGTGCCGTTGGGCCGGCTGTTTCATCCGCTGCTGCCGCACGTCGGCCTGGCCAATCCCATCACGGCCTGGGCGGTGGCGCCGGTGCTGGGCTTCATTTTGGCGATCATTCCGTGGAAAATCGCGGCGAACTACGTGCACCATCGCGTGGAGCATTATTACAAGTACCGCGCCGACGACCTGCGCCTGGCACTGTGGGAACGGCTCAACATCCGCCTGGGCATCTGCGTCGGCATCCTGAACGGCGCGGCGTATTTCGTCCTCGTCAGCTTCTTCGTCTTCAACCTGGCTTATTGGACCACCCAGACGGCCTCCGCCACTGCCATTCCGCCCGTCAGCATCCGCCTGATCAACAGCTTGGGCGAAAGCCTGCAATCGTCGGGCTTCTCGAAAACCGCCAGCGCCGTGGGCACGCTGTCGCCCCGATATTACCACCTGGCCGACCTCTCGGGCTTGCTCATGCAGAACCCGCAGCTCGGCGGCCGCTTCGTGGACTATCCCGGACTCGCCTCGGTGTGGCATCGCGACGACCTGCAATCGCTGGTGACTGACCCCACGCTCACCAATGCCCCGACTGCCGGCACGCCGCTGAATGAAATCTACAACGACCCGGGCGTGGTGGCCTTCCTGGCCAACCGGGAACTGGCCCAAGGGCTGGCAGACGCCGTGGAAACGAATCTCGATGATCTCACGAATTATCTGAACACCGGCACATCCCCCAAATACAGCGCCGAGCCCATCATCGGCGACTGGGAATTCAACACCGGCGTGACGCTGGCCTGGTTCCGCCAGGAGCAACCCAAGATCGGCGCCAACGAAATGCGCAGAGTGCGCGCCCTCTGGACCCCCGCCTACAACCAGGCGACCCTGCTGCTGACCGGTGATAATCAGGTGTTCATCAAGAACTTCCCCAAGTTCGTCACCCCCACCCAGCAGAACCCACTGTCCTTTCAGCTTCAGGACGGGAAAGGCGATTGGACCCGCGAGGGCACCAACTACACGTTGCATGTGAATATCAACGGCGAAGACAAGTTCCTGACCGGCAGCACCGACGGCATCCGTCTGCGGCTCAAAGACGGCCGCACCCTGCTGGTGTTCGACCATGCCGATTGAGGCTGGAATCTGGACGAAACTACGATTTTTTAGACACTGCGGCGAGCGCCCGACAGTCTGGTTTGATTGACCTTCCGCTCCGCTGTTGGCGGGATTGCGGCTGCGAGTTTTCCAGGCCTTCGGCAGAGGCCGGTGTTATTGATTGCCGCACAATTATTTACCCAAACGCGTGCGCCCGTGAGGCGGATGAAGTCATCGGATTTGGCCGCCGCCATGACGGTGTTCCCGGTTCCTCCGCATTCCACCCAAACGGCTCGATACTTGCTTTGGGAAACCCATGGGAAGAATCTCAGTTGTCGCCCTGGTGCTGGCCGCGTTGCTGGTGACCGGCTGCCATAAGCTGTTTTCCGTGAGGCTGCACTCCCAACCGCCCGCCGCCAAAAGCGCCCGCACCAATACCAACCTGTTGTCCCGCGATTTGGGCACCCTCACGCTCACCAACGACTTCGACACGTGTGTCCCCCTGGGGCTTGGGAAGGACTGCGTGCTTTCGCCCAAGCTGGTTGACCATCATAACGTGCAACTCACGGTGGCGGTGGAATCCAAGGACGGCCAGGGCAAGATTCATGATTTCTATATGACCCAGATCGTGACCCCGGTGGGCCAGCCGTCTGAAGTGGCCGTGGGCAACTTCAGCTTCAGCCTGACGCCGACCATGGCGCCGGAATGAGATTGGAGACCTGGCCTTGGACCATTGCAGTATTCTGGTCATCGTTCTGTTGACGGCCATCAACAGTCGCGGCGTGAATGTCGGCAAAGCGATTCAAAATACTTTTACTGCGGCCAAGGTGTTGTCGCTGGCGGCATTGTTCGGCAATGTAATCTCCACACAAACCCAATTGCTTTTCCAGCGTTTAAGGTAAAGGCAGTTGTAGTGTCACAACCGTTCCGCCTTGACGAGTAGATTGAATTTGACAGGTTCCCCCGAATTTGCGTATTCGCTGCTGGAGATTGGCCAAACCATTGCCATGAGAAACCTCCTTCGGGTCAAATCCGCCCCCGTTGTCATGAACATAAATAGTGAAGACATTGTCTGAAGCGGCGAACTTCAGCAGTATTTGACTGGGTTTGCCGTGACGCACGGCGTTATTGATGGCTTCTTTCGTGGACAAGAACAAATTGTTGCGCATCTCAGACGTGATGATTTTCTCCGGGTAGGATCCAGGAACTTCCACCCGGCAGGTGATGTCAGTCTTGGATAAAAATTCCTCGACATAGCCAGCAAGGTAGGCCGAAAACGATGAAAGGGTTTCACTCTTGGGATTCATCATCCACACCACCTCATCTAGCGCGGAAATCATCTGCCGGGACTTCTCGCCAATCAAACGCAGACGGTCTTCGACTCTCTCGGATTCGGCGCTTTCCTCCGGCCACCAAGCCAGCATGCTGATCTGGGTCAATTTGCTGCCAAAGTCGTCGTGCAAATCCCTGGAGATGCGGGCGCGCTCCTCCACAATGATTCGCTCCTGTTCGATTTTCTCGCGTTTGCTGATTTCATTTTTCCATTGGAGTGTGCGGTGTTCAACTTGCCGATGAAGCAGGCTGATCCAGATAAAGGTCATGGCCAACCCGACCACCAGCAAGCCGACAATGACCAACGCGTGTTTCATTGTCCACCATGGCGGCCGCGCGATGATTTGGACGGCGGACGGCGCGTTCAGGAGGATCTTAAAGGAATTTTCATTTTCTGGTGGGTTTTGATCGTCAACAGGCCGCAGATAAATGCCGGTGATTTTCAAACGGCTGCCAATGGGCCAGTCCACTTGGGAAAGAAGGTCTGATTGGAGTTCGGCTGCAAATCGTTTCAAACCGATTTGCATTTCCAGGGTTCGTTTCGATCCCTCATCCCTGAGATTCACCAGTGTTCCCTCAACCGACACCCAAGGAAATGCGTCGGTGGCATTTTGAAGGATCGGCCGGGGTGGCGGCAAGGGCAAATGGCCCCGCTTGCTTGCGGTCGCCTCGATGATATCCACAAATTCATTCTTGTGCTCAACCAACCCGGTAACCGCCACGACATCGCCGGGCAATAAATCTGTCGGACGATCCAGCAAGACACGGATCCCGGTCTCTCCATCCAGCAGATAATAGCTTTGCCCATGGCCATGGAGAACCTGGGCGGAAATTTTTATTTGCCGGAAACCGTCGCTCGAAACGATGTTGCTGCCGGGCTGGATGGCGAGTTCTGGCTGGAGGGCAACGGCATCCCGCCACGAACTGGCGATGCGTATTTGGCCAAACTTGGCTGTATTCTCGTTGGCAAAGGCAGCCAAGGAAATGCGATTAAACGACAGGTCGGCTGCACCGAGTTTCGTCAAGGTGGGCTGGGCCGGTTCAATGTCGGAGGTGGGATTGCGATAGACCCGCACATCGTCGGCGCCGGATTTGAAATCAATCCGCAGCACGTAGAAATTCACGTTGGTGTCGCCCGGGCCGATACGGGTGAACACTCCGGCCGGGGCCCGCAAGTTGACGTCGTCCGTCGGCGTATCATTGCCAATCCCCGCAATGCGCTCAGTTCCCCGATTCAGTTCAAATTCGTAGAACAAGGTGGTTTTGGCTGGTTGCTCCAGAAAGCTGAGGTAAACCGTCTTCCCATCGGCGCCAATACGCCCATTGGAATCCAGGTAGCCGTACACGCCGAAATTTCCACTGACCGAACAATCCAGATAACGGCCGACCCTTCTGCTATTGGGAATAAAAGCCCAATTTCCCGCCGACCGTGCGGCGTATCCGCCGGGAGCGGTGTCCCCACTGTTGAGGCTGCCTGCCAGCACTCGCGTGCCCGGATTAAATATATCCGACCAACCGCCATTCCAACCCGCACCGCCATTTTGACCACTGAGATCGCCCACGGGATAATCAAAATCCTCAGACGCCAGCAACGCGTTTTCGTAAGGATAGAACCTCCACTGCTGGTTGGCCGCGCCGGTATCAATGTTCTGTTGCACCACGGCCTCGTCGTCCATACTGCCGCCGGCCACTTCCAACACCAGCCCGCTACGCACGTTTTTAAGCTTAAACCAGCCGTTGCCCGCATCCACCAGATCAAACTGCTGACTGGGATCGCTGTTGTAATCCCAAGTCCAAAGTTGTGCGCCGGCCAGGCTGGAGCTGTAGGCAATACTGGCGCATTCGCCACTGACTCCAGAAATGATTTTCAAGTGATCGCCCGTCTCGGTTGGCAATAACATCCATCGCTGATCGTTCCCGACGTCATAGCGCGATTGCCTGATGGCAGAAGCGTTGGTGGTGCCGCCACCGACCAGATTCAGGGATTTGCCACTGTTTTTGTTGATGACCCGCAGACAGGAAATCGAGTCTAACCCATACGACAACGCCCCCGACCATTTCAAGGCATCGCCGGGCATGAACCCATTGAGCCACATGTAACCGCCAGTGATCCCGAGAGTCTGTTGCCAATTCCGCATTTTCATCAGGGCGGAGTCAGGCGTGTCAGTGTTGCCCCACAGACCGGGATAAACTTTCAAATCCCCAAAAGCCCTGTTCCAAGTATCGGGGTCGTTGTCGGCGCCGTCCGCATAGCATTGGAGATAAATGGCATCCACGTGCGTCCCTAGCTGCGATTTGACCGCAACCCAGAAATCTCGGTTGGTGGTTGGGCGTAACGCGATTTTCAGGCCCAATCCGGCGACCATGTTGCCAAAGGCCACAGCGGACGGGACATCGTAGGTTTTCTCATCAGCCAATTGAATGGCGTCCACGCCCGTTGCCTTCCTCAGCGCCAGAAAGCCTTTGTTCAATATGCTGTTCGGGGCCGTCCCTTGTGCGGCGATCAAGTTCTTGATGTTGGAAAAAGATGCATCTTCCTGGCCCCCACCTACGGTCAGTTCAATGCGTTTGACATTCGTCGGCTGGGTTTTCAACGCCGCCAGTTTCATTCCCCACGCCGGATCGCCAACATAGATTCCGTTTTGGACAACGGGTGTGTTGTTGTAGGTAATGTTCCCCTCGACATCAACACGCAGAAATGACAGAAACAGCCGGTTGAAGCCGGAAACGCGGGCCGCACTTTGGATGGCGGCACTGGGAGCGTAGAAATCGCTGCCCACATACAGTCCTTTCACGGCATCAGCACTGACACTCGCCGGGAACAACAACAGCAGAACGAAGCCGGCCAACTGGCAAACAAAACAGCCCATTCTGGCTGTTTCACAAAGATGGCGGTTCATTAAGCTGGACATGGCAATTATCTCAAATCGCATCAAGGCGCTCACATATTCGCCCCATTGCCACCGGCAGACAATGCTTCTTTGCGTTCCAACCTACCTGGCTGGCGCGAAAACTTCAAAACTGACGAGTTTGTATTCTTCATGGGCCGCCCGTTTTGCGCAGGCCAAACGCACCCAGCGGGTGGAAACCGCAGGAAAACGGTTCGTTTCAATCCCGCCATGTCCGTCGCCGGTGCTGAAAACATCCGTCCAGGATTGGCCGTCAGCGCTGACTTGTATCGCATAGGCGCTGGCAAAGCTGTCCGCGAACCGGTCCGTCGCCCAGGTTAATCGAACGCATTCAATGGATTTTACCTCACCCAAATCCACGGCAAGCCATTGGGCGTCGGAATTCTGCGACCGCCAATAAGTGCTATTATTGCCATCCGTGGCCTTGGCGGCTTGCGAACCGTATTCAGTGTCCGCATCCGCCGAAGAACTGGTCGTGGGATGAAATGCGGCCAGGTCACCGGGGGCCGGACAGGGCGACGTTTGCTCTGCCAGAAACGGAATCGGCTCAGTGTACGTTGCGGTCAGGCGCAACGATTTTTTCAAACGAATGTCACGCGAAGAAGCCCCTGCTTGCAATTCATAGGCGCCCGCATCTGCTTTCCATTGCTTTCCCGCCACGTCGCAATAGGCCAGCGCCCGGGGCTGCAATTCGAACGAAACGCGCCTAGTCTGGTTGGGCAACAATTCGACGCGTTGGAACCCTTTCAACTCACGCACCGGTTTGTCAACTGTTGGGTTCGGATCATGGAGATAAAGTTGGACGACCTCCGCGCCGGCACGGCGGCCGGTGTTCCTCACATCCAGAGTCACCGCGACGGTTTGGTTCGTGGCCAAAGAGGATGTTGAGAGTTTCAAATTCGAATACTCGAAAGTCGTGTAGGAAAGCCCGTGGCCAAAGGGAAACGCCGGCGTAATCCCGGCCCGGTCAAAATGACGATACCCGACATAAATGTCTTCCGCATAATGGACGTGGCCACTGTCCCCGGGAAAATTGCCAAAGTCCGGATAATCCTCGCGGCGCGCACCAAAAGTGGTCGGCAGTTTCCCCGATGGATTGCGATCGCCAAAAAGAATGGCCGCCAAGGCGTTGCCGCCCTCCTGTCCGGGAAACCAGACCTCAACCACACCGGCGACCTGGTTCAGCCAGGGCATCAAGACCGGCGTGCCATTGTTGAGCACGACAATTGTCTTTTGGTTGGCAGCGGCCACGGCTCGAATCAACTCGTCCTGATCTTGCGGTAACGACATGGATGGCCGGTCCGACGATTCCCCTTCAGTTCCTCTGGTTGAAACAAAGACCAGCGCGATGTCAGATTTTTTGGCCGCTGCCACCGCGTCGGCATACGGGCCAGCACCCAGCCGCGCCCAATCGAGCCGGGCCACGGCTTGTCCGCCATGCTGAAAATATTCAACGCGCAGTTGGTGGATCTTGCCCGCCTCGAGGGCGACCTCGGTGATAATTGGCGTGGCTGCGCTGTCCACCCAATGATCAATGAGCAATTTATCATCAAGATACAGGCGGCCGCCATCGTCTGTCGTCAGAATCAATTGGTATCGTCCGGAAGCCGGTGCGGCCAGCGCGCCAGTCCAACGGACACTATAGTCCGACCGGGACAGTCCAGCACCCGGCGAGGCGTCGCTCCAGTCAAATTGGATTTGCCGATCCATGCGGACCAAGACCGGCGCGCCTTCGAGATTTCGATTTGCGTAGTATTCCGCATGCAGCCCGGCTTGGCCGGCAAATTGCAAGGCGCTTTGGGGAATCGGCGCGCCGGTCCGGCCGCCCGTCGAATAATTGACCTCAATAACTTCGCCCGCCCGCTTCTGGATGCCCGCCAAGGCGCTGACAGAATAGAACGGCGTCACCTCAGGACTGCCAGCCGCGCCAATTTCCCAATTCGCCGCTGCGGCGCCAATGCATGCCACCGAATGGATTTCCCGATCATCCAGAGGCAAGACACCGTTTGCATTTTTCAGCAGCACAATGCTTTCGGTCGCGGCAGCCAAACACAGCCGCTGATGTTCCGGCGAATTCAAATGCGCGGGATCAGGCCGGGGTGGCTGGTCCAGCAAACCGACCCGGATAATCGTGCGCAAAATCCGCCGGACGCTGTCATCAATGGAGGCCTGCGACACCTGGCGATTCTTTAAGGCGGTAACCACCCGGTCGCGGGTCATGTATTCCTGCCCGGGCATTTCCAAATCGTTGCCCGCGTTGAGCGGTCCGACGGTATCCTGGACGCCGCCCCAATCGGAAAGCAGCACGCCGTCGAAACCCCAGCCTTTCTTCAACACATCAACCATCAGATACTTGTTGGCAGTTGCCTTGTAGCCGTTAATTTGGTTGTAGGACGACATCACTGCCCACACTTGGCCTTCCTTCACGACGGCTTCAAAGGCGGGCAGGTAAATTTCACGCAAGGCGCGCTCCTTTATATCAACATTGATGGTGTAACGTGCCGTTTCCTGGTTGTAGGCGGCGTAATGTTTCACACAGGCGGCACAGCCGGAACTTTGCATGCCCTGGACGTAATTCACAGCGAGACGTGCCGCAAGATAGGGATCCTCGCTAAAGTATTCTCCGTTGCGTCCCCCCAATGGCGAACGCTGAATATTCACGCCTGGACCGAGCAGCATCTGCACGCCAGAGCCTTTATTGCGTGCTTCTTGGCCAATGGCTGCGCCGAGCTTCCAAAGCAAATTGGTGTCCCAGGTGGAAGCCATGGAAACGCCCGCCGGAAAAGCCGTGGCCGGACCCAAAGTACTGTCCTGACCGCCGCGCACACCCTGGCCGGCATCGGCCATGGCCAGAGCTGGCAAGCCCAGGCGGGAAATCGGCTGCGTGGTGAACCCGGTGCCGCTCAATAAACTGATTTTCTCGTCCTGGGTTAAATTGGTGAACAAATCGTTCACGCGCGACTCGATCGGCGCCGTGCGGTCTTGGTAAATGTGCGATGATCCGAAATCCAATGCCGGCGAAACCGGTGGAAGAGCGATGACCAGCGCGGCTCCGAGAACCTTAAAATTCAATGACCAGGCCGCGCGCAACAATTCTGAGGTGGTTTTCACTGTTTAAACTTCTGTTAAAAACGGCTTATCGAGGCATGGTCATTCGCTTGCGGCGTAACTGCGCCGGAAGGACTCAGCGCGCATTCGGCTTGGGCTCCGGCTTTGGAGGATAGCACGGTGACGTGCATTTCCTGAAAAATATTCTTGCCGGAATAATCTCCCTCCCGCTTCCAGCTCAACTGCTTCTTCGTATCGTCCCAGTGGAACGTCGTGCGGCGGGTTGTCCCTTGCTGATAGTCCTGGCTTTCGCCATCGTCCTCCACCAGCGTAAAGATCGCATCTTGGCCGGGATAAACCTGCAATTCGAGCGGCCCGCCGGGAAGCTGAGACGTATGCAGAATGGCA
>Ga0181520_10003115_pt1 | contig 29583 bp, 16 predicted proteins | sample PEATcosm2014_Bin_29_FD_132451 | JGI IMG/M metagenome (GOLD analysis project Ga0181520, IMG submission 132451) | Peatland microbial communities from MTU Mesocosm Facility, Houghton, MI, USA - PEATcosm2014_Bin02_30_metaG | ecosystem: Environmental > Terrestrial > Soil > Wetlands > Peat | place...
CTCTGTGTCCTCTGTGTCTCTGTGGTCCATCGCCGTCCATCTCCCCGCAGGGCATCTCATTGCCGAACAAGGCCGCACAACCGGCATGGTAATACTACCTACAACTGAAAGATGCACCCAGGCACATTGAAGAAGAGCCTACGAAGGCCTTCCGCGCGTGCCAGGCGAACCTCGCGGCATGAGCGCGGCAATGACGATCAGCGAAGTCCGACCGACTGTGTTGCTCCGGCGAACGCCACATGGCGGCTTCGAGCAGTGCGTCTCGGTAAAGCTGTGTAACCACGGACCCGAGGGGTGTAGCGCCGCATTAACGGTGCGCGCCGGCGGCGAGGTGTCCGAGCAGTTGCTGGGCGACGTGCCGCCCGGCGAATCCTCCCATGAGGTCTTCGTCCCCGCCATCGAGCAGCCTGGGGCGGTCGAGTTCGCCCTCCTCGTCGGTGACGCGCAAGCCGACTTGCGCGTCATCCCCTGGCAACCCCCGCGCCGGCTCACCGTCCACGTCATCCAGCGCTCTCACCACGATGTCGGCTATACCAACCTCGCCTCCACCGTCCTGCGCGAGTATGACGGGTTCCTCGACCAGGTCATCGACATGGCCGAGCACACGCGGGGCTTCCCCGAAGAGTCGCAGTTCCGCATGGCCGTCGAGCAGGCATGGTCCATCGACCACTTCCTGCGGCACGCGAGGCCCGAACGCGCCGCGAAGATGATCGCGCTCATGCAGTCGGGGCGCGTGGAACTGACCGCGCTGTTCGGCAACATGGTCACCGAGATCTGCGGGCACGAATCGCTGATCCGCGCCCTGTACCACGCCCGACGCCTCGCCCGGTTACACGGCATCTCCATCACCACCGCCGAACACAATGATGTGCCGGGCATGAGTTGGGGCCTGTGCCAGGTTCTCACCGACGCCGGCATCAAGCTCTTCTGCCCGATGCTCCCGCGCTACTACAATTGGGGCGAGAAGAAGATGCGCTCGTTCTGGGATGACGAGACGCTCTTTTCCGCCTACGGCCAACCGGGGGCATTCTGGTGGGAGGCCCCGTCCGGCAAGCGGTTGCTGCTGCTCGACAATGCCGGAGCCTGGGGCGATATGAACGGCTCGCTGCCGGGCCTTGCGGACAAACTCACGGAGCTGGTCGTGAAGGGCTACCCGTATGACACCGTCCGTTGGCCGGTCATCGGCGGCGCGCGCGACAATTCGCCATATATAGAGGGCTACGCACATAGTATTAAGGCCTGGAATGAGAAGTGGGCGTGGCCGCGGCTGATCTGCAGCACGAACGCGCGCTTCTATGCCGACTTCGCGCCCGAGCTTCCCGGCGATCTGCCCGTGTTTCGGGGCGAACTCCCCGGCCAGGACTACCCGACCGGCTCGACTTCCACCGCCGCCGACACCGCCGTCAGCCGCAACACCCACGTCAGCCTGATGACCGCCGAGCGCCTTGCCGCCACGGCGGCCTCCGCCACCGGGTACCCTTATCAGGCCGAGCAGCTCTTCGCGGCATACGAGGATATCCTGTGGTATGACGAGCACACCTGGGGCCACCACTTCCCCTGTGGGCCGACGATGCGCGCTTCGCGCCTGGAGAAGACGGTTCACGCCCATCGCGCCCAGGCGCTCGCCCACGATGTCACGAGCAAGGCTCTCGCGGCCATCGCCGACCGGGTGCCGCTCGGCGGCGAGGGCTTCCACCTCGTTGTCTACAACCCATTGCCCGAAACCCGCACCGGAGTCATCTCGGCCCCGCTGCGCGAGATCGACAACTGCGGCAGCGTGATGGTCGAGTCGCCTGCCGGAGACGATCCGGCCGCCGGAACCTATCTGCGCGGCGTGCTCCTCAATGACCGCTGGCACGCCAACCCGCCACAAGAGATCGTGGACGGACACTTCGAGTTGATCGACGTGGCGACGGGCGAGGTTGTGCCCTACCAGATCGCGAGGATCACCTCCGCCGATGACACCGTGCCCGACGCTCCCGAGCGGGCGGGCCTCGGGCAGGGCGGATACCGCTACGGCATGTTCGAACTGCCCAACGGCATCCAGCGCGACCTGCGTTTCATCGCGAAGGACGTCCCGGCCTGCGGTTACCGCACCTATCGCCTGGCCCCCGCTGAAGCATCGCCGTTACCCCCCTCTCCACCAAGTGGAGAGGGGGACGTGGCCGCCGCAGGCGGCCGAGGGGGTGAGGTGCCGTTAGCCCGTGGAGAGGGGGGCAGGGGGGCGAGGTGCCTCGAGAACGCCTTCTACCGCCTCACCATCGCCCCCGACCTCGGCCGCGTCGTCAGCATCTGGGACAAGGAGTTGGACCGGGAGCTTCTCGACCCCGCAGCACCGCACCGTTTCGGCGATCTCGTGGTGCGAAGCCCGCACTCCGCTGAGGGCGAGGCGCTGCCGGCGATGACCGTCGAAGCCGGCCCCGAGGGCCCGGTGTCTGCGAGCTTCGACTTCTGGGGCGGGATGCCCGGCCACCCGGCGGTGCGGCAGACCGTCACCTTGTACCCCGACGTCCGGCGCATCGACTTCGCCACCCGCATCCTCAAGGACCCGACGCCGCTGCTTGACGCGCACCTGGCCTTCCCATTCGCTTTCGACAACCCCCGTTTCCGCTATGAGGGCGTGCTGAGTGTGATGGAGCCGATCGCCGACTACCTGCCGGGCGCGTACTCGGACTCCATCGCGGTGCAGAACTGGGTGTCGATCAGCGACGGCGACATGACCGTCCTGTGGTCCAGCCTCGACGCCCCGATGGCCTCGCTCGGCGGCCTGTGGCCCGGTTACGTCTCGCCCGCGCATAGCTGTTTCATCGCTGAGAGGGCCGACCACCCGCCACTGACTGCTGACAGTCCTATTATGGGCAGTATCTACTCGACACTCTTCTATAATAACTTCGGCACCAACTTCTATGTATCGCAAACCGGCAGCGTCCTGTTTCGCTACTCGATTAGCACGCGCGCCGGCAGCGTCAGCGACGCCGAGGCCGTGCCCTTCGGCTTGGACGCCACGACGCCCTTCGAGCAACTCTTCACCGAGCGCCCCCGCGAGGCCGCGCTGCCGCCGAGTCGCGGCTTCCTGAGCCTCACCGGCGACCCAGTGGTCCTGCTGACCTGCAAGCGCGCCGAAGACGGCGACGGCTGGGTCGTGCGTTTGTGGAACCCGTCACCGAATGCCGTGAAGGCGCGCGTGGAAATCGGCTTCACCGGGGTCAGCCAGGCGCGGCTTACCGGTATCGCGGAAGATGGCGACGGCGCATCGCTGGAATGCAGCGACGGCGGCTTCGACATCGAAATCGCGGCCTGCGCCACCGCGACCGTAAGGATGAACCAATGACCTCGCGAGACCGCATCCTCGCCGCATGGAACGGACAGGCGACCGACCACGTGCCCCTGACTACCTGGTGCTTCGGGCTGCCCGCGCCGCCGCATCTGCGGTGGGAAAGGGACGGACGGCCCGTCGAGTTCTGGTACTCGATGCGCATGGAGCACCTGCACACCTTTCCGGCGGAGTGGGATGCCGGGGACGACTTTCGCCGCGTGATGGCGTGGCAGTCGTTAGGGGTCGATGACCTGCTCGACGTGTCGGTGCCGTGGAGCATGAACCCAGAGGTCAACTTCACTGATTTGGCAGTCGAGGGCGATCCGTACCCGGTCCTGGTCCGCGAGTACGAGACCCCCGCCGGGCGGCTGCGGCACGCGGTGCGCAAAACGCGGCCCGACCCGCCGGGGTGGGTCGTCCAGCCCGATTGCGTGCCGCTCATAGAGGATTTCAACATCCCGCGCGCGGTCGAACACGCGGTCAGCAGCCCTGCGGACGTGGAGCCGATCCACTACCTGTTCGCCCCGCCCGACGCAGCCGCCCGCGCCGCCTTTGCGGAGCGCATGGCGCAGGCCGCCGGGTACGCGGGCGAGGCCGGTGTTCCCGTGCAGGCCTGGCCCGCGTTCGGGATGGATGGCGTCATCTGGTTGACCGGAGCGGAGAACGGGGTCCTCATGGCCCTCGACGAGCCCGACGCCTTCGGCAGGCTCGTGGACATCGTCGCCGAGACCGACTACGCGCGCACCGAATTCGCGCTGTCGTTTCCCGAGGTGGACATCGTGGTGCAGCGCGGCTGGTACTCCTCGACGGACTTCTGGTCGCCCGCGCTCTTCGACCGCTACGTCGTCCCGCATCTTCGCGGCCTCACCGCCCTCGCCCACCGGCACGGGCGCAAGTTCGGGTATGTGATGACCACCGGGGTCGAGACCCTCGGTCCGCGCCTCGCCGACGCCGGGGTCGATGTGCTGTACTTCGTCGACCCGGTGCAAGACGGCCTGCCGTTGGAGCGCGCTCGCGATCTGCTGGCAGATAGGATGACCCTCGTCGGCGGGACGAACGCGCTGACGCTTGGGTCGAGGAACCCGACGCGCATCCGGGATGAAGTTCGCCGCGCGATGGAGGTCCTCGGCCCCACGGGCCGCTTCATCCTGCATCCCGTCGATGCCCTCTTTCCCGATACGCCGTGGGAGGGCGTTGAGGTGATGATCGAGGCGTGGAAGGAGTGCTCTGCATGAAGCCGCTCATCCCGCGCGTAGGCGTCTGCGCGGTGTCGAGTCCGCTGGAGGTCGGGGCTGACCAGGCTCCGGCGCTGGCTGGGGCGCTGGAGCAGGCCCTCCGCGCTGCCGGGTGCGAGGTCGCCTCGGCGGGGTCCGTCGACACCCCCGACGCCGCGACCGCTGCGGGCAGGCTTTTCGCCGAGCAACACGCCGATGCCATCGCCTGCGTGTCCGCGAGCTGGTTCGAGGATTACCTCGTGCTCGACATGCTGGAGGAGTGCGGCGCGCCGATACTCCTGTGGTCCACGCCCGGCATGGAGACCGGGGCGCTTTGCGGCCAGCAGCAGCTTACCTGTTTCCTCAAGCAGCTCGACCACCCGTATGCTTGCGCGTTCGGCGACATCGACAGCCATCAGGCGCAGGCGCGGGCGAGCGCATTCCTGCGGGCGGCCGCCCTGAAGGCAAGACTGCGACGCGCCCGAATTGGGCTCGCCGGACAGCGTATCAGCGGCATGACCCACACCTCGCCCAACGAGTTCATGCTGAAAAAGGCCGTCGGCCCGCGCGTCGTGCCGCTCGACCTGCCGCAACTTCTGGCCCGCGCCGCCCAGTCGCCCGTCGAGCAGACCCGGCCGCTGTGGGAGGCTTTCCGCGCCCGCGTCGCGACCTGCAGCGTCCCCGATGCCGAGGGCCTCGATTCGATGGCGGTGTACGTGGCGGTGCGCGAGTTGGTCGAGCAGCACGGCCTCGACGCTCTGACCGTCGGCTGCTACCCGCACTTGATGGGCCGGGTGTGCCTGGCGGCGTCGCTTCTCGCCGACGAAGGCATCCCGCTCGCGTGCGAGGGCGATGTGCACGGCGCGGTGGGGCAGTTTATGCTGACGCTCCTCACCGGCGGGCCGACGCACAACACCGACTGGCTCAATCCGCAGCACGACGGCACGGTCGTCTTCACCCACTGCGGCTCCGGGTCGTTGAGCCTCGCCGAGCACGAGAGCCACGTCACCCTCCGCGACGTGCGCCTGATGGGCCAGGGCGTGTGCGCGCTCTTCCCGGCGAAGCCCGGCCCGGTGACGCTCGTGAGCCTGAACGTCTGCGCCCAGGGCTACCAGTGCGCTATCCTGGAGGGGGAGGCCCTTCCCGCCGAGATGATCTTCCCCGGCAACCCGCTGAGGGTTCAGTTCCGCCGGCCAGTGGCGGAGATCATCGACTGGATCCACGATGAGGGGATCGGCCATCATTGGATGGCCGGGTATGGCAAAGTGACCGCCGAGATTCGCGAGTGGGCGAAGCTGGCGGGGCATAGTCTGAGGTTGATCGGGTAAGAGCCGGACACCGGGGTCATTCTGATCCTCAGGTGCTGACTGCAATCGCAAACAGTGCCGTGTGAATCTGCCTGTATGAGAGGCGCGCACATGAGTTACCGCTATCTGGATGTCGTGATCTTCGCCGTGGCGCTGATCGGCCTCGCCCTGCCTGCGCTTGCGGCGGACTCCGCCGGCATTGCCACGGGCCTCACGCCTCAACCACAGAAGCTGACGCTCGACGCTGGCGTCCTGCGGCTGCACGGGCAGACGGTGCAGGTGCATGTGCCTGAGGGCACACCGAACGACGCTTGCGCCGACGTTCTGGCGGATGCGCTGCGGATTGTCGGGGCGAAGCCGGTGGTGGCGAGGGGCGCGGCAGGCAGCGCCTTCGCCATCGGAGACGACGGCGGCGCGGCCCCGCCTGCGCCGGAGCATGGCGACGAGGCGTACAGCCTGCAGATCACGCCGACGGGCGCCGGGGCGAGTGCGGCTTCCCCCGCCGGCCTCCTGCACGCGGCGCAGACCTTTCGGCAGTTGGCTCGCCTGTCGGTCGATGCGGGGCAAGTCCCGTGCCTTGCGATCTCCGATTACCCGGCTTTCCCGCTGCGGGGCATCTACATCGAGGGCGGGCAGGAGCGATTCGGCCGGGTCGTGCAGAAGGACTATCTGATCGACCAGATACGCCAGTTATCGGCATTCCACATGAATGCGCTGGTGATCGAATGCTACAACCTCTTCCCGTTCCCGTCGTTCCCCGCCTGCACCGACGCCGGCACGCTCTCCCCCGCCGACTGCAAGGAGATCGTCGCCGTGGCGAAGCGCTACCACGTCACTATCATCCCCTCGCTGATGACCCTCGCGCAGGCCTACGAGCTGGTGTGGGGCAACGAAGTCGGCAAGCCGTACCGCGAGGAGACCGCGCCGGGGATGATGTGTCCCTCGAACCCGGCCATCTACCCGTTCATCAAGGCGCTGTACAAGGATTTGCTAACGCTATTCGACGACTCGCCGATGATCGGCATCGGCTGCAGCGAGATCGACATGCAGTGGCAGAATCGCTTCTGCCCGCGCTGCGCGGCCCGGGTGAAGGCGGGGGAGACCGCGCGCAGCCTCCTGCTCGGCCATGCCGAGAAGTGCATCCAGGCGGTGCGGGAGGTGTCCGCCGAGTTGGGGCGCCCGATCCGTCCGATGATCTGGGGCGATGAGTTTTACATGTACGGGCCGGGCCGCGATTGGGTCGGGATGGAGCGCATCCCCAAAGACACCATCGTCGGCTTCTGGAAGTACTGGCAGGACTATAAGGCCATCGGGGAGCTGATGAAGCGCGGATATGATGTCGTGGGCATTTCGGCGATGTACAACCACTGCTTCTACCTGGCCGACATCTCGCCCGAGGACCCCAAGAAGGTCTGGCCGGTGATGGAGCAGACCGGGGTGCGCAACATCACCGAGATGGTGCAGGACGCTTATCACGCCGACCCCCACGCCAGGGGAGAGCAGGCGACCGGGCCTAAGTTCTGGGGCGTTGCCACGGCGTCGTTCTCCAAGCACCGCATCCGCGCGTTCGACACGATCTGGTACGGCTTCGCGCTCAACGGGCACTGCCAGTGGAGCCACCCCGGCGAGCCGCTGCCTGACTACCAGCCCGCCTTCACGCGCGCCTTCGTGCGCCACTACTACGACTGCCGCAGCGATCGGGCCGCCGCGACCCTCGCCGACGCCTTCGAGCGCCTGGACCGCTGCAAGTCGCAGTTGGAGCTTGCGAACCAGACGCTGCACGATGTCGTGGGCGTGGTGGATACGCAGGAAGCCGGGTACATGGGCAACACGCTCATGGGCGCATATCACCGGGCCGACGGCCTGCTGAAGCCGTCCGGGGAGCCGACCGAAGCGCTGGTCAAGATCCGCGCCGCCGCCGTGGCAACGGAGACCGAGGCCGCGGAGATGATGAAGCGAATCCTCGCGTGTCAGGGGCAGGTGGGGCGGGCGACGGAACTGGGCGACCTGTGGCTCGCGGGCGAGAAGATCGCGGCCCATGCGGAGCGCGAGGCGTTGCTCATCGACACCGCGGAGGCGTTGGCGAAGGCGGCGAAGGCCTCCGCTTCGCCGGAGGGCAGGGGCACCCACAGCGGTGCGTTCGCCGCCGCGCGCTGGGAGGTGGCGGCTCTGGCGGAGCGGTGGGAGACGCACCGCGAGCGGACCGAGCGCATCCTGCATCGCGTGAAGCCGCTGTATCAGCAAGGCGACCCGACCGGGTTCGTGCAGATGCTGTCGGACATCCGAGGGATCGAGGCGCACTTGCAGCGAGTGAGCGCCGAAGCTGTCGCCGCGCCGGGCGCGCAGACGAAGCCGCTCCTGCAGGAGGTTTTCGCCGCCATCGACCCCGCACGGTGGATCGTTCGCGGCAAACCGGAAGCTGCCGACGGACACTTGCTGACGGCGGCTCCGGGCGGCTGGGAGAATTTCTCCGGCGTGACGACCAAGCAGAGCTTCGCCCTCGAGGATGCGCACCCGCTGGTGGTGGAGTTCGATGTGACGCCGGTGAAGTTAGGCATCGGCAGCCAGTTGTTCGGGGGGGCCACGGAGCGCGGAGACCTGACCTATCGGTTCTGCTTCTTCGGGCGAACCGACCGCTTCGGCATCTACACAGCCTGCGCGAAGCTGCCGAGTGATGCCCCGGCGCTGGGCGAGCCGGGCTGGCAGCCGCGCGCGATGAGCCCGGAGGTCAAGGCCGGCGACACCTACCACGTCCGCGCCGATATCACCCGGCGCGGCCTTCGCGTCATCGTCCACGGCGCAAAGGACGACGCCTGGCGCATCCCCTTCTGGGACAGCGGGACGCTGCCGATGGACGATCTGGCCGAGACGCGCCTGATGTTCAGCGACGACGAGCCGCCGAACTCGACGGCATCGACGAAGTGGGGGGCGATTTCGATCGGGATGGGGGAATGACGACGGCCCAGGCCGCGGGGTGGCGGATCATTCCATAGTGAGGCATCGAACAGCCAGCCCTACTTCGCTTTCTCATACGTGAAGATCAACGCCGACGGCTTCTCGGCAGCGTGCACGGTGAAGCCCCTCATCAGGTCGCGGCCTCGCACCCTCGTCGGCGTCGGGTTGTCGAGGTCGGTCACGGTGTAGGTGGCCGACGGGTCGAGGCCTCGCAGCCTGACGATGGTCGACTCATCCGCGCATTCCGCCCGCCGGAAGGCCTGGAAGAACCCGCGTCCGAGGTCGGGCCGGTCGAACTGCCACGCCATCCAGGCGTCGTTCGCCAGGCTGTAGGCGCTCAGCGGGTAGTAATCCCCGAAGTAGCAGGGCGAGACCGCCTGCCATTCCCGGTACAGCTTGCGGATGAGATCGTAGTCGCCGTCTTTCTTGCGCGTGTCCACGCCCATAGTGAACTCCGGCGACATCTGGCTGCGGATCAGGTACTTGTCGAAGGTGATGAATCCGGTGCCGTTGAAGGGCATCCAGAACGAGATGCCGTAGGTGTGGCACTGCTCGCCCACCGGCTCGAAGGTGTAGTCGCTTCGCAACAGCGGCACCGCTCGGCGGAGCGTCTCGAGGTCGTTGCGCCGCCCGCCCGAGGCGCATGAGTCGATCAGCATCCCCCTGTGCCGCCGCTTGAGTTCGTCCCAGTAGGCGTGGTAACCATCGACGTGCTTCATCTCGGTGATGCCCTGTCGGTCGGCGGCGTCATTGCCGCGCCAGAAGGGGAGAGGGTCGATGTTGAAGTCCTGGCGATACAGATCGATCCCCTGATCGGTCAGCACTTTGTCGATGTGGTCGGTCAGCCACTGGCGGCATTCGGGGATTCCGAGGTTTAGCAGGCCCCCGCCCTTGCCGCCGAGGATCCACTCCGGGTGGTTCTCGGTGAGCCACGTGCCGCCGGCCACGCGCTCCGGCTCGAACCACACGATCGTGCGGATGCCCTGTGTGCGGCACCAATCGCTGACCTCGCGGATGCCCTTGGGCCAGCGCCGGGAGTCGACCTCCCAGGTGCCGGTCTTCCCCCAGTCGGGCTCGTCCCCGCACTGGTACCACCCTGCGTCCTGCCACCAGAAGTCCGGCTTGAGCCGCTCCTCCACATAGCGGTGCAAGAAGTGCAACTCCTCGGCGGCATTGGTGATGATGCCGGGGTAGTGGTTGCCCGTGCAGACCGAGGCGAGCGGGTGGAGGGGCTTGCCATCGAGCTTGGGGATGTTGTGGGCGATCATCCAGCTTCGCCACACGTTCTGCGCGCGAATCCAGTCGCCCTTGTAGAACTGCAGCACCGACATCGGGCTGCGAACCTCTTCGCCCGGATGCAGCCGGAAGCGCGTCAGCTCCTGCCCGGCGCAGATGCGCAGGCCGTCGCGGTCGTCGCGCACGAAGTCCGCCGCCCACTGCCCGGCCCAACTCACCACGGCGATGACGCCGGTGTTGCGCCCGGTCTCAAGGTTGAAGTAGGGCAGGTCGCTGTTCGTGGGCCTGCCGCCGACGGTGGCGATGTGTTTGGTGGCCTTCGGGCCTAATTCGGCCTCGAAAGGCTGGTAGTCGTTCGGGGCGCAGGGCGAGCCGGTGAAGTGATGCAGGAGGAACTCCCCGCGACCGGACTGCTTGAACGCTGTGTCCAGGGATCGAACGTCAGAGATGATGGGAGTATCCTGCTGGCTCGTGTTCTTATAGTAGATCGTCCACTCTACGATGGGGAAGTCACTATAGGTGACGATCACGCACCGCACCTGCAGCCCGGTCTTGGGGTCGGTATAGGTCTGCGTGACCTGCGACCGCGCGTCGTCGAGCTTCTTCGTTGTGGCGCGCAGCTTCCAGCCGCCGAGTAGTTCGTCCGAGGACTTGCCGTCGTAGACGAACGAGAATGGCGGCGTAGCGGCAGTGCGCTCTCGGAGCGCTGATTGCGCGATCGGCATGTCGCCCAGCCGGACTTGCGTGCCGTCGGCGAGGGTTACGCAGGCATCGCCCCAACATGCCTGATCGCTGTTGTTGTTGTCGCCGCCCTCGCCGACCGCGATGGTGAACTCCGTGGCTCCGCCAAGATCGACGCTGACCGGAATGCCCGCCTGCCCGCGCAGCAGCACCGGGGAGTGGTACAGCTCATTGTCCCCGACGCGAACGATAAACCTGATGCTGCCGCCGCTGTAGTTGCCGTTGGTTTCGCCCCCGACGAAGGCCGAGAAGGTCTTGCCGGGGCTAGGCAGGCGGACGAGGATTTCGCTGATCGCGTGGCAGTAAAGACCGCTGGCGAAGGTCTTGTCGGCGATCCTCAGCGGATTGCCATCGCGGCCGTTACGCTGAACGGGGCCGTAGTTGGCGATCACGGTCAGGCCCGGTTCCGGGGCCTTCGGGGCCTCAGCGGCGGCGACGCTTCGGACCGGCTCGAAATGCCGCCCGACCCACTCCTTGGCGGTCGCGAGTTCATCCGGCGTCGGGCGGGCTCCCATCGCCGGCAGGCACATCGCGGCGGCGGCGCACATGAGGGCTACCTCCATCGGCAAGCGCATCGGGGTTCTCCTGGGTGGACGAGATCCTTCGGTCGGAGAGGCCGGACTACGAGACCGCTGGCAGAGCCAGCGGCACAAGCATCCGGCCCCAGGCCCGCCGCTAACGGCCGGGCCGGATACTTCGTCCGTCCCGCCTGCAGCGGGACGCCCTCGTAGGTCCGGCCCCTCCTGAACGACGAACGGCCTGGCTACTTCCCGCCGGTGGACGCCGCGCTCGCCCGGCTTGCGAGCGCCTGGTAGTGCTGGCGTATCTCGGCGGCGGACAGGGCGCGGTTGTAGAGCTTCACTTCATCCAGCAGGCCGTCAAAATGCGCGGCGTGGCCCAACTCGAAGTTGCCCAGGCACAGATGGAAGTCGTTGGGGTGGATGGGGCCGGGGCGGTCCATCGTGCCGTGCTCCTCGCCATCCACGTAGATGCGCATGACCCGGCCATCGAACGTTCCGGCGATATGGGTCCACTTGCCGACCGCGAGCGACACGTCTGCCGTGAGGTGGTGGCTCCAATCGGTCTGGGGGATCTCGAAACAGGGCTTGCCGTCCAGCACCCCCAGGCGGTATCCGGTTGCGATGCCCCCTGCGAAGATGCGGTTGACCATCCAGGCGTTGGGCTGCCCGGCCACGTCGGGCTTCACCCAGCACTCGATCGTCAGCGCCGATGTCGGCGACAGCGCCGGGTTGTTCTCGACGATGACCGACCCGCCCTTGCAGACGAGGGCGTTCCCGTCGAGGCCCTTCGCCCGCTGGATGTCGTGCAGCGCGCCGCCGAGTCGGTTGCCCGAGTAATCCAGCGCCACGGGAGAGTCCTTGTCCTCATCGAACGCCCACCAGCCGATGAGGCCGTCTTCGGGCGCGCCGGCCTTGTGCACTCGTTTACCGGCCAGGCGGTGCTGTTCCTCCTGCTTGCGCATGGCGGCCCAGTAGGCGGTGTCGTAGGGGCCGAGGCCGATGTCCTCGGGGATCAGGTCGGTGTGGGGTTCAGGGGCGTTGGAGAACACCTTGCGCACCGCGTCGAGGTACCCGAACCCATACTCCCGATACGGGGCGATATAGTGGCCCTCGCCCCACTCGTTCCAGTTGTCGAGGAGAAGCATCTTGCTGCCAAGCTCATTCGGCGGCAGCGCCGTCGCGAAGTCCTTCGCCTGGCGCAGCAGACCCTCATAGTCCTTCGGGGGTATCTTCCAGATCGTGCCCTCATCGGCCCACCCGCTCCACGCCTGCGAGACGGTGACGACTTGCGGGATAATGCCCAATTCCTGCGTCTTCTTGATGTACCCCATCTGCGTCTCGATGGACTTCTGCGGCGTCGGGTTGTCCGGAACATACCAGCAGTAGGCGAAGGTGTAGTCGAGGCCGATGCGCTTCATCAAGGCGAGTTGGTTCGGGTCCAGACCCCGGTATTCGCCCAGCAGATACAGGCCGTCGAAGCCCGCGTCGCGGCACGCCTGGCGCATGTGGTCGAAGGCCTTCACCACATTCGCCTCGCCGCCGAGGTCGTCGATGAGGAACTCCGGGCGATAGATGAACAGCACAGGCTTATTGTCAACCTTGAGGTAGCTGGGGTTCTTGAAGTAGTTCTTCATCCAGAAAGGGAGGACGTTGGTCATCAAGTCCTTCTCGTCCGCGACCCCGGCTATGCCCCGGCGTTGGTTCTCCCACATGATGGTGAACTTCATTTTATTGGCGAATCGGGACTTGAGGAGCGCCTTGTCGATGGCGGCGTCGAACATCATCTTCACCGGCTCGCCCTGACTGGTGCGATACCAGCAGTAAATGAAGAACGAGACGCCGTGCTCGACCGCCCACTTCGTCTCCCAGTCCGCGACCTCGGGGTTCTCTCCGGCGTAGAAGCCCAGCGCCGGCGTCCGCTCGGGGTGCTTGCGGATGTTCGCCCACATCTCGGGCTTGTCGGCTTCCCACAGCGGGCAGTTGTGCGCGCCGATGAGGAGCGAGGTCTGCACCGGCTTCGGCTCGGGGATGTACTTGAGCTTCTGCATCTCGACCGGCACGAGGAAGCCCATCGACAGCGCCGCTCGCGTGACCGTCAGCGCCCCCGCCTTCACCTGGAGCGCAAGATCGTACTGCCCGGCCTTGTCCGCCTCGATCTTCCAGGTCAGCGTCGTCTCATCGGAGCCGTCGATCCGCACCGTTGCCGGCGGTTGGCCGACTACTTTCACGCCTTCGGGAAGGACCAGTGCGGCCTGCACCTCGACGGCCGCTTCGCCGGCATTCTCGATGATGGCCGAGACCGCCGCCGGCCTGTGCGCCCGGCTGATCGGCTCCACGGGGAGGAAATCGCGCACCTTGATATCCGGTGCTTGCGCGTGTGTCGAGGTTGCCCGTGTCATGTCCGCCTCCTGTGCTGTCGCACTGCCGGCGAGGAGCGCCGATAGTAGCAGGCAAAGCCCGCTGACGGCCTTGATGGTTCTGTTGGTCATGGCTTGTCCTCCATGTGCCCGTCAGGGCGTTCCGCCCCGGTCAGCCCGCGAGGCGAGACACGAACTGCTCGTAGGTTCCGCCCCTGCGCAGGAACTTCTGCCAGCGCGCGAGGTCGTCGGCGTTCGGGTCTTTCGCGAGGATGCTGCGGTACACGCGCTTGATGCTGTCTTTCGCATCGTTACTGTCCACGACCGCGTCGCGCAACTGCTGCTCGGACGTGCCCGAGCGCACCTGCGCGGTATAGCGGAAAGCCTCTTCCGCGCGGGGATCGCGCCCCAGAACCTGGCGGAAGGTTCGCACCACAGCCGGCTCGACGAGGTGACCGTCGCGGCTTTCAATGGGGTACGCCGACGCCAGGTAGATATCGTGGCAAAAGACACCTTCATCAAGGCCGAAGGTCGCTCCGCCGTACGGAGCCCGGTTGCCGAGGAAGATGAACAGGTTCTCGGCGCCGCTGGGTTCGCCCATGGCTGCGTGCGGTTTGGCATTACACTTGAGCAGCTTGCGTCTCTGCTTCGTCGCGCCATCGAGAAGCGAGATCGAGCTGTCCGTCCAGTCGGAGGTCAGGAACTTGTCGCCGGAGCCGTAGATGGAGTTGATGGTGTCAACATTGGGGTCCAGCCAGCCTTTGGGATCGAGCTGCCAGCCCAACTCAGGATGCGCGTCATCGAAGCGGAAAGCCCAATCGCCCGGCCGGAGCATCGGCTCGCCCCTCGGGGACACCGTGAGCGCGGCCTTGGGGATCAGCGCCGCAGCTTCCGGCGGCAGGTAGATTTCGGCAAATCTCCCGACATACTTGCCGTTCGCATCGACCGAACCGGCCTGCATGTAGATCGAAGCCGCAAACGCGTGGGGGCGACCGTCGGCGCGATAGTCAAACAGAGTTGGGTTGTCGAGGATGCACTCCGGCACTTCACTGCCCGGGAGACCCCTCCCGTGGCAGGCGCGCAGGATACTGGTGAGTCCCAAAGGCCCGCGGCCGAAGAGGGGCCAGCCCACGAGGAGGCGGGTGTTGGGGTACAGGTCGGCGTCGGGTTCGCCCGGCTGGGGCAGGCGCTCCATGACTCCCGGGATGCGGCTCTTCCCGCCGGGCTTGTTGGCCATCGGGCCCGCCCCGGGCAGCCATTCGCCATTGCCGCCGCGCTTCATCCCGTACTGGTACTGCATGAAGATGAAGTCGTCCCGGGTACCGTCCCGTGCCGCTACGCCGAACATCGTGCCCGGCGCGTCCAGCGAGACCTCACTGAACCAGCGGTCTTTCCCCCGGTCGTAAGTCGCCCGCTCGATATTGAACACGCGGTCCTTGCCATACAACGCAGACCCCTCGCCCACATCCGGCAGCGAATGCGTGTAGTAGACCACAGGGAACCCGCCGGACCACTCGTCTTGCGAGAGCACGAGGCTGTCCTTTGCCACCTTGGGGCTGTGCGTTCCGAGGGGATGGATGCCGAGCCGGTAGATGTACCGGATCTGGCCGATACTCTCATCACCGTTCCACAGAGGGAAATAGTTGGTCTCCTCGGCCTTGAACCGACACTTGTCCGAGCTGAGCGGATTCGCCCACAGTTGCGGGTCGGCGGGCGTCCACTTCCCTGGGTAGCTGGCGAAGAAGTCGCCGTGGGGGACTGCAGCCAGGAGGGCCGCCGCGGCGCGCGTCTCTTGCCCCGCGGCGCACAGCGGGCGCGCGGCCACGAGCGCCAACGACACCAGGAGACAGGCCGCTCCTCTCATTCTCGGTTCTCCTTCGGTCGGTTGCGGACGTCAATCTTCGCGCAGCCCGCTTGGTCAGGCCAGGCGGGCCCGGCCTGTGGTTCCGCAAGGAGGGCATCATTCCTCCAGCGAGCCGAACAGCCCGCCTGTCAGCCTACATACCGAGGCAGTATAATGCCCGTGTATGGGCGCGTCAAACTATCACCAAACCAGCCACATGATGGAGGTTCCGGGACGTTGCCGTTCATTGTATCCCCGGTGTCTTTGCCCCTGAAAACTGCCGTTCGCCTCTCCTCTCCCGGTACGGGAGGGGTGAAGGCGGCATGAGGAGGACTGGTCAGCGCGTAACCGATGAACCGTCCGGTGGCGAGGGGGTTGCGTTGAGATTCCGGGCATCGAGGACGTATTTGGCGGGCATGAGGTTGTCTTCGCTGATCGTGCGTGCCAGCATCTCGGCTACCGCAATATGGCCCTGCGGGGTCGGATGGGGATCGTGGGTGAAGAACAGGGTCTGGCCACTGTGTTGCCGACGCGACAACTCCCCGAGGGTGTCAACATAAAGCAGCCTCTGCGACCGGCACACGTCCCGCATCGCTCGATAGGCGCGGGCTGAACGCACTGCGAGTTCGCTCGTCGGGTTTGGGGCCTCTTTGACGAGTTCGCGCGGGGGTATGAGAAGCACGAGGAACTTCGCGCCGATCCGGCGGCACTCGTCGCTTGTCGCCAGGAATAAGGCCCGGGTCACTTCATATCCGCTTGGCGGTTGGGCGAATCTTGGCTCGTCCAGGCAGGCCGCCGGATCCGCCGCAAGCCGGTTCGTGGACGAAGCGGCCGGGGCCCCGGTCGGGGTTGTCGGGGCACTCGCAAGCGTGGCCTTGAGTTTGCGCGCTTCCTGAATCATGTAGATCCATCGTCGGATGTGCTCGTAGGCCCGCGACCAGCGGCGGAATGAGAACGGCTCGGGGTCGGCTCCGTATTGCAGCTTGCTGGAATCGACGAAGGTCTTGAGCTCAAGCCCGTTCGGCCCCATGACGAAGTAGGGTTTGGGGTACCCCAGGCCACTGTGTCGCTGGTTGTCGTCCATATCGTTTTCCGAGTAGAAGACCAAAACCACCAGGTCGGGTTGATACCGTTTCCCCTCGTAAGTCAGGTACAGGTATTCCTGATCCGTGCCAAACCCCGTGACGCCGGTGTTGATGACATCGGTGTCTCTCAGCAGCCGGTTTTGCAGGATCTTCGAGAACGTCTGCTCAGCCTCGACGCCGACGCCGAATGTGAAGGAGTCGCCGAGGCACATAATGCGACCTCGGCCGGGAACGCGCTCGTGGGGCAACTCCTCGTTGCGTAGCCCGTCGCGGTTGATCTGCACCTTCACCCGATACTCGGGGGCGATGAGGCTTGACATCACGCCCGACCGATGCCCCCAGCCGGTGAGCAGGTTGAGCCGGTAGATCGCCGTCCCGCCGTCGGGCGCGGCCCAGGGCTCCTGAATCCAGCCCGCCCGCAGGCCCAACTCCAGACCCAGCCCCGCCAGGATGAACGGCGCGAGCATCAACGCAATTCTGGCGTACGCTTCTTTCAGGTGGGGGCGCGTTCGGGGCGATCTGCTGAGGGCCTGGTGCAGGGAGATCAGCCCGAGCAGCACGATGACCACTTGCCATATCGATCGCCAGTGGAAGAACAGGTCACTGATGGGGTCGGCCTGCTGGTGCATCGGCAGCCTGCGGTACGCCACGCCGATGATCCGCAAGCGCCACTGGTCGTCGACGATGGCACAGGCGCTAACCAGCAGGATCAGGCAGGCGCTTATAATGGCGTTTGAGACCGCGCGAGGCGGCCTTGAACGCGCATCCCCGATGGCTACCGCGAAGAGCCCCACGGTCAGGCCGAGGTGCAGCACTATCCACGCGTAGTAACTTGGTCCGGAGAGCGAGTCCCAGTAGCTCTCCGGCGGCACGAAGCGCACGACGTAGTTGGCGTAGGGGAGGGTCCACAGGGCGGCGACCAGAGTCACTACCCAGGCACGTGGCGAAGCGTACTGTTTCGGGGCATCCTGCTCGGCGGTGATCGCACTCACCTGGACTCAGAAGAGAGTGTAGATGAACGGCGCAAGCGGGGTCTGTCCCAGCACGACCAGAACGATAGCCAGAAGCAGCAAGATCAGCGTCGGCACCAGCCACCAGACTTTGCGCCGCCACACGAACCGGCCGAGATCGCGAACCAGTCGTCCGCCGTCCGAGAACGCCTGGATGATTGACTTCATTGATGCGCGCTCCCGTCTTCGATGTCCTCTTTGCGGATCCAGCAACGCCCGATGACAAGGTCATCTATCCCGGTGCCCGCAAAGCACCGGTAAGCGTGTTCCGGCGTGCACACGATCGGCTCGCCGCGGACATTGAACGAAGTGTTGATGATAACCGGCACACCTGTGATCCGCTCGAACTCGCGCATGACATCGTAGTATAGCGGGTTCGTTTCCCGTCGCACACTCTGGGGCCGGGCGGTTCCGTCAGTATGGGTGACCGCAGGGATCACGTCTCGCTTGTCGGGCTTTACGTCCCCGATGAGCAGCATGTACGGGCTTTCGATCGGGAGGTCGAAGTATTCGGTCATGTTCTCCACCGGCACCACCGGGGCGAAGGGCCGGAAATCCTCCCGGTGCTTGACGCGGTCATTGAGGATGTCCTTCATTGCAGGATTGCAGGCATTGGCAAGGATGCTGCGCGCGCCGAGGGCCCTCGGCCCCCACTCCATCCGTCCCTGGAACCACCCGACGATGCGATTCTCATGCACAAGCCTCGCCGCCAGTCTCGGCACGTCCTCCCAGGCCAACTCCTGGAACTTCACACCCTTCGCCGCGACCGTCGCGCGGATTTCCTGCTCCGAGTAGCCTGGACCCAGGTAAGCATGGTCCAGTGTGATGCGCTCGTTATGGCCCAGCACCTCGTTCCACACCCAGACCGCGGCTCCCAGCGATCCTCCGTCGTCACCCGTCGCCGGCTGGATCCACAAGTCCTCAAAGTCGGTGTCCGCCAGTATTCGGCCATTGGCCACGCAGTTGAGGGCCACGCCGCCGCCCATACACAGCCTGCTCTTGCCGGTCGTCGCGTGAGCGGCGCGCGCGAAGGCGACCACTGCCTCCTCCAGCCGTTCTTGCAGGCTGGCCGACATGTCACAATGGCGCTGGTCGATCTCGGATTCCGGCTCGCGACTGGGGCCGAGTAGCTGCTTGCCTTTGGAGCTGAGCATCGCGAGTCCGTATTGATAGGCGAAGCAACGCATGTCGAGTTCGAAACTGCCGTCGTCGTGCAGATGCAGCAACTCCCGCATCTCGTTGCGGAACCGCGCCGGGTCGCCATAGCTGGCCAGACCCATCACCTTGTACTCATCATTGTTGACCTTGAAGCCAAGGTGTGCGGTGACCGCGCTGTAGAACAGACCGAGCGAGTGTGGAAAGCGGATCTCCCGGTCCAACCTCACGTGACAGCCTTCGCCCACCCCCATCGTGGTGCTGGCCCATTCACCCACGCCGTCGAGCGTCACGACTGCGGCATCATCGAAGGGCGAAAGGAGGTAAGCGCCTGCAGCGTGGGACAGGTGATGGTCGCAATACAGGACGCTGCCGGTGTACCCGGCTTGCTGCCGAAGCTCGCGCGCGAACCACAGCTTCTGCCGCAGCCAAAGAGGCATGGCCGTGATATATGCCGCAAACGACTTGGGGGCGGTCGAGATATACGAGGCCAGAATCCGCTCGAACTTGACGAGTGGCTTCTCATAGAACACGACGTGGTCGATATCCGCAGGCTTGACGTTGCCCTGTTCCATCACCCATTCAACGGCCTGCGTGGGGAACCCGTAGTCATGCTTCTTGCGTGAGAATCGCTCCTCGGCCGCGGCGCCGACGATCTTCCCGTCGCTGAGCAGCGCCGCGGCAGAGTCATGATACCAACACGATATGCCCAGGATAACCAAGGCTGCAAGTCCTTCGACGCGGCTTGTGTGCGACTAGAACGGCTGCCGCGCGTCCTCAAGCCCCGAAGGGCGCTCCTCACGTGGCTGCCAGGTGGACTGGCCGCCGGACTTCGTCCGCATCGGCGGCTTCCCGATTAGCCGCAGGATGAACCCGGTGGGGACGCCCACGATGATGTAGATGACCATAAGGATGATGACCGTGACCACGCGACCGACGAACTCGGTCACGATTTTCCACGCGCTCACGAAGCTCCTGAGAATCCTGCCCACCATATCATCCCTTTTGCCGTTGGGAAGCCCATCGGGGGCGGCGATGTTACCCCTCCAATGTCGTCACTTCCACGAGGTGGATCGCCGCCCAGTCCCATCGCCCGGTACGAGACGATTACCGGATGGCCCAACCTGCGATCGCCCATTTGGAGCAGGGGCGACTCGTTCCCTGACTCGCCCGCACTGCCTCTTAATTCGCAATCCGGGCCGCAGATACCTGCCCATCCTGATGAAGGCTCTTCCTCAATGCGCATGGGTAGAGGCTGCCAACCGGCCCTGGCAACGATTGCTCGCGCACCCCACGTAGACTCGATGCCGTCCCAGAGGCCTCCGAAGCTCCAGCCGCGATCCACCGTATGAGCCGTGGCAGAAGGGCGGCGTGTCGACCGTGATCGGTCCCAAGAGAAGATTGCCGAACCGCACAGCGCCCGGTTGGCGCCGTCGGTGTTGCAGGAGATGGCCGGAACGAGGTGCTCCGCCGGCGGGTGACGAAAGCGCTTGCGAGAGTCATTGAATTCACCACGTGAACAGCAGCGACCTTCGGCTCGACTGCAGTGCTTGGGCCTACGAAACAGCGGGAGCGACCGACATGAGCCAGCGCCCCAATATCATCCTGTGCATGTGCGATCAACTACGGGCCTTTGAGACAGGCTGCTACGGCAATGCGGTCATCCGCACGCCGCACATCGACCGTCTGGCCGCCGAGGGCGTGCGCTTCGAGACGGCGGTGACGACCTTCCCGGTGTGCATGGCCGCCCGCTCGGTCACGCTTTCCGGGCAGCACAACCGCTGTTGCACAGGCGGTGTGGGGAACGTCGCCACACCCATGCCGGAGGGGCGCATCTACTTCCCGCAGTACCCGGAGGCCGGTAGACCGCACCTCAAGGACCCGACGCTGCCCGAGGCTTTACGTGATCTGGGTTACTACAACGCCGCCATCGGCAAGTGGCATATCCACTCCTGGCCGCACGATGTGGGCTTCGACGACTACGTCATCCCGCGCATGAACCACGCGCACCTGGCGCAGCAGTTCACCGAGAACGGTGGCCCGGAGTTCGTGCCGGAGGGCTACAGCGTCGATTACGAGTGCGACCGCGTAGAGGAGCTGATTCGTCGCCGCGCCGATGCTTCCGACCCGTTCTTCCTGTTCTACAACATCTCGCCGCCGCACTGCCCGATGAGCGAGGCTCCTGGGAAGTACCTGACGATGTACCGGCCGGAGGACATTCCGATTCGCCCGAACGTGGACCTGAGCACTCCATTGCCCGACCAGGATCACTGGTTCAAGGTCTACCGCTGGGACTACCGGTACTACAACCACCATTTGCCGTACACGGAGGAACTGCCGGCGGACTTCACGCTCCAAAGGGTCATTGCCGAGTACTACGGAATGACCACATGGGTGGACGATTCGGTCGGACGGATGCTCGCCGCGCTGGATGACAACGGCCTCGCGCGCGACACGATTGTGCTGTTCACCTCCGACCACGGGGACTACCTTGGGAGCCACGGACGCGTCCAGAAAGGCGACCTGCACGAGGAATCGATCCGCACACCAATGCTCCTGCGCTGGCCTGCCGTCCTGGATCACCGCACCGTTGCGGATCAGGCGGTGGGGCTGGTGGATGTCATGCCTACGCTGCTTGGCCTCCTGGGGGTTGAGACGCCCGAACACGTGCAAGGGCAGGACGTTTCCGCCGTCGCGCGCGGTGAGCAGGGCTGCCTGGTGGATGACAGTACCGTCGTGGAGACCGGGCACGGGGTCGGCATCCGCACGCCGACCCACCTATACGGACTTCCGTTCAGCCCGGGCACGCGTGAGCTTGCCGAAGCCCCCCACTACTTCTGGGATATCGCCAACGATCCATACGAGCTGGAGAACCTCGCCGGGACCGGCCTGCAGCCCGGCTCGGCGCAGGACCTGGACAGTCGATTGCGCAACTGGGATGCGGACACGCCCTGGATGGATGCGGGCGATGTAGAGCGGCCTTAACGCCTTGGGGATTCCATCTTCCAACTTCGTCGCGATTCTCGGGGTCAAAGGCCGTTGGGAATGCAGGGGTCTGGGGTAACACTACTGCGCCACTTTGGCACCGGCGGGCGAAGCGTTCGGAATCTTGTCAGAGGCTGACCGTATCCCAAGATGAAGGACGAACGGCGATTGACCACGGAGACACAGAGGGCACAGAGAACGGCTGGGAAACGGCCCGCCTGCTCCACAATAGACGCTCAAGGATAGTGTCGTTCACCGTGTCCCCTGTGTCTCTGTGGTCAATCGCCGTCCATCTCTGCGCAGGGCATCTCATTGCCGAGCAGGGCCGTACAACCGGCGTAGTAGTAATAAGATCGCATCGCGACCTTCCTGCAATCCCCCAGGACATATAGACCGTTGGTGTCTATGGCTTTCCGCGCCACTCAAGAGTTCATGGCTGACGGAGCACCAGCGCCTTCGCCATCTCGTCCATGCGCACGATGCGCACTTTGCCGGGCAGCTCCGTGTCGAATCGCTGTTGCAGCCGCAACAGCCCACTCGGCGACACGCTGATCGTCGTCGCCGCATCCACCTTCGCCTGAGACGCCGCAATGGGCAGGTAGATGCAGCAAAACCTCTGCCCCCACGGCCCTTCGCCTTTGACGATCTTCTCGAACAGGAAGTCGATCATCGCTTCCTTCGACAGTGGCGTCGGACTGGCGGGATAGTGAATGGCGCTGAACACCCGGCTGCGCTTGCCCCAGACGCTGCCATGATCCCCCCATGCGCCCCGGCTCAGCACACGGTCCTTGGCGGTGACAGCTCGGACACCGAGCGTGTCGCACATGTCGGCGAACTGCGGCCAGTCCTTTCGGCCGTCGTAGTAGCCGTCGTTGGCGTAGATGTCGATGCACGAAAGGCCCATCGCCTCCCAGCAGGGCAATGCGTCCTTCAGCACGGCTCGCCAGGCGTCCTCGGGCATGAGCGGCGGGACGGCGAACCCCATACCGGCGCAGATGTCGCCGGTGACGAAGTAGTCGTTAGGAGTGGTGGTCGAGTAGTAGTAGTCCACAATCGCGGGAGCTTGCCGGGCGAAGGCGGCGCACATCCCCCAGTTGATCGCCACCTGACCCCTCGCGGGATCGAGCCACGCGCCATGCTGCATACCGTCACCCGCCGCCTTCTGCGTGGTGCATTCCGAGGCGATGAAGGCCACGTACCGAGTGTCCAGCGCAGCCGGCGGCCGGGCAGGAGCAGCCGACTGATGCCACATCATGCGCGAGGCGGCGACGCGTGTGTGGAAGCTCCAGTTCTGGCCCATGTTCGTCATCGTGTTGACCCCGCCGTACCGCGAGAGGGCCATCACGCCGGGCCGCTCGGGGGGCTGGAGGCCGATCACCCAGAAGTAAGGACGGGACTTGTCGGCGCGGTCGCGATAGCATTGCAGAATTCGCTCGAGCACTTGCTGTTCGGTAAGCCCCTCACCGGCGTCGTCGTCCGTATACTGCAGGTTCGTGCACAAAGCGTAGTGCTGTGCCGCGTAGTCTACGCCGCTGGCGTCCAGGTTGAAGAAGAAGTCGGGCGAGCAGCACGGCAGCAGCTTCTCCACAGCCCAGAGAGCAGCTTGGGCCTTGCTCCTGAACCCGTATCGCGCGAGATCGCCGTGCACGGTTACGCCGGTGCGGCGGCCGCGATAGTCTGTCAACTCGATTTCGTCCGGCGCGGGCAGGCCCCAGCGGCGGGACAGCTCGGCTCTCGCCTTCGAGGGCACCGGCAGCATGTCGGTCAAGGCGCCGACGGAGGTCGCCAGGTACTCCTCGATGGGGAAGAATTTGCCGTCTCGCGCCATCTTCGGCCCGGGCGAATCATCGAACCCCACGAGGCCGCGCAGGCGGGGCCGGAAGCGCGCGATGAGGTCATCGAATTTCCCGATTTCCTCGTACTCGAAATCCTTCCTCTGGCGGTAGTAGTCGAGCCACGCCTGGTTGACGGGCGGGTGGTAGAAGAAGGGTTCGGCCAGATACAGCACAGGCCCGTCGCGGTTGACGATGCCCTGTAGTGTCGCGAAGGTATGGCGGTGGGCATACCAGTCAACGGGGCCACGGTAGACCACCACCTTCTGAGCCGCCTCCACATTCGGGGTGGCGCAGGCGAAAAGAATCGAGACGGTCGCGGCGACTGCGATGAATGCCCACCGGCTGTGCGGCATAGGAACCTCCATAGTCGTCCGCTCCGCCCATGTTCGTGCCTGTGGAGTGAGGCCCCCTCACCATTGCGCAGGCAGGAACTTGTCCACGTCCGCCGCGGTGATGATGTGCTTTTGCAGGTAGTACACCGGCCGCTCGATCTTCTCGCCTCGGAACCACCGCGCCGCGATCTCAATCGGCAAGGCCCCGTCCGCTTCCGCCGACTGGAACGTGATTGCGTGCAGGCTCCCGGCCTTGATGTACTCCAGGCCCGTGCGGCTCGAACCCGCCGCCACGCAGACCACGTCCGTCCGTCCCGCGTCCTTGAGCGCCTCCGCAATGCCCACCTGCGCCTTGGAGTCGTCCGCGCTGACGATGCCCTTGAGGTCCGCGCCATACTTCTTCAGCCACGCTGCGACCTGTGTTTTGGTCTCCTCGGTTTTCAGGTCGGTGGATTGCATGTCCAGGTACGTCATCTTCGGCGCGATCTTCTTCAGCTCCGACACCGCGGCCCACGTGCGCGACAGATAGCAGCTCGTCCCGGCGATGTGCCGCACCACGCAGTAGTTGCCCTCGTAGTTCATCTTCTTGGCGAACTCCCGCGCCAACATGCGGAACTGCCCCCAGTCATCCGGGCCGGTCCAGGTGATGACATACTGCATTCCCTCGTCCACCGGCAAGAGATTGCTGGCGATGCACGGGATCTTCTCGTCGTACAGCCGCTTGAGCATCGGCACGACGCCTTTGGTGTCCACCGGCGTGAGGATGACCATGTCGGGCTTCAGGCGGATGACCTGCTCCACCTGCGCCGCCTGCAGCTTGTTATCGTTGCCCGCCTCCAGGATCGTCAGGTTGACGCCGTAGGCCTCCGCTACCCGCTTCGCGCCATTGCTGTAGCCCTTCCAGTACGGGTGATCCATGTACTGCAGGCTCACAAGCTTCTTCCCGCGGATGCCCGTGCCGGGGCTCTTGGGCATCGGCAGCTTCTTCACGGTCCAGCCCGCGTATTCGCTGTCCCACCAGCGGAGGAGATCGTCGTCCGCGAGCTTCGTCGGGTCGGCCGGGCGCGGCGGCGCGTTCAGCGGCTGGTCGTCGATCCAGATCAGCGGTTGGTTGTCCGTGGACTTCATCGCCAGGACTTCCTTCGCCTTGGCCGCCTCATCGCCGCCCGCCGGGGCCGTCATCGCCGCCGGAGCGGCACTCGGCGAGGTAACCGGCATCCGGTCGTGCCGGGTCGCCAGCGCGAAGATCGCCACGATGGCCACGCAGGCCACGGAAACTACGCATACGGTCGCGAACGTCCGGTCCGAAGTCTTCATTTCTTGGCTCTCCTCTGCGTCATCCTCTAGGATCGCAGCCTCGTGTGTCTGCCGAAGTGTCTCCCATTCGCGCAGCAGCTCTCGCCGCTGCCCTCGCGCCCGCTCCCGCCGCACCGCCCGCCAGGCGTCGAGGGTGATGATCACCGCCAACACCGCCCCGTTGGCGATGAGGTTGACGGACTTGCTGGCCCCGATGTATCCCAGCCCGTTCGTCAGGGCGTTGAGGATGACGAGGGCCACGATGCTCATCAGCACACTGCCCCGCCCGCCCGACATTGCGGTGCCGCCCACGATCGTCGCGGCGACGATCAGCATGAGCGATTTGTCGCCCAGGTTCGGCATCGCGGTGTTCTGGGAGATTGCCGTGAAAGCCCCGCCCAGCGCCGCCAGCACCCCCGACAGCACGAAGGCCGCGAGCACATAGCTGCCCGTGCGCACCCCCGCGTACCAGGCGGTCTGCGGATTCCCGCCGATGAGAAACAGGTTGCGGCCCTGGCGCGTGCGGCGCAGCAACAACTCCAGCACGATGATCGGCACGAAGATCAGCAGCACTCGCGGCGACCACGGCTGCACCGACTGCAGCCACTCGACCGCGCGTCGTCCCTGAACGATGTCGTCGAGTGACTTGCTCCCGCCCTGCAGCAGCGCCCGGTTCAGCCCCTGCAGGATCGTCATCGTGCCCAGCGTGACGATGAAAGAGTTGATCCGCGCGCGAGAGACCAGCGTGCCGTTGAGCAGTCCGACCAGCAGCCCCGCCATCGCCGCCGCGAGGAACGCCCCGGTCCAGCCGAGTACCGGCTGCAGCAACATCACCACGACTCCGCCGGTGGTCATCGTCATGCCGATCGACAGGTCGAGTTGCCCGGTCAGCATCACCACCGTGAACCCGGCCGCCGCCAGCGCATCCGTGCTCGTCGCGCGCAGGATGTTCGCGAGGTTCTCCCCGGTCGGGAATTGCCCCGGAGCGAGCCAGGTCATCGCCGCGAACACGACGATGCCGAGCAGCAGCAGACGCCCCTGCCGCAGCATCAGCATGGCCGCGCGAGACACCCCGTTGCCGGCGGAGGCGCGGTCAGTCATCGCTCCTCCCGCTCCGGCGCAGGGCATACATATTCAACCCAACCGCCACCATGAAGATGATCCCGCGGATGATGAACTGCTGGTCCTGCCCGATCCCCGGTATCAGCGGGAGAATGCGCCCGAGAAGCCCGATCACCAGCACGCCGCCGATGACGCCCGGCATCGTGCCGCGCCCGCCGGCGAGCGTTACCCCGCCGATCACCACCGCCGTGATGGCCTGGAAGTCATAAGTCAGCCCGATGTCGACATCGCCGTACATGTTGAAGCTGGTCTTCAGCAGGCCGCCCAGGGCCGACGCCACGCCGGAGATCAGGAAGGCGGTCATCACCGCGCGCTGCACGTCGATGCCCGACAGCCGCGCGGCCTCGTACGCGGCCCCGGTGAACTTGAGCTGCCGCCCGAAGCCCGTCCGGCGCATCAAGAGGTCGCCCGCCACGGCCACGAGCGCGAACACGATGACCGTGACCGGCAGGAAGCCGAACAGTTGCCCCCTGTGCAGCCCGGCGAACAGCGCCCCGGCGGACGTGTCCGCGCTGGCGTAGATCCATTTGCCCCCGTAGGCCCACCGCGTTGTGCCGTCCACCACGGACATCCAGGCCAGCGTCCACAGGATCGGGTTCAGGCGCAAGTATCCCACCATCAGTCCGTTGACGAGGCCGAGCACAGCCCCCGTCGCCAGGCCGCCCAGCAGGCACGCCGCGAACCCCATCGGCAGCAGGTATACGGCCACGATCCCCGAGCACGCCATGATCGCCGGGATGGATAGGTCCACATAGCGCCCGCTGAGGGTGATGAAGGCGACCCCTACGGCCACTACGCCCAGGATCGAGACATCCTTGACGGTCTGTAGCAGGTTCTCGGCGGACCAAAACTCCGCGGAGATCATCCGCCCCAGGATCAGCAGCACGACGACGATCAGGTAGACACTGCCGGAGGTCAGCGCCCACTGCGCGGCGGGCTGCAGGCGGCTCGGCGGAGGGGCGGCCTGTTGAGAGACGAGTTCGGGCGAAGCTGCCATTAAGGTTTCGATTCCCCCTCACCGTTGGCCGCCAGCAGCACGGCTTGCTCGGTGCACTCGGCCCCGGACATCTCCCCGATCAGGCGCCCCCGGCGCATGATGACGATGCGGTCCGACAGCCCCACCAACTCGGGCAGGTCGGACGAGATCAGGATCACGCACTTGCCACGATCCGCGACCTCGGCGATGGCGCGGTGGATGATCGCCTTGGCGCCGATGTCCACGCCCCGCGTCGGCTCGTCGAGGATCAGCACCTCCGGGTCGGTGGCGAGCCACTTCGCAAGCAGCACCTTCTGCTGGTTGCCGCCGGACAGCGTCGCCACCTCGCGCTGCGGCTCGGGCGGATGGATGTGCAGCGCGCCGACGAATCGCTGGAGCACATCCGCCGGCTTCTCACATGGCTGCGGGGCCGGGGACGCCGCAGATGCCCGCTGACCGTACACCCCCATCCGGCAGAACCTCGGGACGATCGCCGCCAGGAGATTCTCCGCCACCGTCAGCCGCAGCGCCAGCCCTTGTGTCTTGCGGTCCTCGGTGAGATACGCGAGGCCCGCTCGGATCGCTTCGCCGTAGCTGCGCGGCGCGATCTCGCAGTCGTCCAACGCGATGCGTCCGGCGTCCAGCGGGTCTATCCCGCACAGGGAGCGCGCAAGTTCGCTCCGTCCGGCTCCGCTGAGGCCTCCGATGCCGAGGATCTCGCCCGCGCGCACGTTGAACGAGCAGTCGTGGAAGAACCCGCGCCGCGACAGCCCCTCGGCGCGCAGCCGTGTCTCTCCGGGCGGCGAAGTCCGTTTCGCATACAGGTCCGAGGCCACGCCGCCGATCATCATCTCGACGATCTGGCGGCTGGAGACCTCGCTCGTGGCGAGAGTGTCGACCTTTCGGCCATCGCGCAGCACGGTGATGCGGTCGGCGATCTCGAATACTTCGGACAGGTGGTGGGAGATATAGAGGATGGCGAGGCCCTGGGTGCGCAGGCGGCGGATGATGTCGAACAGCCGCGCGACCTCCTCTCGGCTCAGAGCGCTGGTCGGCTCATCCATGACCAGGATGCAAGGGGCATAGCCGAGCGCCTTGGCGATCTCGACCAGTTGCGCCTCGTGTTGAGAGATGTCCTCGACCGCTGTGCCCGGATCGAGATGATCGAGGCCCACGAGCGACAGGCAGTCCCCGGCTTCCCGACGGAGTGCGGTCGTGTCGAGGAGTCCTCGGCGAGTCGGCAGCCGCCCGGCGAGGACGTTCTCGGCGACGCTGAGCGGCGCGGCGAGGCTCAGCTCCTGGTGAATCATCTCGATGCCGTGGGTTTTCGCGGCGGCGGGGGAGTGCAGCCGCACAGGCTTGCCGTTGAGGGCGATCTCGCCGGTGTAGTCGTCGAAGCACCCGGCGATGATCTTCATCAAGGTGCTCTTACCGGCCCCGTTCTCGCCCACGATGGCATGGACCTCGCCGGAGCGGATCTGCAGGCTGATGTCGCTCACCGCAAGGGTGCCGGGGTATCGCTTGGATACGCTCTTCAACTCGAGGGCGGCGCCGAGGTCTCTCATGCCCTGCCTTTTTGGGGTGTGACTGGTAAGTCGTGGTTCACCAGCCGCGCCCGCGCGACCTTCCCCAGCGATTCGGCGCCCGGCCTCTCCAGACGGCCCGCGCCGCCTGACTCAGCCCCTATGGGGGTGGGCCCCCCGGCCGCTTATCGAAACCTCAGCGAAAAGAGGTCCGCATCCCTCATCGCAAATCGCAATCGGACAGGCTTCCCCGCGAGCGCGGACACATCCGGCCCCTGCTGCCATGCCACGATGCGCTCGATCTGATCGCCGAAGATAGGCGGGCAATTCTCCAGCCCGTAGCCGGGAAGGGCATGGCCGTCAGCGTCCTGAATTTCCACCCGCAGCTCCCCGGCAGCCGAGGTGGCGTAGTTGAGCACGAGCCGCGAGCCGTCGAACTCCAGCGGCCTCGTCACCATTTCGCCGCCCGCGTAGGGTGCGTTCACCGACGCGAATCCGTCCGTGCGCAGCGTGTAGCGGGCGGCGTGGCAAGTCGGCTGGGCGTAGTGGCAGTGGGCGTAAAGCGACATCTCCGCAGGGCCTGTAGGCACGATTCCGAGGCCGGGGTAGTTCGTCCGCGAGACCCAGTTCCCCGGATCCAGGCCAGGGCGGATGACGACTGCCTCGAAAATCGCCGTTTGCCGGGCGAACGGCGACCTCACCCCCGCCCCTCTCCACGCGTGGAGAGGGGAGAACGGCAGCGGTTTGCTACTGCGCGAGATCGCCGTTTGCCTC
>Ga0181520_10003116_pt1 | contig 29575 bp, 23 predicted proteins | sample PEATcosm2014_Bin_29_FD_132451 | JGI IMG/M metagenome (GOLD analysis project Ga0181520, IMG submission 132451) | Peatland microbial communities from MTU Mesocosm Facility, Houghton, MI, USA - PEATcosm2014_Bin02_30_metaG | ecosystem: Environmental > Terrestrial > Soil > Wetlands > Peat | place...
CACAAAGCACTAGTCCGCCAAGTTTATATTCCATTCTCTCAGCGCCTCTCAATGCAATATATCCCCCCATTGACAACCCGCACAAAACAGGTTTGTCAAGCTTGAAATCATTTATAATAAATTCTAAATCATCCACAAAAGACTCCATTGTAAATTGACCGTCGCCGACAGAGGAAACACCCAATCCACGAATATCATAAGCAACACAATAATATAAGGATTTTAAATCATCTGTTTGTTTCTCCCACATATGATGGTCAAATGGAAAGCCGTGAATAAATATTATCGGCTTTTTTTCTGATTTGCCTATAGTAAAAATTTGAATTTCTTGCTTTAGCATATTAGTCACCCAAAATTTTGAAATTTTATCTTATATTTGAGTAAAACAAAATTAAACATTCTGTTTAGCAAATAAAACTTAACGACAATTAAAAATAAATTGTCGGTAAAATCTTTCGCGGATTGAAGTTTTAGTTAACTTAATCTATAAACACAATTTTTAAGATTTTTTCATAATGAAAATTGCTTTCATATGTTCTGAAGCTGTCCCTTATGCCAAAACAGGCGGTTTAGCAGATGTTGCGGGCTCCCTCCCTAAAGCTCTTGAACTATTAGGTTGCGAAGTAAAACTCTTTATTCCCAAATATTACTCAATTGAAGAATCTGAATTCGGATTACATTACAATTGGGAAATTGGCGAAATTCCCATCAAAATTTTTAACCACACACGTTTTGCACATGTTTATCAATCTATTCTGCCAGGCTCTTCTATTGAAGTAAATTTTATTGATTGCCCGCATTATTTCCACAGAGACCAGATTTATACTGATGGCTTTGATGAAGATGAGCGGTTTATACTATTTTGCCGCGGGGTTTTAGAGGCGCTTCAAAGATTAAAATGGTCCCCTGATTTAATACATTGCAATGACTGGCAAACTGGTTTAATACCGCTGTACTTAAAAGAAAATTATGCCTGGGATATATTATTTAAATCAACTGCAACCCTCTTTACTATTCACAATATAGGATACCAAGGAAGGTTTTCAAAAAATACAATTAATAATGCCTTGATCAAAGAACAATTATTTTATCCTGAAAGCCCGATTGAGTACCTGGGTGATTTTTCTTTTATGAAAACCGCAATAATGTTTTCCGATGTTATAAATACCGTAAGCAAAACATACGCAAAAGAAATATTAACCTCGGAATTCGGAAATGGAATGGAAACTGTCCTCCTGCAAAGAAAAGAACACCTCTATGGTATTTTGAATGGCGTCGATTATTCAGAATGGAACCCGGAGATTGATAAATTTATACCGTTCCATTATTCTTTAAATAATCACGAAGGAAAAACAAAAAATAAACAATATCTTTTAAATAAATTTGGATTAAGATTTAACAACGATACTCCAGTTGTTGGAATAGTATCAAGAATGGTAAGCCAAAAGGGATTCGACCTGGTTGAAGATGCTTCGGAAGATTTAATGAAGTTAAACGCCCAATGGATAATTCTAGGAAGCGGCGAGGATCGTTATGAGGAAATGTTTAGAAACCTTCAATTAGCTTACCCTGATAAAGTTGCCGTTTACATCGGCTTTAATAATGAACTTTCGCACCTTGTTGAAGCAGGTGTTGATATGTTTTTAATGCCCTCTCTTTATGAACCATGCGGCTTAAATCAGATATACAGCTTAAAATATGGTACCGTTCCTATCGTTAGAAAAATTGGCGGACTTGCCGATACAGTGCTCGACTGGTTCGAATATAAGTTAAAGGGAAATGAAATAGGAACAGGATTTACATTTTATAATTATCACTTTAAGACTCTTCTTGAATCTATAAAGAAAGCTATAGATACTTTTGCCGATAAGAAAACATGGAATAAAATTCAGATGAATGGGATGAATGAAAATTTCTCTTGGCAAACTTCTGCACGGAAATATTTAGAATTATATAACTCTGTCGTTAAAAAGAAAAAATAATAAAATAAAATTGCTGTGAAAAGAGTTGCCAAAAATTAAAATAATTTACTCTAATTATGGATTCCAATCTAAAGCAAAATCTGGAAGAAATATTCAGGACTTCTAATTCACCCGATGAATTATTCGATACATTTAGGGTTGCTATAGAAAGGGAAATACATGATGAAGAATTATATAAAATTTTACTCAGGAATAAAGCTCTTTCCGTCGATGAAATTATCATGTTTACTGAAAAAATTTGTAAGGAATCCCCTAATCTTTCATATAATATATGTTTTTGTGTCGGTCAATTATTAGAATCCATTTCTACTTACGGCAAACATAACGAAAGCGCACTTCAGTACTTTCAAAAGGCAGCTAAGATCAAACCTGCCTCCGAAGAACCATATCTTGCAATTGCTAAAATGTACAATAATGAACTTAATATTCCCGGATTTGAAATAGTCACAAAAATTATTGAGGACGGTATAGCATGTGTTAAAATTAAAAGCCCACTCTGCTTTGCGCTTGCAGCCCTTTTAACTAATAGAGGTGAAATAGAAAAAGGTTCGAACTTTAAAAAACTTGGAGAGATCTATTTGAGAGAAGGAAATTAATACTTATCTTTAATCACTAATTTCGCACAAAAAATATTTAAAATTGTTCCAGCACCTGCGGGCAAATTTATATCGGAATTTACTAATTACGAAATATATCTGGCTTTAGCCAAAGAAGAAATTAAATTTTTTTAATAGTAATAACCTATCGAAAAATAAAAGAATGTATCCCCAAAACTAAGCGGATTTCCAGGCAAATTTTTGACGAAAAGGAAGCTTTTCCCGGCCGAAAAATCCGCAGGCCCAATTGGCGTATCAAAAGATAGTGACGTACCTATGCCATGTTTTAAATCCGTGAAACGAAGCGCTTCCAGTTCCGGCCAGGTAGACCCAAGATCATATCTTAACCTAAAATATGTATCAAAGAAAATTTTGAAAGGAATTTTATAGCGATACTCTAGCGAAGTTAAAAATAGCTGCCTCCCCCGGTATTCATTATCTCTCATACCGAAAAAACTACTTTGACCGCCAATTGAATACTGCTCGCTAAGGGGAAGAGTGTTATTCGCAAAGCCCATCATAATCCTCGGCGAGAATGTTTGTACTCCGTCAAATGTAAAATATCCTTTATAATCGAAATTAAAATTCGTATAACCGACACTTCCCCCTAAAATTTTCTGCGCCAATTCATACTCACCCTTAAAATAAAATCCTTTCAGGGGATATGGGTATCTATCCTGCGTATCTATTGTAGAACTTGCTTTTACTGATACAATTTTATAATTATATTCCTCAACTGTTTGAGGCTGAAGATTATCAATATCATCGAACTGATATTTACCTTCAAAAATTAAATTGCCAAAACGCTCTACCTGTGTACCTGCGGAAAAAGATGCTCCGTAAAATGTCTGGTTGTATTCGCCTGTTTGATCCCGGGTAAATGTCGAAGCAGAGGTTGATGGGACATCCGAATATGTATATATATCTTCGCTTCTGTAAAACGCATTAATCTTATAAGTAAGATATGTGTTAAAAATTCTATATGCTTTTTGTTCAAGGCTTATTGCTCTCTCCCTTGAACTATCTAACAAAAGTAATCCCAATTCGGTACCGCTCCCAAAAAGATTTTCATTATCTATATCAAGACTCAATTGCACTTTATCTTCGTTATCTACTCTAAAACCCACCCTTAGAAGGTTTTCAGGTTTTTCTCTAACCTGAATTATAAGGATGTTTTTGCCGTTATTCTTCTTGATGTTAAGAAATATATCATCAAATAAATTAGTGCTTCTTAAGTTTACGAGCCCTTGTTCTATATTCCTATAATTAAAATAATCCCCCTCCTTCAATGGTATCTCGCGTGTTATAATTGAAGAACTTGTATAGCTGTTTCCTTCTATTTTAACTTCAAATATTTTACCCTCGTTAAAAGATAAAGTCAATAAAGTGGAATCTTTATCGAAGCTTACATCTCCTAGTTCAGCTAAAGAATAGCCTTTCTCTCTATATAAATTCAATGTTTGAATTATTTTCGAAACTACTTTTTCAGGATTATATGGTCTATTAAGCAATGGTTTTAGCAGCGAATCAACTTGGTACTTATTAATTAATGTAATCCCATTACAATCTATTTCTTTTAATACTGGGTTGTATTTATAAATAAAATTTACCGTGGAATAAGTAGGATATATATTGACTATTGCTTTTATGTCTTTATAAATACCCCTGGAATAAAGTGAACAAATATCTGTCAATATTTCAATATTGGATATGGAATCCCTGATAGTATATTTTTGTAAAAATGGTTCTTCAACATCGGTGGTTTTCTTGCTAATTAAAATGTTTTTTATATAATATTCTTTCTCATTCAAATTCAAATTCTTTTCGATCACTGAATCTATTCTCGATTTTATACCGGCTAAAAAAGGAAGGGTACTTTGATATCCCTCAGCAATTATTGCTTCTATATCGGAGAAGTCATTGTTCGTTCTTTCTTTTAAATTTGGCTCAATAACATCGTTCGCTGAATCTAATTGATATTCATCTAATAGTTTCATCGGAATACTTACAACCTGGTCGGCAACTGCCCAGGGAAGAGAAATTTCACTTTCCGTGTGCAACGGACTTGTAGTTTTAACTGCAATTACAAAATTAGCTCCTAAACTTAATGCCGCCTTTACTGGGATATTTGCCACTAGACCGCCGTCTACTAATAAAAGCGAATCTATTTTAATTGGCGATAGTAAAAACGAAACACTTGAACTTGCTCGCATTGCTTCACTTAAGGAGCCTGTTCCGATTAGTACCTGCCGCCCTGTTATTAGATCTGTACTCACCGCTCTAAATTTCCCATTCAATTCATCAAAGCTCGAATCAACATGAATTGGCGCTTGAAATGCAAGAAGATTCAAAAAACTAGCCATTTTCTGACCGTTATTTAATGACGTTGGTAATATCGGCTTAAATCCTTCCCAACGTAAAGAAAAAATTGCTTTGTCCTCGGTAATTTTTTGATCTACAAATAACTCACTTCTGTTGGTTTCTCTATCTGATGCAAGAAGCGCATCCCAATCAGTATTCGAAACAATTGAATCAATTTGATCAAAGCTATATCCGGCGGCATATAGTCCTCCGACTATACTGCCCATACTTGTTCCCGTAATAATATTGATTGGAATATCAGCTTCTTTTAACGCTCTAAGAACACCTATTTGCGAGAGCCCTCTTGCCCCTCCACCACTTAATACTACCGCTACTTCGGGCTCCTGTTTTGGAATTGTTTTTGTTAAACCGAATGGCAGGTTTTCTGTTCTGCATTCAACAGTTATAACTTTTGTCGTTTGAGCAAAAGAATGGGAAATTAAAAACAATAGGATAAAAAAAACTATTTTTTTATAGATAACCATTTATGTACAACAAAAGTATTTCAACATTGTTGTTATGTGATTTTTGTTGAAGTAATAAATACCACGCAAATTACAACCGCTCACATTACACTTCTATTTTAATGTTTCCTTTTCTGTTGCTGCGTCTTTGCATTTTGTTCGGCAGCTTCCATCATCCTTGACATGAACCCTTTACTTTTTTTGGGATTTTTCACCGGCACCAGCTCCATCCCATCATGTTTTTGATTGATATAATATTGCTGTGCTATTGAAAACACATTAAACATAAAATAATACAGATTTAGTCCGGCGGGAAAACTCATAAATAAAATTGTAAGAAATACCGGCATTATATAAACTAATGACTGCTGCTTAGGATCTTTCACAGACATCTTCTGTTGAACAAAAGTAGTAATTCCCATTAACAACGCCAAACCACTAACTTGATCTATCCCGAAAAACGGAAGCTTAAAAGGTAATGTGAAAATACTATCTGGGCGGGAAAGGTCCGTTATCCAAAAAACAAAAGGCTGCTGTCTTAACTCAATTGCTACTTTTAATAATCCCCATAATGCTATAAAAATAGGCATCTGCAAAAGTAGCGGCAAACATCCGCCTGCCGGATTCACTCCGTAAGTTGAATAAAGTTTCATCGTTTCTTTATTCATCTTCTGCGCGTCATCCTTATACTTCTCTTTTAATTCGGTTATCTTGGGCTGCAATAATTGCATCTTTTTCATTGATTGGAAACTCGACTTTGTGAGCGGGTACAAGATTAATTTAATTATCAATGAAAAAACTATTATCACCACACCATAGTTCGGTATAAATGCATGAAGCATATTAAACAATGGTAATAGTAAATAAAGAGAAATAAACCTTATCAGAAATTTTAACCCGAGAAAATTTCCAAATTCAACAATTTCATTAAAATTATGCCCATAGGTCTTTAATATATTGTAATCTGCCGGACCAATATAGATAGTGAAATGTTTTAGCTCAAAATCTTGACTATTAAATGGAATTATTAAGCGGATATTGTAATAGGTACTTAATCCATTATTATTAATACTTGATTTAAATCCTTCCACATACGCGCCATCCACATCTGAAGAGCTTTGTGGTGCAATAATGGCTGCAAAATATTTGTCCCTCACTGCAATCCAGTCAACCATCCCATTGAAATCTTTTTCAGCTTTTTCCCCAACCTTTGGAGGATCAACAACTACGTGATCACCACCATAATATACGCTTGCGTTTGAATAGGATGTTTCATCAACTGAATTTTCTTCTACACTTCTTAAGCCCTTGCTCCATACAAAGTCAATATCGTTATTGCTAATCACATCGTTCAATCCAACCAATTTTAAGTCGCACTTCATACTATATTTATCACCGTAAAAGATAAACGTCTTTTCAAGATATTTTTTATCTGCTACCTTTAATGTGTAAATAATTACTAATGAATCTTTTCCGGTCAGTTTATAGTAAGATTTAGATGCGTTGGAAATAAAATCAAGCTTAGAAGTATTAATTGCTTTGCCGTCTGATGAAACAAACGATAAATCCGGCCCACCCCCGCCTTGGGGATAGTCTATCAACTGAACGCGTGTATTATAAAAATCTTTATTTAAATCTGATTTATTTGCAAACCAGTTTTTATAATTTTTCAGAAAGTATTTTTTAATGTCGCCGCCCTTACTGCTCAGTTCCAATTGGACTATTTCATTTTCAACTGTTATAACCTGTTCTTGACCTGATGGCGTGGAAAAATATTTACCGTAGTTAGAGCTGTCGCTTTTATCCTGATTATTTCTTGATATACTTTCTGATCCTGCGTTTGTATTTTTTTCTTCTCCGCTTTCCGTCACTGACTTTATTTTGTTTGTATCGTATGTAATTGAGGTGGTGTCACTTTTCCCCGTTTGTTCGGGTTGCTTCGGTGAACTTAAATAAAGCCAAAAGACTAAAATCGCACCAATTAATACAAATGCTATTGTTGTTTGTTTGTCCATTCCATATCCATTATTCTAAGGGGTCCAATCCCCCTTTGTTGAAAGGATTGCATCTTAATATTCGCCACACTGCTTTAGCCCCGCCTTTTAAAATTCCATACTTTTCAATTGCTTGTATTGCGTATTCTGAGCAGGTTGGATAAAATCTACAAGACGGCGGAAAGAGAGGAGATAAATATTTTTTATAACTTGTAATTAAAAAAACAAATATTTTCCACATCAGAGCCTGCTTGCAATTTTTGTCATTATCTCAAAAACATGCGGCATTATTTCTTTATAGCTTAAAGTTTTGTTCTTTTTCTCGCTTAAGTGATTCGGAGAAAAAATAATTTTTAGTAAAACTTTTTTTCTTAAACTAACTTCGGTAAGTATTTCTTTATTTAATCTAAAAGATTCTTTGATTAGTCTTTTAACCTTATTTCTCCAGACGGCGCTTCCAAGCTTTTTGCTGACCACAGGAGCAATTTTTATTCCGCTTTCTTCTTCATTTTTTTCAATTATATAATGTGCGCGTAATATTTTACCGGATGAATAAAATATCCGGCCTGAAGAAAATATAAGTTCAAAATCATTCCTTCTTTTTATTCTTTCATTTGATGAAAGACTAAAATGTTTCAAGCTTATTATTTCTCATCGCTTACAGTTAGCTTTTTTCTTCCCCTTAATCTTCTTCTTGCCAACACTTTGCGGCCGTTTTCAGATTTCATTCTTTCTCTGAAACCATGCTTGTTTTTTCTTTTCCTAATACTCGGTTGAAAAGTCCTCTTCATATAGTAACTCCTTTTATCACAAAGAATGCAAAGTTAAATAATCATAGGCAAATATACAATATCCAATATCTTCTTTCATAATTATTACTTTTCAAAATAAACGAATTTATTTTAAATTATTTTAATAAATTAATTAGGAAAGCACGGCTTTACTCCCTATTTTTTCGTTGAGTTAGGATGATGAATTTTTTGTGAACATGTTGTGGATAATTTACTATTGTGAAAACGTTTCACAAAAATGCCTATCACAAAATTGTCTTTTTTGCGTTGTTTGTTGTTATGGTAAATTAAAAAAATCTTCCTAATTGCTGTTAATACAATGCTTTATAATCCAACCTTTAATGTTGGTAAATTGTTAATAAAATTGTTCGCCATTAATACTTTTGTACAAATATTCGAATTATCAAAGGTTATTTATTTTTTAATTGTTGATAAGTATCTATGAATGAGATAGTAATTTCAGAGAAAAAATTCCTTTCAGAACCGACCGCAATTTGGCGGGATTGTCTCAAAACCATTAAAGATAACGTCACTTTAATGACTTATAACACCTGGTTTTTGCCGATTAAACCTATTGAATTGTTTAGTTCTACTCTAAAAGTTCAACTGCCAAGCCAGTTCTTTTGGGAATGGATCGACGAACACTACAATACGCTTATAACCAAGACTATTCATGATGTCATTGGTCCGGAAGCAAAACTTGCATATGTAATATCTGACGAGATTGAAATTGAAGAGAGTTCTTCACAAGTTATTAACAATTCAATCAACCCGCCCATTGTTAGCGATTTGATAAAACCAAAACAAGATTTTGAATCTTTTTTAAATCCACGGTACACTTTTGATAATTTTATTAAAGGAGACGGCAACCAACTTGCCCGGGCGGCGGCTGGGGCTATCAGCGATAATCCCGGGGGAACTTCTTTTAATCCACTGTTTGTATATGGCGGCGTTGGACTAGGAAAAACACACTTAATTCAGGCAATAGGCAATAAAATTTTGCAAAACATGCCAGAAAAAAAGGTTATATATCTCTCAGCAGATATGTTTACTGTTGAGTTTGTAGAGTCTGTTCAAAATAATACGCTAAATGAATTTTCTAATTTTTATCGGAAAATGGATGTCCTTATAATTGATGATATCCAATCTTTAATTGGAAAAGAAAAAACACAAGATCTATTTTTTCAGATATTCAATACCCTTCATCAATCAAGAAAACAAATAATTTTATCTAGTGATAAACCTCCGAAAGACTTAAAAGGTCTTGACGATCGATTAATTTCTCGGTTTCAATGGGGATTAACAGCCGATATTCAACCCCCTGATTTGGAAACAAGAATTGCCATCCTTAAAAGGAAATCAGAAGATTATGGAATGTCGATTTCTCCTGATATCATTGAATATATAGCAAATAATATAACTTCAAACATCCGCGAACTTGAAGGTTGTCTAATAAAATTGCTTGCAAATGCATCATTAAATTCTAAGGAAATCAATCTTGAGCTTACAAAAAGTATCGTTAAGGAAATTGCTACGGATATTAAAATAAATATAACCATTGAAGATATTACAAAATGTGTATGCGTTTATTTTAAAATTGATGAGAATAAAATTCGGGATAAAACGAGAAGAAAAGAAGTTGTAATGGCTCGACAAATAGCAATGTACTTATCAAAAGAACTTACAAAATCTTCTTTGAAAACTATAGGCTTGCATTTTGGAGGGAGGGATCATTCTACCGTCATTCATGCTTACAATTCTATCGATTCTTCTGTGCAAACCGATATACATCTAAAAGAAACTTTGAATTATTTAAGAAATAATATTGAACTCAAATGCTCTTAATAATATTATTATAATATATTAACTCACCTTACGCATTAAATATTTTAAATTGCCACAACACTTGCCTGCCTGTTAAGTGAGCTGTATAACGGAGTCATTTATAAAATTTCCCCGACTTATTGCATGGTAATGCCCAAGCCAAAACTTGATGCATTAATAAAATTTTAATGCCCGCGTAATATGAAATGTTAAATTAAAAACTTCGCAATAAAACTTTTTATTTCTAAAACTGTCGCCAATTTTTGTTTTATTCCGCGTGGATATATGGTTAGTAATCTCTTAATTAACAGTCTATTATTAACATAATACAAATAATTCTATATTTATCTACAAATTATTAACAATTAGAAATTCTTGAAAATCTCCAATAGTAACCAAATTTGAATATTATAACATATATTAACATATCCACTGTGTTATTATTAATTATTAATATTTAAATAACTATATTATTAATAATAACTATGTTTATAAGTGTTTCGATGAATAAAAAAATGTATTTCCCTGTCAAAATACGTATTTAAAATTTTTATATTCTTTTTTTATAATTGTTTGATATTGATTATTATAAACATTTAAGCTAATTTTTATTATGATAAATCGTACTAAATTTTATAAAAATTTTTAAGAGAGTACTATGAAAACATGGTTACTTTCAACAGGGGTTATAGTTCTTTCGGCATTATTATTTATCGGATGTTCTGATTCAATAAATAATAACGTAACCATTAAAAATTTGTCTGATGGCGATGTTTATTTGAATTTTAGAGGATCCGTGTTTGATATAGCTTCAGGACAAACAACAGTTATCAGTAATATTCCAAAGGGTAGTTATACTTATTCAACTACGTATACTGTCCCTGCTGGAGCATCTGGATCGGCTACGCAGGGAAATATGTCTGGTACGCTTATTTTGAATGCAGGAACAAAGATTCTGTTGCTTTATTCCAGCACATTAATAAGCGAAACCTATACAATCTATGTTACTATTTCGGATAGCGACAATCAAAGTACAAGTACAAGCACAAACAGCGTTTTGCCTGGTAAAAATGAAAGAAAAACAAACCTGAATCTTACAGGACCATAAAATAAATTTTAGGTTTTAATAGCAATCTTTTTATTAAATTTTTAAGTATAAATTAAACCGAATTATTTAATCTTTCATTGAGATTAGTATGTAATTTTTGTAACTTTATAGTCTTCAATAGGAGTTTTTTTATATGGAATTTAAAGTCAATAGTAGAGTTCTGGAAAAGTTGCTTGCGAAGATAATCCCAGCAGTTCCCTCCCGCACACCAATGCCAATTCTCGAGAATTTCCTTTTTGATGTTAAGGATGGCTTGTTAAATGTTTGTGCGACAGATCTTGAAATTGCATTAAGGTCGTCTATAAATGTTGCTGCTGATGAAAATCTTAAAATGATAGTGTCTGCAAGGCTGCTTTATGATATAATTCGTTCGCTTGATGATACACAAATACATTTTGAAACTGAATCTAATTTAAAATTGAAAATGACAACTGAAAACGGGGTCTATAATTTAAGTTATGCTTTGCCGGAAGATTTTCCCGCTATCCCCACCGTAACTGAAGATAGGCAGTTTACACTTAATGGGAACGACTTGAAAAAAGCCATTGACCTGACATCCTTTGCTATGAGTAAGGAAGATATGCGGCCGGCAATGACCGGAACTCTGCTTGAATTTTCAGAGGAGGGGCTTCGCTTTGTAGCTACAGATGGTCATCGTTTAGTAAAATATGTTAACAAAAATATAAAAATAGGGATTGAAGAACAGTTTGTTCTTCCGGAAAGAGCAATTTCCGTGTTGGCAAAACTGCTTGGAGAAACTGATGTAAAATTATGCCTCAGCAAAACTAATATTTCTTTTCAGATGGGAAGTTTGGAATTTATCTCAAGGCTTATTGGAGAAAAATACCCGGCTTACAATAGCGTGATACCTATGGAAAATGAGTTTTTATTGCAGGTTAAAACAGCTGATATTCTTTCAACTATAAAAAGAATGGGATTGTTTTCTGCATCAAGCACAAAACAAGTAAAGTTTTCTTTAAATATGAATTTATTGGAAGTTTCCGCTGAAGATATAGATCATGGTTCCAACGCAAAAGAGAAAGTTAACTGCGAATATAAAGGCGAACCGATGGATATAGGCTTTAACACTGCTTACGTTAATGATGTTTTGTCGCATATCGATGGATCTGATATTGTATTTAAACTTCATTCTCCAACCAAAGCATGTATTATAGAGCCCATTGTTATGAAAGAAAATGAAGATTTAATGATGCTTTTGATGCCGGTTCGATTAAATAATTAGTATGATATTGTCATCTATTTATTTAAAAAATTTTAGAAATTACAAAGACACCCGCTTGAATTTTTCTAATCAACTGAATTACATTATTGGTGGGAACGGTCAGGGCAAATCATCAATTTTAGAAGCTATTTATTATTTGTGTACTACTAAAAGTAGTATCGCTAAGCTAGATAATGAATGCGTCAGATTCCGGGAAAATGAATTTGAAATTGCCGGTAACTTTATAGAATTAACAGAAAGCGCCACTAGACTTTTCTATTCATTGAAAGAAAATAAAAAGTATTGTTTCCTGAACGGAAAACAAATTTCCAGGTCTGCCGATATTATAGGCAAATTTCCGATAGTATTGTTAGCTCCAACCGATCACGCAATTACACGAGGTTTGCCTAGTGAAAGAAGAAAATTTATTGACTCCATTATCTCACAGGTTAGTGAAACTTTTTTGAACTTTCTTCTGGATTATAATAAAACTCTGCGCCAGAGATCTTCTCTCCTTTACCGTATTAAAGAGGAAAGAAGAAAAGAACTTTTTAGTGAATTAGACGCATGGACATCAAAACTTATTTATGCCGGTTCAGAAATAATTAAACATAGAATAAAATTTATTGCTGATTTTAATATTTATATTAAGGATTCTTATAAACGAATAATGGGTAATGTTGAGCTTCCGGAAATAAAATACACCTATCTGGATGAAAGTAATGATGATATAATAGAAGCGCTATTTAAAAAACAAATTGATGCCAAAAGAGAGGACGAGTTAAGAAGAGCCGCTAATTTATGCGGCCCCCATAGAGACGATTTTGTTTTCTTGATTAATGATATGAATCTCAAAAGCTTTGGCTCTCAAGGTCAGCACAAAACATTCCAAACAGCTCTGCGTTTTGCACAGTTCTTTTATCTGAAAGAAAGAACTGGTAAAACACCTGTCTTTCTCTTGGACGATGTATTCGGGGAACTCGATATGTGTCGTTCACAAAAGATAAGTGAATGTCTGAAAAATGTTGGGCAGGTGTTTATCACTTTAACGGATCTTACAAATTTTTCATTCTTAAAACGGGAACAGATAGATTCCATTATATACATAAACAACGGGCAGGCGATTTATGCATAATAGGTTTATGAGCTTATCGGAAATTTTCAATACGGATCCTGCGCTGGCAAGTGTAAGAAAAATTGTAAATGAGTCTGACGTTACTATTGAATTTAATAAAATATTTCCCGATCTGGAAAAAGTTGCCGAGGCTGTTAAAGTAGAAAAAATGACGCTCGTTCTTCGGGTCGAAAACCCGGCTTGGCGGAATGAATTAAAGTTCAAAGAAAATTTAATTGTGGAAAAGATAAATAGTTATTTTAAAGATACACACATAAATAAAGTAAGATTTATTTTTTAATGGCGTTTGTTGATTCGAAATAAATGGATTAATGATAAGTAAAGCGGAAATTTTATATGCCTAATGATAAAAACGAAAATGAATATAGCGCGAAGAATATAAATGTTCTTAAAGGGCTTGATGCTGTTAGAAAAAGACCCGCAATGTATATAGGCGATGTGGGTACTCGGGGACTTCATCATTTAGTCAATGAAGTTGTTGATAACAGCGTAGATGAGGCTTTAGCGGGTTATGCCGATACTATTGCAATTTTTATAAATAAAGACGAATCGGTTACTGTTGAAGATAACGGCCGTGGGATACCCGTCGATATGCATCCCGAAGAAAAAAAGTCTGCATTGGAAGTCGTAATGACCGTCCTGCATGCCGGCGGCAAATTTGATAAAAATTCTTACAAGGTTTCGGGAGGCCTGCATGGCGTTGGCGTATCAGTTGTTAACGCTTTGTCCGAGTGGCTTAAAGTCGAAGTGAAAAGGAACGGTAACCTTTATTTTCAAGAATACAGAAGAGGGGACCCCGTTAAGCCCGTTAAGGAAATTGGAAAAGCTAAAAAAAATGAAACCGGTACAAAAGTTACTTTTTTACCTGATAAGGAGATTTTTAAAACTTTCAAATTTAAGTTTGATACCATTGCTGAAAGAATGAGAGAACTTGCTTATTTAAATAAAACCATTACTATTAGTATTAAAGATGAAAGAAATGACGGTGAGGAAGTAATCTTTCATTTTAAAGGCGGGTTAATTGAATTTGTTAAATATCTTGACGAAACAAGAGAGCCCATTCATAAAACGGTGTATATTGAGGGCGAAAGAGATAATACTCCGATTGAATTAGCCTTTCAGTACAGCGATACTTATAATGAAAATATATTTTCATACGTTAATAATATAAATACTCACGAGGGTGGTACTCACCTTGTCGGTTTTAAAACGGCTCTGACCCGGACGTTTAATAATTATGCAAGCAAAAATGGTTTAGTTAAAGAAGGCAAAATAACTTTAACAGGTGATGACTTTCGTGAAGGATTAACTGCTGTATTATCTGTCAAGGTTGCGGAGCCGCAGTTTGAGGGCCAAACCAAAACCAAGCTTGGCAACAGTGAAACTAAATCCGCCGTGGAAATGCTAGTCGGTGAAAAACTTGCTGAATATTTAGAAGAAAACCCGGGCATCGGAAAAAAAATTATCGAGAAGTGTATGCGAGCTGCTGAAGCAAGGGAAGCTGCCAGAAGGGCGCGCGACCTTTCCAGAAGAAAAGGTGCCCTGGATAGTATGAATCTGCCCGGCAAGCTTGCAGATTGTTCTATAACTGACCCTGAACATTGTGAGATGTATATTGTTGAGGGTGACTCTGCCGGTGGTTCCGCAAAACAGGGCCGCGATAGAAGATTCCAGGCAATTCTTCCGCTTAGGGGTAAGATTTTAAATGTCGAAAAAGCTAAGCTTAATAAAATTCTGGAAAATAATGAAATAAAAGCAATGATATCAGCAATCGGCGCTGGTTTGGGAGCTGATTTTGACGCTTCCAAATCTCGTTATGGCAAAGTTATTCTTATGACGGATGCCGACGTGGATGGAAGTCATATCAGGACACTCCTTTTGACCTTCTTTTACCGTCATATGCAGGAACTTATTAATCAGGGTAAGATTTATATAGCTCAACCGCCGCTTTTTAAAATTAAAAAAGGGAAAGAAGAATTCTATGCTTTTGATGAAAATGAAAGAGATGAAGTATTAAAAAGATTAAAAAATGGAAAAGCGGTTGATGAGCAGACTGATGAAAATGGAGAAGTACTCACAAAAGGAGTAACTATTTCAAGATACAAAGGTCTTGGAGAAATGAATCCGGAGCAGCTCTGGGATACTACTATGAACCCGGAAACAAGAACAGTCCTTCAGATTACTCTTGAAAGCGCTGCCGCTGCCGATAAAATCTTTGAAACCCTAATGGGTGACGCAGTAGAACCGCGCCGCGAGTTTATTGAAAAGAATGCTAAGTATGTCAGAAATCTTGATATATAACTCATTTTATTTTTTGTGAGGTTAATTAATGACTCACTTTATGCAAAGGATATTTAATATCAACCCGACACCCTCCTGCTGGCAGGCAGACTTATGTCGGGGATTTCTAATTACAAAATATATATAGCTCAAGCTAAAATTGACGGCTAAACCAATAATATCTAAATTATAGTTATCCACTGAATTATTCCATGGGAATGTACATGCTAAAGTTCGGGCTATTTAATAAAATTTTAATAACCGCGTAACACAGTTAATAACATTTTTTATAATAAAATTAAAGTTCTATGGCTACAATCTTTGAAAAAATAGTACCGGTCTCTCTTGAAGAAGAAATGAAATCATCTTATATCGACTATTCTATGTCTGTGATAGTTTCTCGTGCGTTACCGGATGTAAGAGATGGATTAAAACCTGTTCATCGCAGGGTCCTTTTTGGTATGCACGAACTTGGTGTGGCATTCAATAAGTCTTATAAAAAATCCGCAAGAATTGTTGGCGAGGTCCTTGGTAAATACCACCCTCATGGAGATACTGCCGTTTATGATACAATGGTTAGAATGGTGCAGGATTTCTCACTTCGTTATCCTCTTGTCGATGGACAGGGAAATTTTGGCTCTGTTGACGGCGATTCACCGGCAGCAATGCGTTATACTGAAGCCCGCCTTGATAGAATTGCTGATGAAATGCTGCGCGATCTGGACAAAAACACTGTCGATTTTACCCCTAATTTTGACGACTCTCTTCAAGAACCCACAGTTCTTCCTTCATATCTTCCTAATTTACTTGTTAACGGCTCAAGTGGAATAGCTGTTGGTATGGCAACTAACATACCTCCGCATAACCTTAATGAAATTATAGACGGTTTGATTGCCTTAATCAAAAATCCTGAAATCACTTCCGAAAAATTGATGAAATATGTTTCCGCACCGGATTTCCCTACTGCCGGTATTATATATGGTTACGAAGGTGTCAAAGAAGCTTATCTTACAGGCAGGGGACGAATAATTATCCGAGCAAAAGCTAACGTTGAAACTCTCAAGAACAATAGAGAGAATATTATTATTACCGAACTCCCTTATCAGGTCAATAAAGCAAACTTAATTGAAAAAATGGCCGACCTTGTTCGTGAAGGGAAATTATCGGATTTATCCAATATTAGGGATGAGTCTGATCGTGACGGAATGAGGGTTGTTATTGAACTTAAGCGCGATGCCCAGCCGTCCGTTGTTTTAAACCAATTGTTTAAACATACTCAAATGCAGACTACTTTTGGCGTAATAATGCTCGCTCTTGTCAACGGTGCGCCTAAGGTACTTACTTTGAAGGAAATGATGCAGCATTTTATTAAGCATCGTATGGATGTTCTCATAAGAAGAACTAAATATGATCTTGACACTGCTGAGAGGCGCGCACATATTCTAGAGGGATATATAATTGCTCTCGATAATATTGATGCTGTAATTGAGACAATTAAAAAATCAAGGGATGTGGAAACCGCAAAGAATAACTTGATGAAAAAATTCAAGCTTTCTGAGATACAGGCAAAGGCTATCCTTGATATGCGTCTGCAGCGCCTTACCGGGCTTGAAAGAAAAAAGATCGAGGATGAGTATAAAGAAATAATTAAACTAATTGAAAAGTTAAAAGGAATATTAATCAGCGAAGAAAAAAGATTTCTGATTATTAAAGACGAGCTGTTAGCTCTTAAAGAAAGATATGGCGATGCAAGAAGAACGGAAATTATATATAACCATGAAGAGTTTTCGCTTGAAGATATCATTGCTGAAGAAGATGTTGTTGTCACTATTTCGCATAAGGGATTTATTAAAAGATTTCCCGTCAGCGGCTACAGAAAACAAGGCAGAGGCGGCAAGGGCGTCACTGGTGCCGGAACTAAAGATGATGACTTTATTGAACACATGTTTATTGCTTCTACTCATCATTATATCTTGTTTTTTACGGATAAGGGAAAGGTTTATTGGCTTAAAGTTTTTGAAATTCCCGAAGGAGGAAGAGCTACTCGCGGACGTTCGATTATAAATCTTATCGAAAAAGAACAGAACGAAAAAATTGCAGCTTTTATTTCTGTCAAGGAATTTAATGATGACAATTATTTAATAATGGCAACTGAAAAAGGAACCATTAAGAAAACGGTTTTGTCTGCTTATGGTAATGTTAGAAAAGGCGGGATAAACGCAATTAACGTCGTTAAAGGCGATACGCTTATTTCTGTAAAACTATCTGACGGTAATAACGATGTAGTCCTTGGTACACGGAACGGTTTCGCTATTCGCTTTAATGAAAAAGATGTCAGGGATATGGGTAGGACCGCCACCGGCGTTAGGGGTATAAAACTTGCTAAAAATGATATTGTTGTAGGACTACTTGTAATTAAAAGAAACGATAATATTTTGGTGGTCACCGAGAACGGTTTTGGTAAAAGGTCGGATATAAATGATTACAGGATAACTCATCGGGGAGGCAGAGGAGTTATTACCGTTAAAACAACTGACAAGGTCGGCAAAATGATTGCCATGATGGAGGTCGTCGATGGTGATGAATTTGTAATTATTTCTTCTAAGGGAATGGTTATTAGGCAAAGTGTTAAAGAAATCAGGGTAATGGGCAGAAATACTCAGGGAGTCAGAGTAATCAGGCTTAATGAGGGGGATAAAATTGCTGACATTGCCAAGGTCGTTCCCGAAGAAGAAAGCGAAAATATTGAAAATGATAATGTATTGTTAGAATAATTTCTTTGTATCCATTTATTCTACACAGTTAAACAAATATGGTTCCTCGTCGAACACCCATTGGTAAAATACGTGTGGATGCTTTATATTAATACTTATTGTTTAAAAGACATTAGGAATATAACAATGGCTTATGACAACCCAAAAAGACAAAGAACAGAAACAATATTAGCTTCAATTAAGGACTTACCTTCCGTTCCAAAGGTTGTTTTTGAAGTTACAAGATTATTAAATGATTCAAAAACTGCTACTAACCGTTTGTCTGAAGTAATAGGCAAAGACCAGGGGCTTACCTCCAAAGTGCTTGCAATTGCCAACTCACCACTGTATGGTATCAAGAGAATGGTTTCTTCAATTGAGTTTGCGGTTTTAATTCTGGGTTTCCAAGAAATTAAGAACATAGTTGCTGCATTATCTTTTGCCGATTCTATAGATGTTGCTCCGTCAGATTATTTTAATCCGCAGGAATTTTGGCTTCATTCAGTACTGGTTGCCACTGCGGCAAGACGAATATCCCAACAGCTAGGTTTTGAATTTGGTAGCGAAGCTTTTGTAGCAGGATTATTGCATGACCTTGGAATATTGGTTATTCATAAGTTCTTTAATACTGAATTTATTCAAATTATAAAAAAAGCCAAATCAGAAAAGATGTCTATTCTTCAAGCCGAGGTAGAAGTCCTTGGTTTAACCCATCAGGAAATAGGGAGGTTCCTTGTTGAAAAATGGGACCTCCCATTAATTTTATGTGAATCATTAAATTATCATCATGCTCCCTCTGAAGCTAATGAAAACAAATATTTTGTTTCTGTAATTCACTTTGTTGATTATATGACTCAACGCCTTAGAGTTGCGCAATTCTATTGGGATAAAGATATAATTTTAGATAATATTATTTTAAAGCTTCTTAATTTTCCTTCCGAAGAAGCTGTCGATAACTTTATTGCAGACTATCATGATATGTTCAAAGCTACCGCAGAATCATTAAAAATTTAATTAGATACTGAAATCATTTTCATTTGAAAAATTTTATTCAAAAAAATGGCTAATATTAAACGACCCGCATGGGATGAATATTTCTTAAAACTTGCTATGCTTGCATCGGAAAGATCAACCTGCCCAAGAATGCATTGCGGATGTGTCTTTGTAAAAGATAGGTTTGTCCTTGCAACCGGTTATAATGGTTCTCTTCCGGGGCATCCGCATTGTGAAGATGTTGGATGCCTGGTTGTAGATAATCATTGTGTCAGAACCAACCATGCAGAAATGAACGCTTTAACTCAGGCTGCCATTCACGGTGTTAATTTAAAAGGCGCCACGGCATATATAACGAATATGTCCTGTACAACGTGCGCAAAAGCTTTAATTTCTGCCGGAATAAAATGTGTCGTCGTATTCTCAGATTTTCACGACACTCTCGCTACTCAATTTTATACGCAATCCAGTGTAGAAATAGTGAAGCTTGATATGCCGGGCAGAACTATTAACTATGATATTGAAAAATATTCATCTGCCAAAAAAACTGAAAATTCTAAGTAATAAATTAATCTCTATTAAGAATAATTTCTAAATGAAGCATAAATTGCTCCGATTTTGGAAACCTCTTTTGGCAGTCGTATTTTGGGCGCTGTCTTTTATTGCTACCAAAATAGCTTTGAATGAACTCAGCCCCGAAACCATTATATTGCTTCGGCTTCTTCTTGCTATAATCCTTTTGCTTCTCATAGCTCTTTATACTAAAAAAGATTTCTCTCTTAGCTTAAAGAATCAATTAGAAATATTTATTCTTGCCTTAATTGCGGTATTTCATCTTTGGATACAAATTACCGGATTAAAATTTACTTCCGCTTCAAATACAGGTTGGATTATTGGTGTAACGCCTGTTTTCATGGCAATTCTTGGATTCGTAATCTTTAATGAAAAAATAACTTTCAATAAAATTGCGGGCATAACCGTTGCATTTATAGGGCTTTTGCTATTAATGAGCAAGGGAAATATTTTAAGTGCTGGGTTTATCTTTCATAAGGGTGATTCCCTTGTGCTTGCAAGCGCTTTCACATGGAGTATTTATTCTATAATAAACAAAAAAATCTCTCGCGGTTATTCTCCTTTTATGACAATCTTATTCCTTTTTCTTATGATGACCGTTCTCATCATTCCATTTACTCTAAATAAAGAAACAATCAATTCAGTTACGCATCTTTCAATCAAGGGATGGCTGGCAATTCTTTTCTTGGGAATTTTATGCTCAGGTATTGCTTACGTTTTGTGGGCGCAAGCGCTACAGGAACTTGAAGCAGCTAAAGTTGGAGTGTTTTTATATTTCGAGCCTTTTGTAACGGTTTTTGCTGCTTGGTTTTTATTGCATGAAGTAATTAGCTTTATAACAATCCTTAGTGGGATAATTATTACTTCCGGGGTAATCCTTGTCAATAAGAAAAAATTTTAAGTGAGGAATTATTCTTTTTATTACCTTTCGCTATTATGTTTTAGTTTCAATCCCGGAATATTCAATAGATAATTCATCTAAAATAGGACCGACCACTTTACATGGGCTGCACTATGGCGTCCAGAAGTCCACCACGCAGGGTATGTCTCCTTCAAATTTCCATTCTTTGTTTGCTTCATAGTTAAATACTTTTCTTAAAACAAGATAAACTGCTTTTAATAATAATATTGTGAAGAAAATTGAAGATAGTGTTATCACTTGTACTTAATTAATTAATATATCTATTGGTATGATACTGTTTTTATCAAAAGGGTCAGGCGTAATGGTTTTAATAAATTTCTCTTGAAATGAGACAGTTTAATAAAATTGAATTTTTTTGTTGAATGCTGAAGCAGTTTCTATTAATTATTAATCATAAAATTATATAATCTAAGTTTGTCTAAAACCAAAAGGGGAGGTTATATGAAATTATTGCTTTTCTATTTTTTACCAATTATTACTACGCTCATATTTCTCAGCTGCTCGTCGGAGTCATTTGTAAATTTAAATTCACTTAAACAAGAATTAAAATTAAAAGATTTTCCCGATGCTGATGCAGTAGTTCTTTCTGAAGTTCATGACGAACACATAATCTTTACCGGGGATTATAAACTGGAAATCATAGTTAAATTCCATAAAGTGATGAAAATTTTAAGAATATAGATAAATATTCTTATGTAGAGCTTTTTATACCAGGCGAAAATGAAGTACTTAATTTAAGCGCAAGGATAATAAATCCGGATAGTAAAATAGTTCAATTAGAATCGAAAGACTTTAATACAATTATGGTAAATAATTATTATAACGAAAATAATATAATAAAATTCACTTATCCTTCCGTCAAAAAAAATAGTATTATAGAATATGATTATGAAGTAAGAGAAGAATATCCTTTTGTAATGGATACCTGGGAAATTTAGGGAAGTGTTCCTAAGCTTCAGAATGTATTTAAATTATCAGCATCATGCTTACCAGATACAAACTGGGAATGGAAGTACGCAAGTTAAAACTGTAATGTTCTTGATCCGGTGATAAATAAAAACAGCGGGGATCTGTTTAGTTATGCTTCATATACCTGGAGACAAACAAATATTCCCTCCTTTGTACCTGATCCAGTAATGCCGGCTATAGAAAAATATCTTAGTTATGTAAAATTCAAACCTGAAAGTTGGAAATCCTGGAATGATATTTCAAGATGGTTTTATAATGAGTTATTGAAACCTTTTTTTAATACTACCGATAGTATTACGTATGAAACAAAAGGACTTGTAAAAAATTGCCCGAATGAATTAGATAAAATAAAATGTATATTTTACTTTATACAATTTAAGTTCTGATTTCAGAGCCAAACAAAAGCATGACTCTTTGACAGAAGTTAGTTAGAAACTTCATAAGGTTCTCCGGCGAATCAAATTTGTTTTGAATAATAAGTCTCATCTTATCTTTTTGCTGTTCAAATTTAATGGAATTATGATATTCATTCATTATAAGTTTCATTAGCTTGGGAAATTTGCTTTTGTAGTAATCCTCTTTTTGTCCCTTGGGTAAAATTACAAGAGTATGTTTTTTTTGAACAGCAATTTTTTCAAACATCGCATGTGAACCATAAAGTTTAAGTGTAGCCACTGCAATTAAACGTTCTACAAGTATAGGCAATGAGCCAAACCGGTCATTCATTTCTTCTTTTAGTTCTACTAATTCGGAGATGTTTTTAATGGAATACAGGGATGTATAAAAATTTAACCGATCCATCTGTTCTGGCATATAAGTAGGTGGTATTCCAATTTCAAAATATGTGTCGATTGTGGGCTCGGTCCTTTCTTCCGGTTTTGGCAGGTCCTTGAATACTTCTTTATATTCTTCATATTTTAGTTCTTCTACGGCTTCATTAATAAGTTTTACATAAAGATCAAAACCAACTTCATTAATAAACCCGGATTGTTCGGTCCCGAGTAAATTACCGGCTCCGCGGATCTCCAGATCTCGCATCGATATATTAAATCCCGCTCCAATATCTGTGAACTCTTCGATAGCCTGTAATCTTCTTAGCGCTTTTTTGCTTATTCCGTTTATGGAAGGAACTATAAAATAAGCATACGCCTGACGGTTAGATCTACCTACCCTGCCCCGTAATTGATGAAGTTCTGCAAGTCCGAATCGATCTGCCCGGTTTACAATGATTGTGTTTACATTTGGAATATCGATTCCCGATTCAATGATTTTTGTAGATATAAGGACATCATATTTCCGGTTAAGAAATCCGTGAATTACACTTTCAAGTTGCGAAGGCTTCATTTGACCATGAGCAATTACAATTTTTACTTCCGGAAGATTTCTTTGAATGTACCCGGCAAGTTTATCTATTGATTGAACTCTGTCATGCACAATGTAAACCTGTCCGCTCCGCCTTAGTTCTTTCAGAATCCATTCTTTTATTTTAAAGATATCAAATACCGATACCTGGGTATATATTGACTGTCTGTTAGGAGGAGGTGTTGAAATTATTGATAAGTCTCTTGCCCCTAATAAAGATAAGTTTAATGTCCTCGGTATAGGTGTTGCCGTTAAGGTCAGTGTATCAACGTTTAATTTGAATGAACGCAACTTTTCTTTTGCCATTACACCGAATCGATGCTCTTCATCAATTATGAGCAGACCAAGATCTTTAAATTTAACATCCTTGGAAAGTACCCTGTGGGTGCCTATCACAATGTCTATTTTACCAAGGCTTAATTCTTCTAAAGTTTCAATTTGTTGCTTTTTTTTCTGGAATCTTGAAAGAGCGGCTACCTTTATCGGAAATTGTATAAGCCTGTCCGTAAAGGTATTGAAATGCTGTTCCGCTAATATAGTTGTAGGTACAAGAATCGCTGTCTGTTTACCTTCCTGTGCGGCTTTAAATGCAGCCCTTACTGCTATTTCTGTCTTGCCGAATCCTACATCGCCGCAAACTAATCTATCCATAGGATTTTCAGCTTCCATATCTTTTTTTACTTCTTCCGTTACTTTTTCCTGATCCGGTGTATCTTCATAAAAGAACGAAGCTTCCAACTCTTTCTGCCAAATCGTATCAGGATTAAATTGATAACCTTTTGTTGATTTGCGTTTTGCATATAATTCGATTAAATCACGGGCTGCTTCTTTAATTTTCTTTTTCGTTCGCTGTTTTGTATTAACCCAATCAGAGGTGCCGAGTGTAGAAAGTGTTGGTGTGAGATTTTCGTTGGACGAATATTTTTTGACTAATGTTAAATAATTGAGATTTACATAAACAATGCTTCCCGCATTGAAAATAATCTTCATTGATTCCTGGTTTATATCGCCGATTCTTATGGTTTCAAGTCCTGCATATTTACCGATTCCATAATCTTCATGTACAACAAAATCACCTCTTTTAATTGAAGCAAAAGTTTTTGCTTTTGATTTTTTATATTTCTTGTTAGTTGAAACTTTTGTCCTGTATGGTTTATTAAAAATTTGATAATCGGTCAGTAGAAGTATTTTATCATTTCTGTCAATGAATCCTTCTTTGATTGCAAATGTTTCAATTTTAACTTTACCCGATTCAATAAAATGTGTAAGTTCTGACTTATCAAGGGGGATATCTGCGTGTCCGGAGGGAAGGGATCCGCCCAGATCAATTAGCAGGTCTTTCAATCTTGATGATTGAAGCTCGTTTTCAGCCGTAATTGTTATACTAAATCCTTGTTCAGTATATTCTTTAAAGGTAGACAAAAGTACACCATAATTAGAATTAATAGTTGGCGCTTCGGAAAATCCCAATTCAATTCTATTGCCTGATAAAGTAAGTTCTTCTTCTATAATCCAGCGTGTATTTTCTTTTGTAGTGAAATCAAAATTATTCGGTTCTGAAGACTGCTGATCTATTACCAGCTCGTTATAATTTCCCGGAAAATCAATGTCAAAAATTTCATTATTTACAGTCGGTGTTATAACTTTTTCAACATTGGATTCTGTGAAAAGATTTATTTTTTTGTCTATTAAATTATTGAGCACATAAGATGAGGCAATAATTATGGGGTTATTTAAGTAGTTAAAAATATCTGTTAATTCATGGGGTTTATTGCCGGTGGAAGATAATGCTCCGGCTAAAGTTACAATTTCTATTGTTTCAATCGATCTTTGGCTTTCCGGATCAAAATATCTGATTGATTCAAGAAAATCACCGTCATATTCAAGTCGGGCAGGATTACGCTCGCTGTAAGACCAAAAGTCTATAATTGCTCCACGCTGAGAGTAATAGCCAGGCGCCTCAACAAACTTATCTTTTTGATAGTTCAAGAGATTCAAATATTCAATAAGATCATTGTATGTAAGTTTTCCCCCTGCCTGAATCTTTGTAGTCTCTTTTTCAACTTGTTCTTTCAACGGCAATTGACAATTTAACAAATCATAAGTGGCTACAAGAATAAATTTATCTTTTTTCGAAATTTCAGTTAGCTTTTCCTGAATTGTCTCCGGTTTTAGTTCGGTCAATATTACAGAATTGGGCGATACTTCTAATACATCTAATTCGATAAAAAATTCCGCCGCGCTTTGAACATCCTGGAATAAAACAATAATCTGATTTTCTGATTTTAATAAACTTTTTGTAAAAATGCTCTTAACCGAGCCAAATAAAGGCGAGATATTTATTATTCGCCTTTTTTTTATAATATTATGCAGGGCGCTTAAACTATGGCTTCCGGCAATAGAATTTTCAATATTCATATTACAAATTTAATCAAAATGAAACTCCCAAATTATCATGGATAACCTTATAAAAACGATTAGGTTGGCAATACTTAAAATGCTAATGATAAATTAATTCCCGTTAAGGAAAAGTTTAGAGAAATGCCGCCGCTGTCTAATTTGTATTCCGCTGCTCTTCTGCTTACATAATCGCCTGTGAAATAACCAATTAAGCTGCCCGTAATGACATCAGAAAACCAATGTTCATTATGATATATTCTGGCGCAGGAAACTAATGTTGATGCTGAATAACAGACTATTCTTAAAAATAGATTATCAGTGCTATTTGCCAAAATAGTTGAAACTGCAAAAGACACTGTCGAATGACCGGATGGAAACGAAGTACTTGCTGAACTAAAATTAATTGGACGAAAATTAGCTTTCCCCTCGTTTGTATAAGGTCTGCTTCTACCGGCTATGCTTTTAATTACAGACGAAATTATCCCGGAGTAGCCGGCTGCTTCAATAGTTTGCAAACCAATTTTTCTTATTCCTTTATCATTAAAGAACAATCCATACCCGTATAATCCTCCAATTCCAATCAAAGTATATCCGCTCCCGTAAACGTTATCTATCGAAAATAAGGTGCCATTAAAAGTTGATAAATTTTTCTGTGAAAAAATTTTTATATTATTATCGATGGAATACCCGGCGCCTATTAATAATGCTGAACCTGAAAATTCTATCTGTGTCGATTTATCAAAGCTGATGAAATCTTTTGTCAGGCTTATACCCGTATTTATAAAGTCATTAAAGTCATTATCTATATCTTTCATTACCTGGCAGTGTGTTGATTGAAGAGATAATACAATAAACAATAAAAGCATTATAAAGAATTTTTTCAATAAATTAAAATATTAAATTTTTTAGGCCGGAAACACGTGTTCCACAGTCATTCAAATTTTGTCAAATAGCCCCGGGTTCTATAGAGAGTACGAAAATCCAAAATGCGTCATTTATTAATATACTTTAAAACCGTGTAATGTTAGAAGGTTCCTACAATAGCATAGGCTTTATAAAATATGAATAACATTACAAAACAAATCCATAATTGTAAAATATATATGCGGATTGTTTTCTTAATCCTGATTCATCGGGGTGAAATATTTATATCAAAATGTATAAAGGAAATGAGCTGAAGTCCCGGTAGGGGCGATATAAAAAGCATTCATTTTACTCTATATCAATTGTAAGCTTTTCGCTTTTAACATTTATACAAATTCTAATTAAAAACACAGTTGTTAATTATAAATGCCTTCGATTGCTTTGCGAACGAAGCCGTCTGATTTAATTAATCTTTGTTTAGCTTCAACGGCGTCAATATTTGCTTTGATCATAACGAGAGCAGTTTTTACATGACCGTCTGCTTTCTCTAAAAATTCTGAGGCGGCATCATAAGAAATACCGGTTATTGTCATAATAATTTTTTTTGCTCTTTCGATAAGTTTTTTATTTGTCATTTGCAAATCAATCATCATATTCTCGTAGACCTTGCCAAGCCTGATCATTGAGGCGGTCGTTAGCATGTTAAGTACTAATTTTTCAGCCGTACCGCTTTTCATCCTTGTTGATCCCATAATTACTTCAGGACCTACATAAGGACAAATTGCAATATCGGCTTCTTTTATATTGAATTCGTCTCTGGGATTGCAGGTAACAAACAGCGTTTTAGCGCCAATTTCTTTTGCCTTTTTTATTGCTCCGGTCACATAAGGGGTTCTCCTGCTTGCAGCTATGCCGCAAACAATATCTTTATTCGTGATATTGGCGCTTAATACATCCTTTGCGCCGTTTTCTTCACTGTCTTCAGCGCCTTCCTGAGATTTAAACATTGCTGCTTTTCCACCTGCTATAAACCCGGTTATCAAATCATCAGGAGTTCCAAAAGTCGGAGGGCATTCTGCAGCGTCAATTACTCCAAGCCTGCCACTTGTGCCTGCGCCGAAATAAATTAATCTGCCGCCCTGCTTTAACGCACTTACAATAATTTCAACAGCTTTCTCAATGAACGGTAATTCTTTTTCTACGGCTATAGGAACAAGCTTATCTTCATCATTAATAATTTGAAGTATTTCAGCAGTTGATTTAACGTCAATATCCATCGATTTTGGGTTCCGCTGCTCTGTAGATAAACTGCTTATTTCCTCAAATAAAGTTTTAGTATCCGGGTGCAATGACATTAGTTTTTATTAGTAAAATTTTTAATGCAAATTGACATTTCAAATATATTGATAACTCACGTTATGCAAAAGACATTTAATAACTCCGGGGTTTGGCTTCAACTCCGAGGTTTGGCTTCAACTTCGGAGGTTCTATCTTTCCGGGGTCGAATTCCACGTCGTTTTCAACGAATCTTGGTTCTGTATTTTGATACTTTGTCCGCTTGCGGCGGAGTAGTTCATTTTCCTTTGAACATACCCAAATGTTTTCCTATTTTGATCACGCAGGATAGTTTATCAATTAGTTTTATCTGTTTCCTTTACCGATGCAATTGCCGTTGTTTTCTTCGCCGGCATCTTCTTCATATCTTTTAACCGGATTTTATTTGTTTTTGGATCAATATCTAAAAAATCAGTTATATTAACATCGCAGAAGTTTTTTAATCTACACAGCGCCCAAATTTCATCCAACGCCAGCTTATCATTAACCGGTTTTTCCAATTCATTTATAAATTTAACAATGTGTGGTTTTTTAATGTTTTTATATGCTGCATCTTTTGCAGTCTTTATTGAATACCCGGCTAATATTGCAGCTACTATTCGATTATGTCCGTTTTGAGCATAATAGCGGCAGAACATTTCTTGTTTTTTTGTAAGTTCTGCTTTTTTCTGTGAATCTATAAGCATTTTCTTTCCTTTCTGTTTAACGAAAGAAAAAATATATAATTCGATTGTAAAAAAAATCTGTTTTTTTTGCCAGATAAATTTGGACTGTGTAAATCAGCTTGCCATGCTGACTCACAATAAGTAATGACGGGAAATGTCCCGTTTATACTCTAAATTTCTTAAATAGATTATTTTTCAAATCCAAAAATTCAGCAGTTATAAAAGTAGATTTATTCTTTAGCGTATCTGCCAATATAGGATTTGCCTTTTATAGTTGGTTTAGAGATGACGAAGGACAAAAGTATTCCTTCATGTTTCATCCCTTTTGCTTTTATTGTATGTAACAATAATTATTTAACTTTGGATTAACAATTTGATATTGATATGGCAAGGAAAATTTCAATAAACCCCCTGTCGTTATAATGATTCAGCCTGCAATGTTCATATAAATAATTAAGGTTAAATAATGGCTTTAAATAAAATTCTATTTTCAATTTGTCTATCTCTTATAATTTGTTCATGTGGGATAGTGTATGGACAAAAGATTAGTGAAAACAATCTAAGTGGGAATTTATATTTTGATGCAAATATTACCCTGCCTGCACTTCCCCGAAAGGTAAGTATGCAAATTTTATTGAAGGTAAATAAATTGAATGTTGAAGATAAAAAGTCTTCTGTCCTTGCAGGGATATTATCGGGTATCCTGCCCGGAGCGGGTGAATATTATACTGGGCAGTATTTAAAAGCCGCTCTATTTTTTGCGGTTGAAGCTGCTTCAATTTCTACGGCAATAATATATAATCATAAAGGCAACTATCAAACAGCATTTTTTGAGTGGTATAGCAATCAGCACTGGAGCCCTGTCCGGTATGCACAATGGACTATTACAAATGCAAAATCTATTAATCATAATGTCGACCCCTCGCAATATAATGTTTTTAACAGTAATGGAAGTTTAAACTGGAGCGAGTTGAATAGATTA
>Ga0181520_10003117_pt1 | contig 29569 bp, 29 predicted proteins | sample PEATcosm2014_Bin_29_FD_132451 | JGI IMG/M metagenome (GOLD analysis project Ga0181520, IMG submission 132451) | Peatland microbial communities from MTU Mesocosm Facility, Houghton, MI, USA - PEATcosm2014_Bin02_30_metaG | ecosystem: Environmental > Terrestrial > Soil > Wetlands > Peat | place...
ATCCAATGGAGAGTAATTATAAATGAAAAGTTTAATCAAAGCGATTTTCGGCGATAAACAAACAAAAGATCTGAAAAAGCTTTGGCCTATAGTTGATGAAATAAATGAAGAATATGAAAAAATTAAGAATTTATCAGATGACGAACTTAAGGCAAAGACATCCGAATTTAAGGAAAGAATTCAAAATCATACATCTGAACTAAGGCAAAAGATTGAGGAAACCAAGGCGAAGCTTCAATCCAATGATGAGATTGATATGCATTCTATATATGGAGAACTTGACAGATTGGAGGAAGAACTTGATGATAAATATGAAGAAATTCTGGATGAAATTCTTCCTGAAGCCTTTGCTGTTGTTAAGCTGACATGCCAGAAATTGGTTGGCAAAAGCTGGACTGTAGCGGGCAATAAAACGACCTGGGATATGGTCCCCTATGATGTTCAGCTCATTGGTGGAATAGTGCTGCACCAGGGGAAAATTGCCGAAATGGCAACAGGTGAAGGAAAAACATTAGTGGCGACGCTTCCGATCTATTTAAACGCTTTAACAGGTAGAGGAGTCCATTTAGTTACTGTAAATGATTATTTAGCATTAAGAGACAGCGAATGGATGGGTGAAATCTATAAATTTCATGGGTTAACTGTTGGTGTTATCCTAAATACAATGGATCCTGAAGACAGGAAAAAGTATTATAATTGCGATATAACATACGGTACGAATAATGAGTTTGGTTTTGATTACCTCAGAGACAATATGTCTGTTGAACAGGAATTTCGGGTACAAAGGAAGCATAATTATGCTATAGTTGATGAAGTTGATTCCGTCCTGATTGATGAAGCAAGAACACCATTAATAATTTCTGGCCCTGTTGAAACTGATGACCAAAAATTTGATGAAATGAAACCGAAAGTTGAAAAGCTTTATAGGCTTCAGTCAAACTATGTTGCAAAGATAGTTCAGGAAGCAGAAGATTTGCTGAGCGGCGATGGGAAAGAGAATCAGAACCAGGCAGGGGTACAGTTACTCAGAGCTTACAGAGGTTTACCCAAGAATAATAAATTATCCAAAGTATTGAGCGAACCTTCAAACAAAAAACTTCTCCAGTCTACAGAAATGGAATTCCTTCGTGAAAAAGCAAAGAATATGTATATTATTGATGATGAATTATACTTTGCAATAGATGAAAAGAATAATACTATAGATCTTACTGAAAAAGGTCGCGAAGAACTAGCAAGGGGAAGCGGAATGGAGAAGGATTTCTTCGTTATTCCAGATCTTGGATTGGAAATAAGCAAATTGGAACATGATGAAACACTAAATGAAGAACAAAAAATTAAAAAGAAGGACATACTTTATAATCGATATTCGGAAAGCAGCGATAGGATTCATACAATACATCAGTTACTTAAGGCCTATACACTTTTCGAAAAAGATGATGAGTATGTCATAACCGAGGATGGGAAAATAGCAATTGTTGATGAATTCACAGGCCGTGTTCTTCCAGGCAGAAGGTATTCCGATGGATTGCACCAAGCAATTGAAGCGAAAGAAAATGTTAAGGTTGAAAAAGATACTCAAACCTTAGCAACAATAACACTCCAAAATTATTTTAGGATGTATAAAAAACTTGCAGGAATGACAGGAACTGCAGAAACCGAAGAAGCAGAATTTTATGAGATTTATAAACTTGAAGTGGTTGTAGTCCCCACAAATAAAGATGTTGTCCGTAAAGATGAAGATGATGCTATATATAAAACAAGACGTGAAAAACTTAATGCTGTAATTGATCAAATTGAACAACTTCGTAAGGAAGGACGTCCGGTTTTGGTTGGAACTACTTCAGTGGAAGTATCTGAAACTATTAGCAGAATGCTGAAGCGCAAAAACCTGCCTCATAATGTATTAAATGCCAAACAGCATCAACGTGAGGCTGAAATTGTTGCACATGCCGGTGAAATAGGGGCTGTTACGATTGCGACTAATATGGCAGGCCGTGGAACCGATATTAAACTAGGTGCAGGAGTTCGGGAAAGGGGCGGTTTATTTATATTAGGTACCGAACGACATGAATCAAGGCGTATTGACAGGCAGTTAAGAGGACGTTCTGGACGTCAAGGTGATCCGGGTACAACAAAATTCTTTCTCTCTCTTGACGACGATTTAATGAGATTGTTCGGTAGTGAAAGAATATCATCTGTCATGCAGCGAATGGGAATTAAAGAAGGGGAGGTTATTGAACATCCTCTAATAACAAGATCTGTTGAGCGGGCGCAGAAAAAGGTTGAAGAGAATAATTTTTCTATAAGGAAAAGACTTCTTGAGTATGATGATACTATGAATCAGCAGCGTGAAGTTATTTATACACGAAGGCAACGTGCATTACAAGGAGACAGATTAAAAGGTGAAATATTTGAATTGCTTGAAGAGTCGGTAGGAGAAATAGTTGAACAGAATTTTGAAGATGTGCAGGCTGATAATATTAAGCAACAAATAATGTTTAATTTAATAGTTGAATTTCCGCTTGAAACAGTTGAATTTGAAAAACTTGGTAAAGATGGTATAGTAAAAAGAATTATTGAAGCCGCAAGGGATTTTTATAAGAAAAAAGAAGATATGCTCGGTTCCGAGATGATGGCAAGACTTGAGAGATTTGCAATGTTAAGTGTAATTGACCATAAATGGAAAGAGCATCTCAGAGAAATGGATGATCTTAAAGAAGGAATTGGATTGCGGGCATACGGTCAAAAAGATCCGTTAGTTGAATATAAAGTTGAAGCTTTCAAACTTTTTGCCGAATTATTAGTACAAATAAGGAACGAAGTTGTCGCATTTTGTTTCAAGTTTTTTCCGCAGGCACCTGAAGAAGTACAAACCAAAAGGAAACGTCAGCCAATAGGCAGAATTAAAGCAATTAAACAGAATGCTGGTAATATTGGTTTAGCTTCAAATTCAGGCTCTTCCGCAGAAGAAAAAGAACAGGTAAAAACAGCACCGGTACAGGTTGCAGATAAGATAGGTAGAAATGATCCATGCCCTTGCGGAAGCGGTAAAAAATATAAAAATTGTCATGGAAAATAATTGAAGGGCTCTATGAAAAAGATCGAGGCAATAATCCGGCCTTTTAAACTAGATGATATAAGAGAAGCATTAGTTGAAGAAGGCGTTCATGGTTTGACAATTTCTGAAGTAAGGGGATATGGCAGGCAAAAAGGTCATACCGAGACATACCGAGGAAGTGAATATAGAATTGAGTTTGTTCCAAAAATAAAAATTGAAATTGTTATTGAAGACAGCAAAGTAGAAAAAATTATAGAAGCCATTTCGCGAACAGCAAAAACCGGACAAGTTGGCGATGGAAAAATATTCGTCTATGATATCAAAGATGCTATAAGGATCAGAACTGACGAATCCGGTAAAGATGCACTGTAAAATATTTTACCTTTTTGTTTTCTTCAAACTTTAATAAATTATTTTATGCAAATTAAATCTTATTCTATTTGGTCACGGCTCATTATCGTGATTACAATAAGTTTATCATCATACAACTGCGGAGTTTGGGCAAATTTTACAACCTATTTTAACCTTTATTACGATGCAAGTGTTATATTTGGTCAGGCTGAAGAAGATATCAAAAGTCATGAAACCGATATTTTCTCTGAAGGAATAGATACCGTATCAACAAGTACAAACGTATTATTAGATAAGGTCGAGGATAAATGCTCTCAAATTCTTCAATTTCATGCAGAAAGTAATTATATTGATAATTCACTATTTATGGTTGGTAAATGTTTTTATTATCAAGGCAGTTACAGGAAAGCACTGAGAAAATTTGAGGAACTTATTGCAACCCAACCAAAAAGCAGCCTGGTATTAGAGACGCATCTCTGGATTGGCAAAGCCCAGATGAAACTTAAAGACTTTGATAACAGCTTATTAACTCTTAAAGATACACGTGAACAGGCGATTAAACTTAATGAGAAGGAAATAGCCGAGGATTCATTTATTGAAGAAATTAAATATCAGATATTCAAACAAGATTACAACGCTGCCATTGATTTAGCAAAAAGCTTTTTAACAATTTCCAAAAATAATGTTCTAAATGCTGCTGTAGCATTTGAAATTGGTAAATTGTATAATAAATTGAATAATTATAATGATGCAATTGTATATTTTCAAAAGGTTAAAGACTATTCACCTACATATGATATTAAATTTAATTCTCTAATTGAACTAGGAAAAGATCACAGGGAAATCGGGGAAAATGATAAAGCACTTGAAGTATTTACTCAATTAAGTAAAGAACAAAAATATGTCGACCTATTGGATACAATTGATTATGAAAGAGGCTTAACTTACCTTAGAATGGATAAAGTTGAAAAAGCAATTGACCGGTTTATGTATGTTGATACAACATTTTCCAGGATGGCAAGTTCGGGCAAGTCGGCTTATGAATTGGGGAAATTATTCTTAAAATATTATAAAAATTTTGATACCTCTATTTATTATTTTAATAGAGTAATCTCTTCAACAGCGCCAACCGAATATAAAAATTTAGCTCAATTATCCGCACAACAACTGATAAAATATGAAACATTGTATCTCTCGGTTCAGGATAAAAATAAACAATTAAGCTATGCGTTAGATTCAACATCATTTATCAGGGATTCAATTATTTATTATGCGGAGCTTAAAAAGAAGATGAAAGCTGCAAGGGCTGATTCTTTGAGACATAAAGAGCAGAATATAGTTAAAGCATCAAATGATACTACCCAGAATAGAAATCAGCAACAAACTAACCAACAGTCTGGATTTCAACAGCAGCAATTAGCCGGACAACAGCAACAATTAACCGGCCAGCAGCAATTGAACGGCCAGCAGCAATTGAACGGCCAACAGCAATTGAACGGCCAACAGCAATTGAACGGCCAACAGCAATTGAACGGCCAACAGCAATTGAACGGCCAACAGCAATTGAACGGCCAACAACAGCCAGGCCAACAGCAATTAACCGGTCAGCAACAGCAGCTTTTGGCCGGACAACAATCCCAGATACCGCTGCAAAGCTCATCACAGTTGTTATCGCAATGGAATCAGTTAAAGGCAGAATCTAAACCGCCGGAACGGCCGAAAGCTTCTATCGACACACTTACCGATAGACTTGTAAAATCAGAATTTGAATTGGGAAATTTGTTATTTTTTGAATTCGATAGTCCGGATTCGGCTTATAAATATTACACTGATATAATATTAAAATATCCTCTTACTCCTTATGAAGGAAGAGTAGAATTTGAATTGGGTAACTATTATTTGGCGATTAAAGATACTTTAAAAGCCGACAGTATATTTAATGTGGTATATGATAAATATAAGACCGAGGACATTGTTAATTCAGCAGCAATTAAGCTTAATAAACCCTTTGTAGATTTAGAATATGATCCTGCAAAATCATTATATGTAGAAGCAGAATCGCTAATGACAAAATCTAAATTTGATTCTTCTATATCGAATATGTATAATATATATCTGTCTCATCCCAAATCCCGATATGCTTCAAAAGCATTATATGCTATCGGATGGATGCTTGAAAATAAAAACTTGAATGATTCCGCGGTTGTTATTTACGATACCCTGACTAAAGATTATCCACATTCAATTTATGCTGCTGATGTTTTACCAAAATTAAATTTTTATAAAAGTGAAGTAATTAGACTTAAAAAAGCAAAGGAAGACTCGCTGTATGCTTTAACTCGGCCTAAATCGGATTCAATATTGACGGATTCACTTCTAAATAAGAAACAAAAATCGGGGAGTTTAGCTGCGAATACTAACGTTGGAATTAACACGCCTATTAATACAACTCCAAACAACACTCAAGACGGAAATAATTCTTTAAATAATAACGCAGTAGCTAATCCAGATACTTTAATTCGAAATTTGGGGAGAGGGCTAAGACGATTATCAAGATAGTACTGTCTTATCTAATTAAGTGATTATCGATCAAGAAAATAGCGCAGGTATAAAGTTAAATGTTGGTAACTCAATTTCCCAAAAATGAAATATGCCGGCTATGGTGTAGAATTCTTCCCTCAATCAAAAAAAGAAAATTTCAGAGTTTAATTCTTTACTTTTTATCACTTGTTTATCTTTCTATTCCCTCGTTCGAAATACCACTGCTTGAATATTCACATTTAAGAATTACATCGGTAATGGAAGAACGCGCACTACAGCATAATTTACTTTTTTATCCAAAACAATCTTGGGTAGGAATATATAATGTAAACCCTAACCTGCTTAAGGCTATTATTTCGATGGAAGATGATGCTTTTTTTATGCACAAGGGAATAGATTGGAATCAGTTGGATAAGTCGCTAATGGAAAATAAAAGGAAGAACAAAGTAATTAGAGGTGGTAGTACTATATCTATGCAACTTGCTAAAAATTTATACTTTACTACGGAAAGAAACGTTTTTCGTAAAGCAAAGGAAATGCTTATTACATTCCGCTTTGAAAAGGAAATTTCTAAAAAAGCAATTCTGGAAAATTATATAAATGCAATAGAATGGGGGGATGGTATTTTCGGCGTTGAAAAGGCTTCTGAAACCTACTTTAATAAAGAACCATCAAAATTATCTACAAATGAATGTACAAGGCTGGCTGCTGTTATACCCTCGCCGCTAGAACATTTCCCAAATACAAACTCTAGATATGTAATTCGCAGGGCAAGTATGGCGCTTACAAGAATAAATAATGTAATATTATTCCCATAATAAATAATATGAAGAGATCTGAATTAAAAGATTTGATTGAAGGGGGCGAAAATCTTCATTGCGAATTTAAGCGCAAATTTTCTAATAGCGAAAAAATTTCCAAAGAAATGATAGCCTTTGCAAATACTAAAGGTGGTTTTATCCTTTTCGGGATCGATGATAATAAAGAAATTGTTGGGGTAGAAAGTGAAAAATCAGAAAGTGAGTTAATCAATGATACAGCTCTTAATTACTGTGAACCTCCAGTGCTATTCAATCTAGAATATATTGATATGAACGGAAAAGAGATAGTGGTGGTTGAAATTCCGGAATCTAAGAAAAAGCCTCACAGATTTCAGGACTTTCTACCGGAATTTGATATTAATAAAGCAATAGTAACAATAAGGGTGAATGATAAATGTATTCAGGCGAGCAAAGAAATGGTAAGGATACTTAGAGCCCAAACAAATGAACTTCAATTGAAAAAATATTCTATAGGCCCAATTGAAAAAATTGTTTTCGATTATTTAACGAAAAATGAGACAATATCAGTAAAGTCCTTAAGCAATTTGGGTAATATATCCGAAAGAAGATCCTCCAGAACACTGGTTAAACTTGTTCGTGCAAATTTGCTAATGATTCATATTAAAGATAACGGTGAAGAATTTTTTACAAGTGCTGTTTGATGTAAACCTGCGAATCCGACTAGAATCATTTTCGACAAAATAGTTTTTTTTATTTGCAATTTAAGTCAAAAATTTTCCTTAGTTCAAAAATAGCTACACCGTATGCTACAGCAACATTTAATGATTGTTTTATTCCGTATTGGGGAATTTCAATTGAATAGTCACACAAATCAATAAGTTCTTGCGAAACCCCGGTTATTTCATTACCAATGACGAGGGCTACAGGAAAATCTCCTTCAGATACGCTATAGTACGGTTTACTATTGTTGGTTAATTCGAGGGCACAAATTTTAATTCCCTCATTTTTCAATTTTAGAATAATATCTTTTGAATTTTTAATATACTCCCATCTTACACTTTCAGTTGAACCCAGTGCGGTCTTAAGAATTTCTTTTTTAGGGGGATGCGGCGTGTAACCACATAAAAATAATTTTTCAATCATTACACCATCTGAAGTTCTGAAAATTGAACCTACATTATAATTGCTTCGAATACTATCAAGCAGAACATAAACCGGAAGTTTTTTAACCCTGTCAAGAGTTTCAAGGGTACTCCTATTTTGAGATATTTCGTCGTGAGTCAGTTTTTTCATGAATAATGGAAAAATAACATAATTTATTCAAATTTAATTGCAAGCTGACCGCATGCCGCGGAAATATCATCGCCCTGTGTATCTCTAATCATGACGGTAATGTTTTTATTTCTCAATTTTTCAACAAATTCATCAATCCTTTGAATTGGTGTGGGCTCTAATTCAGCAGCAAATCCATCCGGATGCATATGTTTTAGAGAATTAAAAGGTATGATATTTATTTTAGATGGGAGTTCACTGCATAACCCGATTAATGCATTCACATCTTCTTCACGGTCATTTATGCCTTTAAGCATTAAATATTCAAAAGTAATTCTAAGCCCGGTACGCTTTGCATAATATTTTACAGCATCAATGTTTTGCTTTAAGCTGTATTTATTATTAATTGGCATTATCTTTGATCGTATATTTTCAAAACATGAATGAAGAGAAAAGGCGAGTTTAACCTTAAGATTAGCATCGGCAAGATCACGTATTTTAGGAGCAATTCCTGCCGTGGATAAAGTAACCTTTTTAATACTTACACCTGTAGTGAGTTCTTCTGAGAATATCCGGAGAGCTTTAACAGTGTTGTTGTAATTTAGCAAGGGTTCGCCCATTCCCATAAAGACAATGTTAGTAATATTATCTTTACCAAAGTCCTTAGCTGCGAGTTGATACTGATCAAAAATTTCACCAGTTGTCAGATTTCTTTTATAACCCATCAGACCCGTAGCACAGAATGTGCAATCAAGAGGACATCCTACTTGAGTTGAAAGGCAGATTGTCGTCCTTTTTTCTTCAGGAATTACAACAGATTCTATCTTGAGCTTATCATTAGTCTCAAAAATATATTTTTTGGTACCTGTAATCGGTGAAGCTTCGGAAGTTAAATACTCTAATGTTTTTAACTCGGTAATTTCTTTCAATTCATTTCTAAGCACTTTAGGGATATTAGACATATCATCATAATCAGTTACCAGATGATTATATAACCAGTTGAAAATTTGCTCGCCTCTGAATCGTGGTTTCCCAATGCTCGCGAAATAGTTTTTTAACTCATCTAAAGTCATACCCTTTAATTGAGTCACCTTTTTTTCTTGAACTGCAATTTTAGTTTCATCACCCATTTTTTTTACATCTTATTTATTAATGGTTCTAATATAAGAATTCATTTGTTAGTACAAAATTGATTTGCTACATAAGTGACGCAGGTAATTTTTTATCGATTATCATTGCTTAAAAAAGAATATTGGATTATTTTCTATGACAAATTCCAGTATTTAAAAGCGTTGATTTAGATCAAAAATTTAGTATTGATTACACTTCCCAAATATTATATCGCTAAAATTGATAAAAAATTACTAAAATGGTGTAATATGAACTTCGATCTTAAAGAAGAACATGTAATGCTACGTGATACTGCACGAGAATTTGCACAAACTGAAGTGGCGCCATCTGCCATTAAACGGGATATCAAAGGTGAGTTTCCCGCAGATATTATTAAGAAACTTGGTGAACTGGGGTTTTGGGGGATGATGGTTCCAACTGAATATGGCGGGGCAGGGCTCGATACGATCAGCTATGTACTTGCTCTGATTGAAATTTCTAAAGTTGATGCAAGTGTTGGCCTTATCATGTCTGTGAATAATTCCCTGGTATGTTTCGGGCTGGAAAAATATGGGTCTGATTTTATAAAAGAAAATTATTTAGCTCCGCTTGCAAAAGGAGAAAAACTTGGAGCTTTTGCATTATCGGAACCCGAAGCAGGGAGCGATGCAACCTGCCAGAAGACAACAGCTGAAAAAGATGGAGATTATTATCTAATTAACGAGATAAAAAATTGGATTACAAACGGCCAATCTGATGATTATGTCCTCTTAACAGTCAAAATAGATAAATCTAAAGGACATCATGGGATTTCAACAATAATTATTGAAAAAGGTACACCTGGTTTTGATTATGGCAACAAAGAGGACAAACTGGGGATCCGAAGTTCTGATACTTCCTCACTTACTTTCGGGAATTGTAAAGTACCCGTTAGAAACCTAGTCTGTGAAGAAGGTAAGGGGTTTAATTTCTCAATGGATACATTAAACGGAGGCAGAATCGGCATTGCAGCTCAAGCGGTGGGAATTGCAGAAGCTTCTCTGGAAGCCTCATTAAAATATTCGAAAGAAAGAAAAGCATTTGGACAGCGTATTTCCGATTTACAGGCAATTCAGTTTAAACTTGCATATATGGCTATTAAAGTGGACGCCGCAAAACTTTTAACACTAAAAGCTGCTGCGGTTAAAGATGCAGGGAAAAAGTACTTTAAAGAGGCTGCAATAGCAAAGCTATATTCTTCTAAAGTAGCTGTCGAGTGTGCACTTGAAGCAATTCAAATCCATGGTGGTTATGGGTATGTGAGAGAATACCAGGTTGAAAGATATCTTAGGGATGCAAAAATTACAGAAATTTATGAGGGTACTTCGAAAATTCAAAAAATAGTCATATCAAGAGCCATCATAGATGAAAAGTAATTATTCCATATTTTGGATCAACTTATCCTTTCAATTTCTTTTTAGTTTGAGCATAACTGCACAAACTGATTGGGTTAAATGGGGTAAGGCAGATTATCCTTATCATATTAACAGCCCGGTTCAACAACGTGACTATTCCTTTGACATGAGAAATCCCGGAAGATTTGTAATTAAATCTTTAGCAAATGCTTATTGGTTTTTTATTTCAGATGTAGATGGCGATAATTGCTCATTTAGTCCGACTTGCTCGTATTTTTTTATACAATCTGTTGAAGAAACCAATATATTTCAGGGTTCTTTGATGTTTTTTGATAGGTTTACGAGGGACATGGATATAATTGGAAAACCGGATCATTATCCCAGAGTGCCGGATGGCCATTTATATGATCCTCCTTCTCTTTATATTTTGGATAGTAATTCTATTAATTATATTTCCCCTTCAGTTGTTGTTAAGAATGAATGAAGAATTCCTTTTTTATTTTTCTTATATTTAGTTCAATAATATTTTCCCAAGAGAAAAATTATTTAGTAAGTGAAAATTTATTCTCACCTTCAAATATAAAAATATTTGCCGATTTCCTTTTTGATCAAAAAGACTATCTGCGGGCCGCGGACGAATATGAAAGATATTTATCTTTTGTTCCCAATGATACAATAGAATTCAAAATAGCTCTTACTTATTCATTGATGAATAATTTTAACGAAGCGGCAAAAAAATTTAATGTCATCAGTAAAAATTCATCTTTTTATAAACCGGCAAAAATAGAATTTCTCAAGTCAATTTTTCAAACTGGAGATATAGCAGAATTCAGATATAAATATTCAGAAGGAAAAGTAAATAAATCTTATCTCGACAGCAGCGGAATGACTTCGCTTTACATGTACTCTTTTCTATTAACTGGAGAACCGCTTCCCTATGAAGACGAATTTATAATTAATTTCCCTGCATCGGAGAGGCAGAAAATTAAGAATTTTTATGAATGGGGAAAAGATCCACCTTATAATAGTCAATTAAAAGCAGCGATATTTTCTGCAGTAATTCCCGGTTTGGGTAAAATCTATACAAATGAATATTGGGATGGTATATTTGCTTTTATAGCTACTTTAGGAACCGGATACTTATCTTATGATAATTTTAAAGCTGGCCATAATTTGAGGGGATGGATTTTCGGTAGCTTAACTGTCGGGTTTTATGGAGGCAATATATATGGATCTGCTACAGCTGTCCAGATATTTAATGCGCATATCCGTTTTAATTTTATTAATGACTTGAAATCATATCTTGAAGACAAAAATTATTTTTTAAAGATCTTTAATTAACGCGAATAGATGATTAGTTACTTCAAATATATTTTATTTTTTTTAACCCTGTTTAATGCAAAAGTATTCTCTCAAATTGTCATTGACAATCAGTATAACTATTCTCTAAGGCTCTATAATGCAGAACAGTATTTTGATGCAATAACAGAGTTTAAAAGATTATTGTTTTTCGATAAGGGGAAGAAGTATGAATATAATGCAAACCAATATATTGCGATGTCTTATAAAATGGGTGCAAAATTTTCCGATGCGATACGATACTTTACAATTGCCGAAATGAATGCACGAGATAATGATGAATTATTTGATTCTAAGATCGAAATAGTGAGAACAAATATATTGAGGAGAACAATATCCCATGCAATTGACTTACTTGATTCAATGAAGGCAGACGAAAGGTTTAGCAGTAAAAGCGGGGAAATAAGTTATTGGAAAGGGTGGGCTTATATTTTTAATGATAAGTGGGATAAAGCTACACGGGAATTTAGTAAAGTCGATTCTAATAAAACATTGACAGAATTTTGTAATAATGTACAGCGGGAGAAATACTCGGTCACTTTTGCCGATATAATATCTCACATTTTCCCGGGATCCGGACAAATTTATACCGGCCATTACTTCAGCGGAATCCTTTCCCTTGGGTGGAACATTTTATGGGGTTATTTAACAATTAATTCTTTTATTGATAACCGGATATTTGACGGACTGGTAATAGGCGACTTATTATGGCTCCGGTTTTATAACGGAAATTTAGAAAACAGTGTAAAATATGCGGAAGTTGAAAACCTTTATATAACTAACCGGGCCATGGATTTCTTGCAAAACGGTTATTTAGGTAAAAAACCCTAAATAGTCCAAATTCTGCTGAATTATAAATAGTTTTAGTAAAATATTTAAGAAAAACGGCATAAATTAATAATTTATGTTATATTCAATTACGAAATATTTTCTATTTGTATTTTTAAATAAATTCAATAGGGAGTAAAATAAAAACTCTCAACCAATTTAGAAATCAGCCATTCAGGAGGTCTAATGAAGAAAGGAATGATAATAGGTCTTTCTATTGTAGGGGGAGTTTTATTATTTATTGTGATATTAATTATGTGGGGTGTAGGGATATATAACAATTTGGTTACACTTAATGAATCAGTTAATCAAGGCTGGAGCCAGGTAGAAAACCAATATCAAAGAAGGGCCGATCTTATTCCTAATTTGGTTAGTACAGTTAAAGGCTATGCAACTTTTGAAAAGAGTGTTTTAACTGAGGTGACTGAAGCTAGGGCCAGCGTCGGGGGAATCAAGGTTACAAAAGATATTCTTGACGATCCTGAATCTTTTCAAAAATTTCAAGCTGCACAAGGCCAACTAAGCGGTGCGCTATCAAGACTGCTCGTTACTGTTGAAAATTATCCAGATCTAAAAGCAAACGAAAATTTTCTTCAGCTTCAGGCTCAATTGGAAGGGACTGAAAACAGGATTGCAGTTGAAAGAAGAAAATTTAATGAGACTGTGCAGAGTTATAATACTGCTATTAAAAGATTTCCAAACGCCGTATTTGCGAATATGTTTGGTTTCAGGGACAAACAGTATTTTAAAGCTGCAGCGGGTTCCGAAACTGCTCCAAAGGTAGATTTTAACTAAATGAAAAAGTTCTTCCTTTTTCTAATTCTAATTTCTGTTGGTTTTGCTCAACAGCAGCTGCCGGACCTAAAAAGTTATGCAAATGATTTAACAGGGACGCTGGACCAGGAACAATTAAATACACTCAATTACCGGTTAAAAACATTTGATGATTCAACTTCCAATCAATTAGTTGTACTAATTGTTCCTAAAGTTAATGATTATTCTTTAGAAGATTATGCAAATGAAACTGCTGCTAAAAATAAAATCGGTACTAAAAAGAATGATAATGGTATCCTCTTTTTAATTGTAAAAGATGATAAAAAAATCCGTATTGAAGTCGGTTACGGATTAGAAGGAGCCTTGCCCGATGCTCTTGCAAGTTCTATAATCAGAAATGTAGTCGTACCGGATTTCAAGAGAAATGATTATTATGATGGTATTTCGGATGGAATAGACGCAATTATACTTGCAACAAAAGGAGAATATAAATCAGAAGATAACGGACATACAAGAAATTCATATTCAGGTATAGTTACATTCCTTCTGTTTATTTTTTTTATAATAACGTCTATATTCCGTGGAGGAAGAAGAAGAAGGGGCGGCGGATTTTTCTTTCCCGGCGGATTCGGCGGCGGTGGTTTTAGTAGCGGAGGATTTGGAGGAGGAGGATTTTCGGGGGGTGGTGGTGGATTTGGCGGGGGCGGTGCAAGTGGTGGCTGGTAACAGTTGATTTATTGTAATTATTTAATTGATGTTTAGCAATTGTTTTTGTAAAATATATAACAGATTTATTAAATATTTACTTACTTATGCGAAGTAGGTATCTTATATCAAAATTTTTTCTCATTTCTTTGGGAACCTTTGAATGTTAATAAATAGGAGAAAATTTATATGGCAATAATGATAACGCAGGAATGTATCAACTGTGGTGCGTGCGAGCCCGAATGTCCGAATACCGCAATTTATGAAGGCGGTGTTAATTGGGAATTAGCCGGCAAATCATTTGATTCGGATGGTTCAGCTCCTTCAGGTGCCTCAGGCTTTTTTTCGGTGGATTTCTTTTACATTGTTCCGGATAAATGTACAGAATGTAAGGGCTTTCACGACGAACCCCAGTGTGCTGCTGTATGCCCAGTAGACTGCTGTGTGCAGGATCCAAACCACGTTGAAGATGAAGCAACTCTTTTAGCTAGGAAAGAATACTTAGACGGTATAGGAAGATAATTTTTACCATTAAAAGGTTTAATAATATATATATCATAAACTTTTTTTATAAAACTTACATAAAGTTAAAATATCGAAGCATTAATAGGGCCAATTTAGAGAAATAGGTTTTAATTAATTCTCACAATTGAAAAAACAATTCATCAATTTTCCACTCCAAATATGACGTAATCGACGAAATTTGAAATAAGATTGATTTCATTTCAATCGAGTTATATAAAATTACTTGGCATAGATTTAGAGCAATAATAACATATAAAGCACGATTTTTAACAATAAATTATAACAATCATTTAGTAACGAATACAAGGAGATAAAAATGGCAATTAAAATAAATGATGAATGTATTAATTGTGGTGCATGCGAACCTGAATGTCCAAATAATGCAATATACGAAGGTGGAACAAGCTGGGAATTTGGTGGGCAAACATACGGAGAAGGTGATGCAACTCCTTCAGGAGCAACCGGTTTCTTCTCTAACGACTTTTTTTATGTAGTACCTGATAAATGTACAGAGTGCAAAGGTTTTCATGATGCACCTCAATGCCAGGAAGTTTGCCCCGTTGACTGCTGTGTTGCAGATCCTGATCATGTTGAAGACGAAGCTGCTCTTCTTAAAAAGAAAGAACACTTAGACGGAATTGGTAGATAAATTTATTTTGAACTTTTTTAAGGGCATCTTTGGATGCCCTTTTTATTGTTAGTTATTTTAATTCTAGCTTTTCTGAACGTAATCCAGAACCTATTTTTATTTTTCTTTCCAAATTATTTATCAATATCTCGTTTCAAGATTACAGCATAATATTTTTTTACTTTGTAACTTATACATAGAATTTTATATTACAGATATAGTTCCAAAGTCTTTTCTAAAGTATAAAGAACGTCGGTTTTTTTTTACATACTTTACAATTATTGCTGCCAAACCATATGAACTGGTAAAGGAAAATCAATTTAATGCAAAATATAATTGATGATGAAAAAATTGATTCTGAAGGGTTTACGAGAGTATGTTCTGTCAATACTCTAAATGAATATAAAGGGAAGAGATTTTTTATAAATGACGTAGATATTGCAGTATTCCTGATAGACGGAGAAGTTTTTGCTTTAAGTAATATTTGTCCTCACCAGCACACAGCATTGATATATAACGGATTTGTTGAAAATGGGTGTGTGATATGTCCGGCTCATGGATGGATTTTTAATTTAAAAAGCGGCAGAATGCCGACAGAAAATAAAGGCCTGGATTCATATCCTGTTAAAATAATTGAGGGAAATGTATATATTAAAATTACAAGGAAAGTACTTAATTGGTAATTTCAATCAATTTCTAATAAAACTATTTGACGATTGTATGAAAATAACTAATGATATAATTTTTCAAAAAGCAAAAGAAATCGGATTTGATCTTGTTGGATTTTCAAAGGCCGGAGAATTGAATGCTGAGATATTGAACCTTGAAAATTGGCTTTCAAGAGATTTTCATGCAGGAATGGATTATATGGGAAGAAATGTTCTTATCAGAAAAGATGTCAGCCAAATTTTACCAACTGCTAAAAGCGTTATATCTTTAGCAAAAAATTATTATACGGATACTAAGTATTCCGGTAAAAACGATTTTGGAAAAGTTTCAAGGTATGCCTGGGGCGTTGATTATCATTTAATAATTTGGGATATGTTATATTTATTGGAGAATGAATTAAAAAAAATTGATCCGGAAATTGAATCAAAATCTTATGTCGATACAGGACCGGTGATGGAAAAAGCATGGGCCGTAAAATCTGGAATAGGCTGGCTGGGAAAACATACTAATTTAATTAATAAAGAATATGGGAGCTGGATTTTTCTGGCTACTATTATCACTAATTATGAGCTCGAATATTCTAATCCAATACTGGATTTTTGTGGAACATGTACCGACTGTATTGATGCATGCCCGACTAAAGCCATTGTGAATGAATATGTTGTAGATGCAAATAAATGCATATCTTATCTTACAATCGAAAACAAAGGTCAAATATTATCGGATTTCAAAAACAATTTTGAAAATTGGATATTCGGTTGCGATATTTGTCAGGATGTATGCCCATGGAATTCGAAATTTTCGAAAGTAACAAAGCAGAAAGAGTTTTTTCCTATAAACGGTAATGAGGAAATTAAATTGAGTGAAGTTATGAATATGAGAGAGGAAGAATTTAAGAACAGGTTTGAAAAAAGCCCTGTAAAACGAGCTAAATTAAAAGGATTAAAACGTAATGCCGAATTTTTAATTAACGAAATGAATATAGAAAAAAATACAAAATTTCCCGAATAAAATTATTATCATGAATCTTATCCCCAAAAGACGAATCAAATAATCATATAATAGATTAATTTTGGAAGTTTCATATTAGTTTAATCAATAACATTATAAAACTTTTGCTGAAAATAAATGTTGAATACCGGAGAAAATATGCTTGTTGAAAATCATCATAGAGTAATTATAATCGGATCAGGGCCAGCAGGATTTACCGCAGCTTTATATACAGGAAGAGCAAACCTTCAACCTGTTATTTTCGAAGGAATGCAGCCGGGCGGGCAGTTGACAATAACTACTGAAATTGAAAATTACCCTGGATTTGAAAACGGAATTATGGGGCCTGAATTAATGGAGATAATGCGGAAGCAGGCACACAGGTTTGGGGCAAAGTCAATCTATAAAGAAGTTACTGCGGTTGAATTTACCAGGCATCCTTTTGTTGTAAAAACATATGATGAAGTTCATACCGCTGATGCGGTTATAGTTTCCACTGGTGCATCTGCAAGACTATTAGGAATTGAATCCGAGAACAAGTTCATGGGTTACGGTGTATCTGCCTGTGCTACCTGTGACGGTTTCTTTTTCAAAAATCAAAAAATATTGGTTATCGGAGGCGGTGATACTGCAATGGAAGAAGCCAATTATCTTACAAAATTTGCATCAGAAGTTACTATTGTACACAGAAGGGATGAATTCCGCGCATCAAAAATTATGCTTGACAGGGTAAAAAAAAATCCTAAAATAAAATTTTTTAGGAGTAAGGTAGTAAAAGAAATACTTGGCAAGGATGAAAATGGAAGAAAAACTTTAACAGGGGCTTTAATCGAAGACACTAAAGATCATTCGATTTTAAAAGTTGATGTTGAAGGTATTTTTGTTGCAATTGGCCACAAACCTAATACTGAGTTATTTAAAGGGATTTTAGATATGGATGAAACAGGTTATCTGATAGTTAAACCGGGTTCTACATATACAAATATTCCCGGAATATTTGCTGCCGGAGATGTAGCAGATAAAAATTACAGGCAAGCAGTATCAGCCGCCGGAACGGGTTGTATGGCAGCTATTGATGTAGAAAGATGGCTGGAATCGCTGAATTAAAATTTTGAAGGCTGTCTACTATGACTAAAATATATAACAATACATTTTTTATTTGTCATTTAAGACAGCCTTTATATTTACATATTGCTTTTGGATTCTAGTTTCCTGGTGACAATATTTGCTATTACAAATCCAATACCTGTAAAAGTGAATAGAGCAAAAGGTATCCAATAATCTTTATCGGTGTGATCCTGTAGTATCAGGCCCAAGCCCAGACCGATGCCGAATGCAATGGCTATAATTCCAATTTTCATCAGCATATATGGGTCTCTTTTGTGTTCAAGAAATTCTCTAATTGACTGGGGATCAAGTCCCTTATCTACTAGCGTTTGTCTAACCCTATAGTTAAAATAAGCAGATGAGACCATTACTAATCCAATGACTAGAAATAGTATTATAGGCACAAAAACTCCAATTACTGCCGGATTCATATCAATTCTCCTTTCAATTTATACCCTTTGTATATGACTAAACTTTCATTTCAAAGGTAACAACTTCATTTCAAAAAACATCTGAAAGCATCTATTTATGTTGTTAGACCAAAATATTTAACAATAGGTTACATGAAATTTAATTGATTGCATTTAGTTTTAGTTGTTAATATCTTAATTTTAAGAAATTAATGTATAATATGCCGGCATGCTGATTTACTATACTGTAACCTTTTAACAGGCGAAGGAGTCTTAACATTTAAGATGAAAAACCTTACGGATATAGAAATAATTGACTCTGTAAAAAAAGGTAATCAATCAGATTATGCCCTGTTAATTGACAAGTATAAGAACAAAGCATTTTCACTTCTTGTCAGAATGCTTAAAAATGAAATGGAATCGGAAGAAGTCCTTCAGGACTGTTTTCTGAAGGCTTTCAACTCTTTAGACAATTTCAGGCAGGAATCAAAATTTTCAACTTGGTTTTATAGAATTGTTTATAATACGGCTTTAACAAGGCTTTCTGCTAAGAAAAGAAAAATTGAAACGGAAATGTCTTCTATTGACGACCATTTTGAACTTAGAAGCGATTTTGATTTTAGAGAAGCGGAACAAAAAGATGCTTCCAAATTCATACAAAAATTAATTGAACTACTTCCGCCCAAATATGCATCTGTAATTAATATGTATTATCTTGATAATATGAGCTGCGAAGAAATTAGCAATGTTATGGAAACATCTGTAGCTAATATTAAGGTTATACTGCACCGGTCCAGGAGTGCCTTAAAAGATCAGCTTATTAAAAATAATTATGCAGAGGAATTATTATGATTGAGTTAAACGATGAAATTTTGAATAGATATATTGATGGTGAACTTGACCAGGCAACACTAAATAAAGTACGTGAACTGCTTAAAAACTCAGAAGCTGGACGGTTTAAATTGTCTATGCTACAAAAAGTTCATAGCGAGTTGGGTAAGCTTGATTCATTTGAGGTATCGAACAACTTTACGCATGTAATAATGTCCCAACTGCAAAAGAAAGTAAAAGTAGTTAGTAAAGACAGGTTCTTTGTTTTTTCAATTTCCTCAGTATTTTTAATCATTATCTTATTTATTATAAGTTATTTATTTATAGTCAGCATTAATAATGCAGGAACATCCACACAAAACCTTGAGGAAATAAATAATTATGTCAATGTTATTGCTAATGTTTCGTCTTCAATAAAAGAATTGATGACGCCTAAGAATATTTCAATAATCGGTTCAATTTTGTCATTCGGAATTATAATTACGGGGTATTTATTTTTCGAGAATCAACGTCAGGCCAGAAGAAATTTAAGCAAGTTACCCTGATTGTTGTTCCTTTGTTAAATAAATATTTAAGGATGGTTATCAATTGATAACCGTTTTTGTTTTAATTTGCACCATAGATAAATAAATTATTTTGTTATACAGAGCTTATAGGGACCGGAATATTAATAATCATCATGTGAGAAAAGATCGGGTTATAAATATGGCTAATTCAAAAGCAGGGTACGTAACTATACTCGGGAAACCAAATGCAGGCAAATCAACTTTAATGAATGCCCTGCTAGGACAAAAAATTTCTATAACTACAGCTAAACCTCAAACAACCAGGAAAAGAATACTCGGAATACTTTCCGATGAAAACTACCAAATAATTTTTTTAGATACGCCGGGTATTTTAGACCCTGCTTATTTGCTTCAGCAAAAAATGGCGGAAGAAATAGATTTGTCGGTTCATGATGCCGATATAATAATTTTACTTATTGATATTGAAGCCGATCCTGAAGGAGAGGCTACGCTGAAAGATGAATTAGTAGCAAAACTTATGGAAAGAAACAAGAAACCAAAAATATTGATCCTGAATAAAGCCGACCGTTCAACGCAGGAACATATGAAAAGTGTGATTAATAAGTTTGAATCTGGTAAAAACTTTAACGGTATAATACCTGTTTCTGCTTCATTGGGATACAATATCAGTTCAGTTTTAAATGCTATAGTTGAGAGTCTCCCTGAAAACCCGAAATTTTATCCTGATGATATTGTATCAGATGAGAATGAAAGATTTTTTGTAAGTGAAATAATTCGCGAGAAACTTTTTGAATTATACATGGAAGAAGTCCCTTACAGTTGCGAAGTACTTATTATTGATTTCAAAGAGAGGACGGATAAAAAGTATTTTATCCAGGCAGAAATTGTAGTTGAAAAAGAAAGTCAAAAGGGAATTATAATAGGGAAACAGGGAGCAGCAATAAAAAATCTAGGACAAAATTCCCGGAAATCCATTGAAGAATTTTTGCAGCACGATGTTTATCTTGATTTAAGAGTAAAAGTAAGAGCAAAATGGAGATCAGATGAAAAAATGCTTAAATTATTCGGTTATACAAGGGATAAAGATTGAATAATAGTACATTAACCGAATGAAAAAGTATTCTGCCGAATTAATACTTCTTGCGATAACTTTAATCTGGGGTGCAACATTTACAATAATAAAAATAGCTCTTGTAAATGTTTCTCCCATGGTATTTATTACAATTAGGTTTTCATTTGCAACGATATTACTTCTTCCTTTCTTTTTACAGAGGTATAAAAAAATTTCGGGGAAGATGCTGCTAAGCGGACTGCTTTTGGGTGTAATGTATTTTCTTGGCTTCTCAACACAAACGATCGGATTAAAATATACCACAGCAACAAAATCTGGATTTATCACCGGCACATTCATAATTTTTACGCCGATATTTCAATATGTTTTTGAAAAGAAAAAGCCCGGTAAAGGAAACATAATCGGTGTATTCTTTGTTTTGGTAGGATTGATACTTTTATCCAGTAAGGGGAATTCAACACTGGATATTTTCACTGAGATAGGAAGCGGATTTAATGTAGGTGATTTTTTTACACTTCTTTGTGCCGTGTTTTATGCAATGTACCTCGTATACCTTGATATTACCAGTAAGAAGTGTGATTATATAATATTAGTTTTTCAGCAAATCAGTACGACTGCTGTACTGGGAATTATATCTGTAATTATTCTATCCGGATTGGGGTTAGAGAGCATCAAATTTATGTTCGGGGGGAACCTGATATTTGCATTTTTATATACTTCCATATTAGCAACGGTAATATCAACATCAATTCAAACAAAATATCAGAAGATTATTACTCCTACTAAAGCGGGGATTATTTTTTCATTTGAGCCTATTTTTTCTGCTCTAATTGCTTATTATTTTATTAATGAAAAAATTTCACGCTTTAGCTTTATCGGGGGGATACTTATATTTACAGGACTGTTGTTTGCAGAGTTGTTCGATAAAGTTATCAGGAAAAATGAAAACTAATCTAAAGAGAGCTGAAATTCTTGCTGTTGGACGTGTTCAGGGAGTTGGATTCAGATTTTTTGTTCTGAGGAAAGCACAGGCGCTTGGTCTTACGGGTTATGTGGAAAACTTATATTCGGGAGAAGTGCTGACGGTTGTTGAAGGTGATAAAATAATTATTGAGGAGTTGTTCAAGGAAATACAGGTCGGACATTCGTACGCCCATGTGGCAAAATGCAATATTATATGGCATGAATATCAGGCTGAATTTAAAAATTTTGAGGTAAGATTTTGAATATAAAATACAGAACCGGTATCGGATTTGATGTCCATGCATTTGCTGATAACCGGAAATTAATCATTGGCGGAGTTGAGATTCCAAATGAAAAGGGGCTGATTGGGCATTCGGATGCAGATGTATTAATTCATGCAATTTGTGATGCTTTGCTGGGTTCACTAGCACTTGGTGATCTAGGGTTACATTTTCCCGATACGGATGCACAATTTAATAATGCTGATAGCAGAGTACTCCTAAAAAAGGTTTATGAGTTAATTAAAAATGAAGGGTACGTCTTAGGAAATATTGACGCAGTAATTGCAATGCAGAAACCAAAAATTTCACATTATGTTCCCAAGATGAGAAAGAGAATTGCAGAAGATTTAAATAGCGGTATAAACCAGGTTTCAATAAAAGCTACCACCACTGAAAAACTAGGGTTTGTTGGTAGGGAAGAGGGGGTCTCTGCATTTGCTACCGTGCTTATTATTAAAAATAAATAATATAATTGAATATCCGCCGGAAATATTATTTTATTAAGGTTTTCCATGATTTATTTTTCTCCTAAATACTATTTCAATTAGCAAATAATTACTGATTTATCGACAACTTGTTGACGAAGCTACGTGTTTCTTTAAGTAATTGATTAATTTCCAATCCAGCTTGCAATAAACTGGCCTTTATTTATTGTATAAGTCATCTTATCGGTTATATATTTATTAACATATTTTATTTTATGAAAGCAAAAGAGTAAATATTGAAGCTGGTTTTATTTAAGCGCGGATCACTTTCCCCGGAGGAAAAGATCAAACAAAGAAATGAACAGCTGCTCCTGGTATTAAGCGGAGTATTACTTGGAATTGGGTTTCCACCTTTTCCCATGCCGTTCCCTATTTTGTTGTTTTTGGCTTTGGTTCCATATTTTTATGTAGTTGAAAAAAGAAAAACACTAGCAGGGATAAACAGGGCAACATATTTGACCTCATTTGTTTTCAACGTAATCTCAATTTATTGGGTAGGAAGCTGGCAAAAACAAGCTGATCCGTTCTTAATGATTTCAGGCGCACTTTTGCTATTTGCAAATCCGCTATTTTTTCTAATACCCTCAACTCTTTTTTATTTTACCCGGAAAATATTTCCTAACCGTCAGTTAATTTACCTACTGCCTTTCTTTTGGGGTGCTTATGAATATTTGTACATGATTACCGATTTGAGCTTTCCTTGGCTTACCCTTGGGAATGGTCTCGCTAAATTTACGGCTTTTATTCAAATTAGCGATACTATCGGGGTTATCGGTTTAACTTTGTTAATAATTTATATAAATATTTTCTTCTATAAAGCTTTTATAAATTTTTTAGTGCGGAATAAAAAATCTTTGTATTACCTGTTAGCTGCAATAACAATATTTATAGTCGTTTTGGGTTATGGATTTTATAAAATAAATACATTCAAAGAGGCGCACAGGAAAATTAAAATTGGATTAATTCAGCCTAATCTTGATCCATGGGAGAAGTGGGACGGGGGAAATTTAACTGAACTGACAAGCTCATATCTTTCACTTTCACAGCAGGCAGTTTCAAAAGGGGCTAAACTAATAGTTTGGCCGGAAACAGCTTTGCCGGTTTTTTTACTTGACGGTTCCTACAGCAATATCGTAGATTCGATTTATTCTTTTCTGCGAAAGAACAATGTTTACTTGATAACAGGAATGCCTGATATCAGGTATTATTTCAAAGGTAGTAATATGCCTAATGATGCTGTTAAAGGTAACCAGGATAATTTCTATTATACAATTTATAATGGAATATTATTATTTGCTCCCGATTCATACCGGGTCCAAAGATACGGGAAATCCAAACTAGTGCCATTTGGTGAAAGAGTCCCTTTTGTCGATACCTTTCCGTTCCTCGGCAATTTAATTAAGTGGGGAGTAGGAATTTCAGGTTGGAATGTTGGCAGAGACACGGCTAACTTTTCCATTCCAAATAGAGCCGGACTAAAATTTAATAAGAGTAGATGTACTGATGATTCTATTTACATTAATAGCATTGTTTGTTATGAATCGATATATCCGTATTATCTTACAAATTTTGTAAAAAGGGGCGCTGACCTAATTGCTGTTGTAACAAATGATAGTTGGTATGGGAATTCAAGTGGGCCTTATCAGCATGACGCTATTTCTAATTTGCGTGCAGTTGAAAACAGAAGAACCGTAATCAGAGCAGCAAACGGAGGTATAAGCTGCGTGATAGACCCGTTAGGCAGAACTAAAATTCAATCGGAATTATTTACTAAAACTTATATAGTTTCCGATGTAACTCTTGAAAACACAAAAACATTTTTTACAAGGTATCCATTAATTATCCCTCTCATTTGCCTGATTCTGTCTATATCCATAATCGTATTATTCTTACTGAAAAAAATAAAGGATTTGTTAAAAAATTAAACATAAATAACTAAATTGATGTTAAGAAAAAATTATAGATAGATTATGGAAAAATTGATTGATCTTAGAAGCGATACAGTTACAAAACCTTCGGATGAAATGCGAAAAGCAATGTATGAAGCCGAAGTGGGCGATGATGTGTTTCAGGAGGATCCCACAGTTAATAAACTGCAGGAGTATGCAGCAGAACTGTTGGGAAAAGAAGCAGCTTTATTTGTTTCCACAGGAGTTATGGGAAACCAATTATGCCTCAATGTTTTGACGAATCCGGGAGATGAGATAATATGCGAAAGAGATGCACATATTTTCCAATATGAGTCCGGATCACCTGCCGTACTTAGCGGTTTACAGATAATGCCTGTTCCTGGCGTAATGGGTGTAATTACACCAGATCAGATTGAACCCTGCATCAGGCCTGCAAGCGCTTATTATATGCCGCGAACTAAATTGGTGGCGCTTGAAAATACTCATAACAGAGCCGGGGGTACAATACACCCAATTGAAAATATTATCCGGGTAAAAGAATTGGTTAAAAAATATAATTTAAAATATCATCTTGACGGCGCAAGAATATGGAATGCTTCGGCTGTAACGGGAATTTCGGTTAGAGAATATGCTTCATTCTTTGATTCAATTTCATGTTGCTTATCAAAAGGATTGGGTGCTCCTGCAGGATCAATTATTGCTGGAACAAAGGATTTTATAGAGGAAGCATTCAGGGTAAGAAAATCCTGGGGGGGGGGAATGCGTCAAATTGGTATATTAGCGGCAGCAGGGCTTTATGCAATGAAAAATAATATTAACCGCCTGGCGGAAGATCATAAAAAAGCAAAAATCCTTGCAGAGACTATTGCAGAAATTCCTTCACTTGAAATAGATATTAATTCGGTCCAGACAAATATCATAATGTTTAAATCCGGAAATTTAAGCGTGGAAGAAGCTCTCGATAAATCTAAAAGCGCCGGCGTTCTTATTTCAGAAGGCAGGCCAGGTTTTTTAAGAGTGATTACTCATTTGGATGTAAGCAACGAAGAAATAGAAAAAACTAGAAAAATATTTAGGGAAATATTTTCATAACTGAATCTCAAAATTACAATATCATGCAGGAAAAAAACTTTAAACATAAGATTAAAATAAATGTTAGATTTTCCGATCTTGACGCAATGCGGCACGTAAATAATGCAGCATATTTATCATACCTTGAAGAAGCGCGGATATCATATTTTAATGATGTGCTAAACAGGCCGAAAAACAGCCTCAATTTCGGGGTAGTAATTGCAAGGATCGAAATTGATTATTTACAGCCTATTATGCTGGGAGATGAACTTGAGATAATAACAAGAGTTTCTAAACTGGGGAACAAAAGTTCCGATGTTGAACACCTTATTATTATAATAAGGGGAGAGGCAAGAATTCATGCTGCGTCAGCATTAACTAAGTTAGTTTCATTTGACTATCAAAGGCAGCAATCGATTCTTATACCTGAGAATGTTAAAGAGAAGATAATAGCATTTGAAGAATTTTTAGATAATAAATAATTTTTGTTTGTGGTTTTTGAAAAAAAATACCTTCTTGCAGTGTTGCAAAGTCTGCAGAAAATCACACGGAAGAAATCAATCTCTGTAGTGCTTTTTCTACTAAGATCGATTTATCAATTATTGAAGCTTCCGAAGGAACAGCAGATCTATCCATACAGTTATTAATACGGCATCTCTCACAAGTTTCATTTACTACTTTGACTGGAATTTTCGGATCGTTTAGAAATTTTACTTTCTTTTTTAATGTCTCATCCACTAAGTAGCCGATGGTTAAACTCGATAATTGGTCTTTCCGCAGGTTTCCTCTCTGTGCGACGGTGATACACAAATATTCATCATCGGACTCGTAAAACTTTGCAATTGAAATTCCTGAAATTCTTTCTGAAAAATCTTTATCCTTTTCTAATTGTATTTGATAATCTTTTAATACGCCAATTGAAATCCACCTGCGGCAAAAATGTTCAACTAACTGATGTACACCAAAATTTCTTTGGGTGTTTAATTTCAATTCATTTATAAGATTAAAATCATCAGACCCTATGTTGTGATTTATCCGGTAAAAGAAAAATTTATTCAAGTTAAAATTTTTAGATGATAAACTTGTAATGCGCTGAAAAAATATTTCCGTAGTTGTGTTGAATTTATTTATTAAAGATAAAAAAGAATTGCCGTCCCATTCAGGTGTGCTGAATATTTTATTAAGCCCTTTGATTAAACTATTGGAATTAATGAGCAAAGCTGTTGAAAAGTATGATACTTTGAAATAATTTATTAAATGATCGAATGTATTAAGCCTTACGCTGGAGTATAGGTAACTCCGGTCTTTTATACTAAGAAAATTATATGCTATTTCCTTGCCGGCTATGAAAGATTTTTGTGCATCAGACATGTTATTGTTAAGCAATAATTTGTTAATGCCGTTTTTAATTGCAACTGCTCTGAATTCATTAAGCTCAGGATAATTATTGAGCCTGGTTTCATCAATTTCATAGTTGTAATTATTTTCAAGTATATACTTAAGTTCTTTAAACTCTATTTTGAGCTTATTATTCAAATTGTTTTCATTAACGAAAGAATTGACCGCCCCTTCAAATTCTTCAAAATAATTTTCGTTAAATTCCTTAAATATTCTTAATGCATTACGGCTGAAATTGTTCTGGCTGAGTTCCGATGTCTTTGCCGTCTCGATAAATGTTGCAATCAGTGCACTAAGCTGAAAAGATGAAGTAGCCATTAAAGAAATAAGTTTGTTAATATCTATTCCATAATGTTCAAGAGGAAGCTGTTCAAGAATATTTGATTCCAGGAGTTCCGCCACTGGGGCAAGGTTTTTGGTAAGTTTTAAGGAAACAAGGTTGTCATAAGTAGTATGGAGAGAATCCGCAAGCATTGTTATTTTATCCGTACTCGGGTATTTCTTCCCGCTCTCAATTTCATTTAGATACGAAATGGATAAACCGCTTTTCACAGCAAGTTCAGAGAGAGACATTCCTTTGTCTACCCGGTACTGTTTTAATTTTAAACCAAAAATTAGCTTTATATGTTTAGTTTTCATTACTTGGTATTTGTATCCTGCATCATTTAACTTCCGAAATATATTAAATTTACTTCTAATTTATGTGCTGAATTTCACCATAAGCGAAAATTCGCTTGCTATTATTTCACCATCATAATAAGTTACAACATGCTCGTTCCATATAACTAACTCTAATCTTTTTAATATATTAAATCAGACGAATATTGATAAAGAGAATAATAGATATTTTGACTTATCAAATAGAACATTATCCCCGGTTAGACGCAATATGTGATAAGAAGGCGGGAAACTGGCAAAAAATAAGCTCTGTAAAAGTTAAGGAACTGGTTGATAATTTCAGCTTGGGACTGCTCAAAATGGGGTTCAAACAGGAAGACAAATTTGCAATAATATCCAACAACCGTTCAGAATGGAATATCATTGACTTTGGTATTCTTCAAATCGGTGGTATTGATATTCCTATATATCCTACCATGACTGGGGAAGAATATACTTATATATTTAATGACTCGGAAGTTAAACTTGTATTTGTTTCAGATCAAGAATTATTTAAGAAGGTTAGAAATGTAATGCCGAAGACTAAGTCTGTACAGGATGTTTTTACTTTTGATAAAGTCGAGGGAGCTAAACATTGGTCGGAGATACTTAACTGTTCAGATAAATTATTGGAAGAAAGATTAAAATCTATTGAAAATACAATCGAACCTGCTAAACCGGCAACAATTATATATACTTCCGGGACAACGGGGATTCCAAAAGGTGTAGTTCTCAGCCATGAAAATATCATAAGCAACATTTTATCATTGATAGATATTATGCCTATGAATTATAAACATAGGATGATGAGTTTTTTACCAATCTGCCATATTTTCGAAAGGACTTCAATTTATTTCTATCTGACTTTGGGCTCCGCAATATATTACGCCGAAAATATTGAAACAATTATTGAAAATTTCCAGGAAGTAAAGCCAAATTACTTTACAACAGTTCCTCGACTGCTTGAAAAAGTTTATGAAAGAATAATGGAGCGGGGAAGGAGTTTAACTGGGCTGAAAAAAGCAATTTTTGGCTGGGCAGTTAATCTTGCAAATCATTATAAAGCGGATGGAAATAATAATATCTTTTACAATGTCAGGCTGATGGCGGCAACTCACTTAGTATTTAAAAAATGGCAAGCGGCGCTTGGAGGTGAAGTAAAAGGAATTGTTTGCGGAGCTGCTGCACTTCAACCAAGGCTTGCACGAATATTTACTGCAGCTGGAATTTATGTTTGTGAGGGATACGGCTTAACAGAAACTTCACCCGTGATAACATGCAACCATTTTGAGAAAGGCAATTTCAGGCTAGGCACGGTAGGGCCGGTTATTCCTAATGTAAAAATTAAAATCGCTGGGAACGGGGAAATCCTGGTCAAAGGCCCAAGTGTATTTAAAGAGTATTTTAATAAACCCGAAATGACGCAAATTGCCTTTGATGATGAGGGCTGGTTCCGCACAGGAGATATAGGGGAATTAATTGACAATAAATTTCTAAAAATAACAGACCGGTTAAAAGAAGTTTTCAAAACATCAGGCGGAAAGTTTGTCGCCCCCCTTCCAATAGAAAATAAGATGAAGGAGTCGTGGTTTATAAAAAACATAATGATTGTCGGCGAAAACAGGAAATTCACCGCAGCGTTAATAGTTCCAGACACTGTATTCATTTTCAATTGGTTCCGCCGCAAGGGGATAGATAACTTATCTATCGATGAAATGCTAGAAAGCAAATTGATAAACGAAAGGATTTGGAAAGATATACAAAAGTATAATAGAAGATTTTCACATATTGAACAAGTAAAAAAATTCGAACTGATTAAGGGCGATTGGACAATTGAGAGCGGTGAATTAACACCCACACTTAAATTAAAA